>ENA-ORSK01000962-ORSK01000962.1-human-gut-metagenome-genome-assembly--contig:-NODE-962-length-25813-cov-16.051052_pt1 | contig 25813 bp, 23 predicted proteins | sample MGYA00242192_ERZ509159 | MGnify/ENA primary metagenome ERZ509159 (study PRJEB26280, sample SAMEA2338663) | human gut metagenome | biome: human gut; feature: human-associated habitat; material: faeces...
GATTTCTATGACACCACGATCCATTTTTCCGCGTTCCAGCATCTTTCATCACCCAGAACCATTTTATCATATAAACGCAAAAAAGCCCAGCCGTTGCTGGACTTTTTCGACAGACTGAGAGACAGACCTTTGATCGGTCTGTCTCTTTTTGGTTGCATTTTGTTGTTTTAAATTAAATTTCGTAATTTTTTGCTGTTTGCCGCCCCGTCAGGGCTTTACAGCGCCTCGCGTTTGTGGTAAATTGCAATTGATATCAAATATAGTCGTTTTTTTGATTTTAAGTACAAAAAATTTTAAATATGAATAAAAATCTGTTGACATTTACGGAGCAAGGGCATAATATAAGTTAACAGCAACAATTATTATTGTCACGCTGTGACTTAAACAAGCCCTTGGAAGGTAGCCCTCCACGATGAGGAGAGGTTCGATCCAAGGGCTTTTCCCATATATATTAGAGAGAAAGAGAGCTGTAAGCCATGTCTCAGACGGCAATATTAGTTGACGGCGGTTTCTATAGGAAAATTGCCAATCACAAATGGGGACAGCATCCCCCTAAAGAAGCTGCTCAAGCGCTGTTTAAATACTGTATCCGCCATCTTAAAGAAAGAGAGAGGCTGCATGATCTTTATCGCATTTTCTATTATGATTGTCCTCCGATAAAGAAGCAGATATACACCCATTAACACAGAGCACAGTAGATTTCAGCAAAACGGAGCAATATAAGTGGATGTCGGAATTTCTCGATGAGCTCAAACAAATGAGAAAAGTTGCCCTGAGACTGGGGAGTATCGATGAGAATAATTCTTCGTTTACTATTAAGTATCAGCCATTGAAGAAGCTTTGTGCCGGAACTATTACGATTAGCGATCTCACCGAAAACGATTTTGAACCTGATATAAAGCAAAAGGGCGTTGATATGAAAATTGGAGTCGATATAGCGTCGCTTGCTTATAAAAAACAGGTCAATCAGATAGTACTTATCGCGGGTGATAGTGATTTTGTCCCTGCGGCGAAGCTGGCAAGGCGAGAGGGAATCGATTTTGTGCTTGATTCCTTGGGTGCGCCTATAAAGGATCAGTTGTTTGAGCATATAGACGGTAAACGTAGCTGCGGAGATCCGTACAAGCAGGGTAAGCACGAGAATAATGAAGCTTACAAGCTTAAAGATCCTGCTTTGGTTTGATGTTTCTTAGAGATATCCCGTAATACAAGGAGATGATACTATGTCGGCAACGGCTCAGAACTATGTTTATCGTGTAAAAATCACAGATGAAAAAGCCATGCAGGATAAGCCTTCTATTTCACGCGAAGAATTAGAAAGAATCAAGCGCGAAGTCGCACAGTATCTTGTACGGCCTGGTGAACGAAAGAATTGAATTTAACTCTTTATCAACTCCGTATGCGGAATAGCGCATATTGCGGTTGCATTATTTCGAGCATTGTTATACAATGATTTCATGATAAAGGCTCCACCGCGCCTCTCTTCGATGCGTACCATGGTGGAGTCGTTTTTTTCGGCACTGAAAAAGGGCGGCAGAAATGCCGCCCTTTTGTCTTTCTCTGATCATCTGCTTGTGATATGCAATTCGTTTTTGAGTGCCGCTTGCAGAACGGCGGAAAAATTCACGCCGGCCCGCTCCGCTTCAAAGTTAAGCCACGACGGAATTGTGCAGTTCTTCTTCACAACTCGCATATCGTTCTTCCTGCGATACTCCGCGAAATCAACGTCAACCAGCGAAACGATCGCGCCGTCCGGCGCTTCGGCTTGTGCGTTTGCAATGCTCGACGCTTCCGGCAGCACTTCGCCGTCGTCCTGCATATCAATTCCCATAAGCCCGATCGCGTCGCGCGCCATCTCGATCGCGTCCGGAATGTCCTTGCCCTGCGTATTGATATTAAAATCGGGGACAAATACCACGATGAACTCTTTTCCTTGCGTCATAATGATAGGATATGCGTTTTTCATTTTGATTACCTCCTTGAAATGCGCTGATATATTCGATTGTCACCAAGGGCGGTGGGCTTATTTCAGCCCGCGCCGCTTGATGATGGCTTTTGCTAACTCTTCGTCGGTTTCTCTGTGCCTTACGACGCTTTCCCTTTGTCCGTCTTTTACGTATATGTCGTGGTTTGCGCCGTGCCGTTTGAACTTCCAGCCGTTTCGCTCTAAAAGCTCGATAAGGTCTTTTGTTTTCATCGGCTGCCCTCCTTACAGTTATTATTATACGCATTGAATACGTATTTGTAAATAGGTTTCAGCAAAATTTATGCGTATTTTATACGCACGCATAGTGAAGCGGCGACGGGCTCACCCCATAGGCGTCGCTTAGCTATGCCATGCGCAGCAGCAGATGATACACAAAGCGCAGATCTTTTACCGGCTTTTCTTTGAGCATGCAGATTATTTCCGTAAGTAACACTTTTCTCTCCATTACCTCTTTTGTTTCCATATCATTCTCCCTTTTTAATCAGCTTCCCATAATTCTTCTACCGTTCTTCCCAGCGCGCGGCTTATCCTGATAGCAAGCGCGACATTCGGCAGCCGTTTTCCTGATTCGATTTCGCAAATTGTACTCGCCGATGTCCCTGCCATCCGTGAAAGTGCACGCTGGCTGATTCCCGCATATGTCCTGTAGTGCTTTACGCTGCACTTGCCTGTGTTGCCCATATTACCACCCATTCACATTCCTGTGCGGAAAAATTCTGAAATCAGAACGCCACACACTATTTTTGTGCATTTTGTGCAATTTTGACCTGAATTATTATAAATTGTCATAATTGCGTTGGGAATTGTAGGGTGATAAAATGACGTGGTAGGTTAAAATTTGTAGGGAGGATAGATAAAATGACGAGAGGATTCAAGAACTTTTTGGGAATAGTGCTGGCGTGCATTGCTTTGAGTGCGTTGTTTTCTTCGCCTGTGGGTTTTTTTGATGTGGTTGTCGCCGTGATGTGCATTATCGCCGCTATATTGTTACTTAAGCCGACCGAGTCGGAAAAAGCAGCAAAGAAAGCGAAGCAGTCAGGCAACGAATCTAAATCTATGCCAACAGCAAATACAACCGACACCGCAATAGAAACCGTTAAACCCACTCAAATAACAACTCAAAACGAAGGCTATTGCCATGAGCCCGAGCCTCCTGTGAAACCTATTGTTGAGCACTACTCGCGAAATGACGATGTTGTGTATCTGAGGCACGAAAATTCTCTGCTGCGTGCTCAATTGTCAACAGATCAGGGCGATCTTGTTGACGCAAAATCCGAAGCACTTAAAATTCGTGCTAAGAATGAAGAGGCAAAGAGTGAGCTTCTTAGCACGAAAAAGCGGTTGGCGGAAGTAAAGAATGAGCTGATTGAAACCGAAGAGGCCGCTTTGCTTCAAAGCTTCGGCTTATACACACCGCACTTTGAATTTGCGCGAGCCGATGATTATAAAGCGCGGCTTTTGGAGATCCGTGCGAGGCAAAAAGATGCTGTCAAGGATGGTCTGGCAGTCACGGGCAACACTACATGGTCTATCGACGGCAGCCAGACAAGAGGGCGTAAGATGGTCGCAGATATTCAAAAGTTGCTCTTGCGCGCTTTCAATGCCGAGTGCGATGACATTGTAGAGCATGTCCGTTATAACAATATTGAGTCAAGCGAAAAGCGCATAACCGCATCGCGCGATGCAATATCTAAGCTCGGCCAGATCATGGGAATAGGAATAACTGCCGGATATTATCGCATGAAGATTGATGAACTTCACCTATCGTTTGAATGGCAGCAGAAAAAGCAGCAGGAGAAAGAAGAACAGCGCGAGGCGCGAGCAGAAATGCGTGAGGCGGCAAAGCTGGCCAAAGAGCTTGAAAACGAGCGGCGAAAACTCGAGAAAGAGCAAAGCCACTATGAAAACGCGCTCTCTAAAATCAACGAGCAGCTTGCGGCAGCAAGCGACGACGAGGCTGACGCCGTTCGTGAACGCAAGGCTCAAATTGAAAAGCAGCTTGAGAAAATCGACGCTGCCTTTGGTGATGTTGAGTACCGTGAAGCAAACCAGCGTGCCGGCTATGTCTATGTCATATCAAACATCGGCGCGTTCGGCGAAAATGTTTACAAGATCGGCATGACGCGGCGGCTTGACCCGATGGACAGAATCGACGAACTCGGTGATGCATCTGTCCCATTCAAATTTGACGTTCACGCAATGATTTTCTCTGATGATGCGCCTAAGCTGGAAGCTGCGCTACATAATGCCTTTGCGGACAAAAAACTAAACTTTGTAAATCAGCGAAGAGAGTTTTTTAACGTTTCGTTGGAAGAAATCAAACAAGTTGTAAGGGATAATTTTGACAAGTCTGTCGAATTTGTCGAAATACCCCCTGCCGAGCAGTACCGTGAGTCTCTCTTGTTGCGCGAGGCCTCAGAAGTCCATGCATAACCGTGAGGATATTTGCCGGGCCTTACACCGCTATGTCGATGAATATAAGTGGGGCTGGGGCGTAGCTCGGAGGCAGCTGAAATTCCGTTTTGGCGTAGATTTTCCTATCACTGAGCTGAAAAGTTTATACAAGCAAGTAAAGGTCACTGGCATAGGAGCTGTTAAACAACGATGAAGTGCCGTAATTGTAATGCTGAGCTGCCCGATGAGCTGCATTTTACTTTCTGTGGCTATTGTGGTGAGCGCCTTGTCCGGGAGCGCAAGAAGAAAAACGAAATAAAAATACCCACGCCGCGAAAGCGTGGGCAGAGGTGGTATGTTGACCTCCGGCGCGAGGGTGTAACCGTCATTGAGGACACCGAAGCCGAAGTAAAAGCCAAGGCGATTGCCATAAGGGCAGGGTTTATCGATGCGAAGAAAAAGCAGCCGGCATTAACATTGCGAGCTGCAATAGATAATTACATTGGAGATCGAGATAACGCTTTGTCTCCGGCCACTGTTCGAGGGTATATCACCATAAAAAACAATGCTTTTGCGCCTGTGATGGACACCGATATTTTTTCCGTCCGCAACTGGCAGTCTGCAGTGAACGTGGAGGCTTGGCGAGGGATATCCGCTAAAACACTGCAAAACGAATGGGGGCTCGTCAAGAGCGTTTTAGGCAAAAATAAGATCGATACTTCTGCGGTTTCGTCTTTGCCGCAAGTAGTTCAAGCGGATTTGCCATGGCTCGACTATGAACAGATAAAGATATTCCTTGATGCCGTGCGCGGAGATGAGTTCGAGCTTGCTGCACTTTTCGCGCTGCACTCATTGCGGCGTTCCGAGGTGCTCGCACTCACGCCAAGACACATTGAGAATGATATTATCCACGTTTCCGGCAGTGTCGTATATGACAAAGATTATAAGCTTGTCACGAAAAAGGAAAACAAAAACACATCATCAAAGCGCGACGTTAACATCGTGATCCCTCGGCTTTTCGAGTTGCTCACTGATTGCGATAAAAGAGATGTCGAGCCGTTTATCAAATGCGCCCCGGACACCCTGCGAACACATGTAAACCGTGCATGCGTTTCTGCCGGCCTTCCGAGGGTCGGCATGCATGGGCTGCGCCGCAGTTTTGCCTCCCTCGCCTACCACCTCGACTGGTCTGAGAGACAAACAATGGCCATGGGAGGATGGGCGGATCTCGGCACGGTTCATCGAATATACATTAAGCTGGCCGAAAAAGATAAAAACGCAGATATAGAAAAGATGAAAGCGTTTTATAATCAATAATTTACGTCAAATTTTACGACACTAATTGAAAAGTCATTGATTTTTCAATATTTTTATGCCGTAACAAGCGGGTTCGATTCCCGTCATCCGCTCCAAACATAGCAAAATCCCGAAGTCGTTGAAACTTCGGGATTTTCTTTGTTTATCAATGGTTTGCGGAGATTTATTCCTTCCCCGGGATGGTGAAGATGCCGGACTCGACAAGCTCCTTGAGGCCCTTATGCGACTCGTACATGACAAGAAGCCGACTCTCGATCACCGCCCACTTTTCCTCGATCTCGGCGTCGGCGGCAGCAAGTCGCTTGCTCGCAACGTCCTCTGCCTCGGAAATTATCTGCTCGGCCTGCTTCTGAACGTCGGAAAAAGCAGCCTCGGCCCGTTCATCGCGTCTTTTCATGTTTTCAAGATATGTATCGACCGTGCGCTGCGCCGCTTCAAAAAGGCCGCTGACCTTCGCGGCAGCCTCGGCAAGATTGCCGCTCTCGCTTACCTTGATCTCATATCCGTCGAGCTTTGCCTGAAGCTCCGCGACCTGAGACTTGAGCTTTTCTATCTCCTGCTCCTGATCGTGCATGACCATCATCATTTCGTTCTTTGAAAGATTCATCGATTCGTTTCTCATCGGCCCACTCCTTAGCTGCAAAATGTCATTAATATAATAACATCCCAAGCATCATATTTCAACACAAATGTATTAAAAAGGCGCGGCAAGCCGCGCCTTTAACCGTGCTTTTATTTTGCCGTGATCCCCTTGCTGAACGCGCGGAACATGAATGCCGCGACTTCGCAGCGGGTGCAGGTCGCACCGGGCGCAAACTGCGTTGCCGTTTTGCCGGTGGTAACGCCGTTTTCAACGGCCCAGAGCACTGCTTTGTAGTAGAATGCATTTGCATCCACATCGTTGAAGCCGCAGCTCATATTCTTGGGCGCAGGCTCGCCGGCATAGCGCCAGAGGAAGGTGACAAACTGGGCGCGCGTAACGGTTGCGTTCGGCGAGAAGTGCGTCGCGTCCGTGCCCTTGGTTATGCCGTTTTCAACCGCCCAAAGGATCGCGTCATAGCAGTATGCATAGGAATTGGTCTTCGGAACATCCGAAAACTGCTTTACGCTGCCGCTCGGCTCAGGTCTGCCTGCTGCGCGCCAGAGGAATGTCACAACCTGTGCGCGTGTGCAGGATGCTTTGGGCGCAAAGTGGCTTTCATCCTTGCCGTTAGTTACCTGCGGCGTGTTGTAGTATGCCCACATAACGGCGCTGTAGAACCAGTCGGTGCCGTTTACATCATAAAACGGATTTGAAAAGCGCATATTGCACTTTTCGCACACGCCGTACTTGATAATGTGTCCGGTTTTTACGGTCTCGTTATCAGTATAGCTGTCCTTGCAGCTCGAGCAGGTGTGCTTAGTGTAGCCGTTCTGGGTGCAGGTCGGCGCGGTCACGACTGCGTCGTATCTGTGAGCGCCCAGCTCACCGTAGGCATCGCCGCATTCGTCGCAGACGGCCTTTTCGGTGCAGGTGGCAGTTCCGCCGGTGTGGGCGGTCTTGCGGCTGAGCTCATACCACTTTTCGTTTATCTCAAAGCCTGCCGAATTCAGCTCGTCTCTGAGATCCTCCAGCGTCTTTCCGCAGCGCTGGCAGCCGAGCCAATGATATGTATCGTCGCTGCAATGGTCAATATCCTTGATCTTTATCATTCCGATGATATGATCGAGGTCAAACGTGCCGTCGCGGATCATCTGGACGATCTGCACAATGCTCAGACCGAGATTTTTGTTGGCAAACTTTTTCAGATTATCTTCGCTCAATTTCAGCGCGTCGGTGCCCGGATGAAGATCGTGGCCGGTGCATTTATCGACGAGATCATCTTTTGTGATGAGTATGCTTGCGCGCTCATCCTTGTACATATTGCCGCACTTTTTGCAGCGATAGTAATCTATCGTGCCGTCCTCTGTGCAGGTCTTGGGCGTGCCCTTGACAAGCTCGATATCCTTGCAGCCGCCTGCGCACTGGGCGGAGTAATAGCTGCCTTTTTCAATAAACGCGCCGCAGTCCTTGCAGTATTTATCGCCGGTGTAGCCCTGAGTTGTTTCGGTTGCCTTTACTTCATTTCTGATCTCGAAATTCACATGGGTGTTGGGGTCAAGCTCGCCGTAGCTTGCGCCGCACTTAGCGCACTTGGCCTGAGCCTTGCAGCTGGCCGTGCCGCCGCTGTGGGAGCTTGTGCCCGTGGTCGTGCCGCAAACTCTGCACTTCTGATAGTGCACGCCTGCGACCTCATCGGCCACCCAGTAATAATCATGGTCGTTTTTCGACGTGGAGACCTTGGCCGATGTCGTTTTGACCGTTCCGGCAGCGTCAGAGTAATACTCTTTGCAGCCGGAGCAGTACCAGTATTCTATGTTGCCCTTCTCGGTGCAGGTCGCTGCCTTTGAGGGGAAGTGCTTGAGGTCGGTGTGCTTGGTTTTGTCTTTTGTCAGGCCGTTATCGAGCTTTGCTTTGGTGGTCTGATTTGTGCAGGCCGCATCGGTGAAATACGAGCCGCAATCCTTGCAGTACCAATACTCTATGTGCGGATCGCAGGTACCGTCCGTGTTGGGATAATGCTCGGTTTTTTTGTGCTCGCATATCGTGGGATTGGTGCTCGGCGTCGGAGTCGGCGTGGGTGTAGGCGTCGGCTCAACGCTCGGGCCGGGGCTTGGCGTGGGATCGGGATCGGGGTCTACCGTGCCGCCTGTGACTGTGAGGGTTACGGTGTTGCTGAGAGCCAGGTCTCTTGGGATTAACACTTTTGTATAGTACACAGCACAGCGGATTTTCATATCCTGTTCGGCTGTACGAGTCAGCGTTTGGCCTTCGCCGAGCTTTGCGGCCTTGATTTCATCGATAGTGTTCTTAATATTTGAAAGGTCTATGTCATCCGCATTGACTTTATCTGCATCAAACCACAGATACTCAAGGTTTGTGCTGTTCGGATTTGTGGCTGCTATCTCAAACGTGACCGTCTCGCCGACTGCTGCACTTTTATCAGACGGCTGCTTTGTAATAGTGGTATTGCCTGCCGCCAGTGCGCCCATAGGCACGAGCGAAACGAGCATCAGAGCTACCATCAGCAAACTGATAATACGTTTTTTCATTATGTTCCTCCTAAGTTTTGATTTCTCCACCGTGCCGCCTATGCGGCTGTATACACAGTAATTATACTATTTCGTCAGTTTAATGGCAAGTAATTCATTTCCGTTATTTTAAACAGTAATGCACGGCCGATTTGGTATAGTTTGACCTCTGCATAAGCTCCGCGTCCCCGTCATATATATTGACTATGTGAGTTTGGGGAGTGGTGCATGTGTATACTAATATTGAAGAGCGCGCCTGCGATCTTGCCGAGTACATAATCGAAAACAAGACAACGGTCAGAGCCGCCGCAAAGCAATTTAACATTTCAAAAAGCACCGTACACAAGGATCTCACCGAGAGGCTGAAAACGGTTAGCCCTGCACTGTATCATCAGGTGCGCGAGCTGCTTGATATCAATAAGGCCGAGCGGCATATCCGCGGCGGCATGGCTACACGCAGAAAATACAAGGGCGAGAATGCGTAGAAATTGCAGGCAGGAATAAAATGCGGCTGACATTTTATTACTAAGCTCTCCGCGCATTTATATCCAGCTTTAAACAATCCTCGAAGAGGCTGATGTCTCAATCGGGGGTTGTTCTTTTTTTCTCCTCCGATTGACTTATTTGCCGGCAGGAAATATAATGTTAATTAAACAGCAAAAAGGAGAAGACACTATGAACATTCTATCGCTGCTCAACAGTGCGCCGATGTACGCCATATGCGGCGGCATTATCGCATTCGTAGCCGTTGTGTGCGCCGTGTTTATGGTTCGCGCCTACCGCGCCGGACTTGCCATGGGCATCGACCGCGTTAAGCTAAAGCGCGCGATCACCTCGAGCGCAACATTTTCGCTTCTGCCCAGCGTGGGCATTCTTCTTGGCGTTATCGCCCTCTCGGGCAGCCTCGGCACGCCGTGGCCGTGGCTGAGGCTTTCGGTCATCGGAGCGCTGCACTATGAAACGCAGGTGGCTCAGGCTGCGGCCGAGCAGGTCGGCATGTCCTCCCTCTCAGCTGCCGAAATGACCCCATCCGGCTTTGCGACTATCGCACTGCTGATGAGCGTGTGCATCATGTGGGGTATGGTGCTTTCGATTTTCTTCAACAAACGCTATCTCGGCAAGCTCGGCAGCGGAAAGAAAAGCTCAGGCGGCGCGGGCTTCGGCGATACCGCAATGACCGCGATGTTTATCGGTCTTGTGTCGGCATACATCGGCAGCTACATAGGCGGCTTTGTCTCCGGCGGCGGTCTGTTCTCGTTCTCGGGCAGCTTTATGCCGCTGATAGTGGTGGTCGTATCCGGACTGGTGATGGCAGGATTTATATACCTTGCCGAGAAAAAGAAGCTTGCCTGGGTCGAAAGCTTCTCGATCGCCGGAAGTATGCTTATCGGCATGGCCGCGGCGGTCGTGGTCAAGCTGTTTATGTAAGGAGGCGCGCAATGAACAGCAATTACTTTGAAAGCTATAATAAGCGCACGCACGTTATCGGCCGCATTAGCTCGGCAATAGTGCTCGTCATGCTTGTAGGTGCTCCGTTTCTCATCGGCAAGGTGCTCGGTGCGATGCCCGATATCGGCGCTGCCGGAAAGGCGTTTTTGTCCGTCGGCCTTGTGTGGACGGTCAGCAGCGTGGTCGAATTTCTTGTTTACACCCCGATGCTCGGCGCAGGCGGCGGCTATCTTGCATTTATAACGGGCAACCTTATCAACATGAAGATTCCCTGCGCGGTGAACGCGCGCGACATCGTCGGCGCAAAGACCGGCACGCCCGAAAACGAGATCGTGTCCACCCTGTCGATCGCCACCTCGTCGCTGGTTACGATAATTGTGCTGGCGCTCGGCGTTGCGCTGCTCGTTCCGCTTCAGCCGGTGCTGCAAAGCCCGACCCTTCAGCCGGCGTTTGAAAACGTCGTGCCTGCGCTGTTCGGAGCAATGGCGTATAAATATTTCCGCGGAAACATGAAGATCGCTGCGGCGCCGCTTATCGTTATGAGCATTCTGTTTATCCTCGTGCCCTCGCTCACGGGCTCGACGAGCTTCATGATAATCCCTGCCGGTGCGCTCGCCATCGGCATAGCATATAAATTTTACAGGAAAGCCGGTGCTTGATAATGAAAAAATCACTGTTTTTGATCCCGGCCGCGGCGGCGCTTTCGCTGCCTGCCGCAGCAGTTGTGCGCACGGTTCTGACGCCGAGCAAGCACTCGGACTACGCAGCGCCCGAAGCCGGCGACTACGCCCTTGAGCTTGCGCGCAAGCTGTCGGAAATGGTGCGGTACGAGACGGTATCGCACGCAAACGTTGACGAGGCCGAGAAATTCCTGGGCTTCCACAAGGTGCTCGAAAGGCTGTTTCCGCTCGTGCATGAAAAGCTTGAAAAGACCGTCATTGACGGCAATCTGCTGTTTAAATGGAAGGGCACGGGCGACGGCATGCCGATACTGCTCATGAGCCATCAGGACGTTGTACCTGCCGAGGGCAAATGGGAGCACGAGCCGTTTTCCGGCGACATTGCCGACGGCAAGGTCTGGGGTCGCGGAACGGCTGACACCAAGGCCTCAGTCATGGCATTTTTCCAAGCGGTCGAGGAGCTTCTGAAGGAGGGCTACACGCCCAAGTGCGACGTATATCTCGCCTCGTCCTGCACGGAGGAGTGGGCCGGCGACGGTGCACCGAAAATCGTAAAAGAGCTTCAGCACCGCGGCGTTGAGCTGTTCCTCGTCTGTGACGAGGGCGGCGGCATAATCTCCGAGCCGATCGGCGGCGTTAAGGGCAACTTCGCCATGGTCGGCGTTTTTGAAAAAGGCAAGGGCGACGTCAAGTTCACCGCGCGCTCATCCGGCGGCCACGCAAGCGCTCCGACGAAGAATACGCCGATAGCGCGGCTCGCAGCATTTGTTAACGACGTTGAGACGCACAACTATTTCCGCCGCGAATTTCCGCCCGAGGTCGCCGCTATGTTCAAAAGTCTTGCACCGTATGCAGCATTTCCGCTGAAGCTCGTCATGGGCAACCTGTGGCTGTTTGCGCCGGTGCTCAAGCCCGTTCTCGGCAGGATAAGCGCGCAGGCCGGAGCGATGCTGCAAACGACTGTCGCGTTCACGATGCAGTCAGGCTCGGACGCATGCAACGTTCTGCCGCAGGAGGCGACGGTCAGCGCGAACATGCGCTTCATTCCGCATCAGGGCGAAAAGGAAAGCCTTGAGATCATCCGCAAAATCGCGGAAAAGCACGGGCTTGAGACCGAGGTCATCCACTCGAACGACTATACCCCGGCAGTCGATATAAACGGAGCTGCGTTCCGCCAGGTCGAGGCCGTCATAAACGAGACCTTCCCAGGACTGCCGGTCAGCCCATACGTCATGACCGGTGCTACCGACGCGCAGTTTTATCAGCCGGTATGCAAAAGCTGCATCCGCTTTGCGCCTGTGATCTACGGTCCCGAGCAGATGAAGGGCATGCACGGGCTGAACGAAAACATCGAATACAACTGCCTGCCCGGCGCTGTGAGCTTTTACAAAAATCTCATCCGCGCACAGGAAAATCGCTGACGAAAACGAAAAAAGACCGCCGATGGCGGTCTTTTTTTCATGCTCTGAGTTCCGTCAGCGCCGCTAAAAGGCGCGACAGCACGGCGGCGGACTGGCCGCGCGTGGCAGTTTCATTCGGAGCAAAGCTGCCGTTCGGGTAGCCCTGAATGACTCCGATGTTCGCCATAACGTCAACTGCCTCGCGATAGCATTCGGCGATCGAGCCGTAATCGCGGAAGTCGTTGCGGCCGGAAAGCTCGCCGAGCACATCGGCGCTCACGCCGAGCTTCAAAAAGCGGTACGCAAACGTTGCCATCTGCGCACGGCTGATCTCGGCGTTCGGCCTGAACGTATTATCCGTAAAGCCGGTTATTATGCCGGCCTTAACTCCCCATTTAACAGCCGCGGCGTATACCGCGGAAACGGCATTGGCATCGTCAAAGCCGAGGGACGTATCCGCAATTTCAGGGCGGCCGCCCATATTATACAGCATCATGACAAACTGCGCACGGGTCACGTTCTGCTCCGGGCAAAATGTCCCGTCCGGGCGTCCGTTTACGATGTCGGCCATGTAGCAGGTGATGATATAGTCGTGATACCATCCGGAGATATCTGAAAACGGTTCGGTTTTATCGGCGCAGACGAGCTTTGCGCTGCCGAAGCTGTTGTCAAGGCCGATATCTATCGCCTTCCACTGCGCGATCGAGCCTGCGTAATAGATGTTTTTAAGCGCGTACACATCGTCAAACGCACCGTCGCCGATGCTCCCGAGCGTGAGCGGCAATGTCACGATCTCGATCAGTCCGCAGCCGGAAAATGCGCCGCTTCCGACGGAGGTCACGCCGTTTTCGACAACAAGCTTCCGCACAGCGCCGCGCTCGGCATACCACGGCGCTTCACCGGCGGCAAAGTTCGTCATCTCCCCTGCTCCGAACACTGTGAGCACTCCGGCATCAGTCAGCGTCCAGCTGACAGACTCGCCGCACACACCGTCCGCCATCGCCATGGGAGCAAAAAGCGCAAGCAGCATCACCGCTGCACATATCGCCCCGATAAATCTGTTTTTCATGATGACCTCCCATTTGCGCAATTTCCTTATAAAGTATATTATACAAACGGATGCATTGCAAGGAAAAAAATAACTCCACATCCGAGGACGTGGAGTTATTATCATAATTGGTTTTTTACTTTGCGAACTCGCGGTAAATGAAGGTGACTGCCTGTGCACGGGTGCAGGTATCATTGGGTGCAAAGGTGGTCGCGGTCTTGCCGTTGGTGATGCCGTTTTCAACAGCCCACATAACTGCATTGTAGCAGTAGGAGCCTGCAGCAACGTCGTCAAACTTTGCAAGGCTGCTTACGATGGGGGCCTTCTCATAGCGCCACAGGAAGGTGACTATCTGGCCGCGAGTGCAAACTGCATTCGGGTCGAAGGTGGTAGCGGTCTTACCGGTGGTAATGCCGTTTTCGACAGCCCACATGATCGCGTTGTAGTAAGTGCTGTTTTTGCTCACATCGGTGAACGGGTTCTTAACGTTCTCGACCTTCGGCTGGCCTGCCGCGCGATACAGGAAGGTGACTATCTGAGCGCGAGTGCAGCCGTTGTCAACGCCGAATACAGTGTCGGAAATGCCGTTGGTAACGCCGTTGCAGTATGCCCACAGGATTGCGTCATAGTAAGGGCCCTTCTTGACATCGGTGAACGGGTTGTAGCCGGGCTGCTTTGCGTCGCAGCGGGTGCAGACGCCCTTAACATAGTTGTGGCCGAGAGCCTTGACTTCGGTGCCCTTTTCGATGGTCTGCTTGCAGACGGTGCAGACCTTATCGCCGGTGTAGCCGGCCTCGAGGCAGGTCGCTTCCTTAGCGTTCACAAGCTCGGTCTTGTGGCCGAGTGCGGGAACGGTCTCCTGAGCGCTCAGGACGGTGCCGCATACCTTGCAGACAGTGCCCTTGGTAACGCCGGGCTCGGTGCAGGTGGGAGCCTTTGCATCAACGTCCATGGGGGTGTGCTCGATCATCTTGGTCTTCTCGCCGGCCTTCATGACCTCGCCGCAGAACTTGCAGACGACATCGCCGGTGTAGCCTTCCTCGGTGCAGGTGGCTTCCTTGACGTTTGCGAGCTTGTCGGATGCGACGTGCTTGGTCTTCTGAGCGGTAGTATAGTTTTTAACGCCGTTAGTATTGCTGAAAGGCTGATTGTCGTTTACAAGCTCATACTTGCCGCACTCGGAACACTTATTGACCGCAACACCGGAGTGGTTGCAGTTTGCGGCAACGAGCTCGGTCTCGACATACTTGTGGCCGGGAGCCGGGATAATTGTGCCTGCTGCGGTTTCAGGATCTTTGTTATAGTCTCCGCAAACGCTGCACTTTTTGAGGTCAGTGTAGATTTTGCCGGGCTCGGTGCAGGTTGCATTCTTCATACCGCAAGCAACCCACTTGTGGTCAAGAGCCTTGATCTCACCATTGGTGTTCTTGACTTCTGTATAACCGTTATACCACTTTACAGTGATATCGCCATTTGTATCCTTTGTGTATACAGCTTTGTAGGAACCATTCTCAGTGCATGTAGCGGCCTTTGCAGGAACAGTCCATGTATTTGAAAGCTTATCGATTTTATCGCCGCCGATCCAGCCGCAGTCCTTGCAGTAAACTCTGTCGTATGCACCGGCTGCATCAACTGTCGGTACTGTGCCCTCTTTTGTGCCAGTCATGTCAAGATCTATCGTATGTGTTTCCTTGTCAGCCTTTCCGTCTTTGAAGCCTTCGCCGCAGACGGGGCAAACCTTATCTCCGCTATAGCCGGGGATAATAGTATTCTGATCAGCTGCTTTTACATAGTTACCGCTTTCAACGTCGAACTTATATACCTCGCCTTTGATAGTTTTAACATGAACCGTATCGGTCTTAGGCATCAGCTTGATCTTCTGGTCATTGTCATACTTATAATCACCGTTATAATCTTTTGCGTAGGTTTCTTCGGTGACAAGCTTAAAGCCATCGTGATCCTTATGGCCGGGATTTGTCGCGGAGAACATATCCTTAACTTTGCCAGAAAGCACATTGTACTCAGCAAGGCTGAGCGCCTTATTAGCTTTTACTATCTCCAGTGCTGCGTTCGCGTTGGCAACAAACTGTCCAGCGCCGCAGCGGGTGCAGAGGACATAGCCCCAGCCGTCATACAGGCAGGTAGGAGCTACTTCGACATGGAAATCAGAGTAGTTGTGCACAAGGGCTTTTTCGCCCTCAAAGTATGTATCCTTGCCGTCTTTGTCTTTGAAATCCTTGACATTGAATGCCTTGCCGCAATCAACGCAATAGCTGACGGTCAGACCGACCTTGTCGCAACCGGCCTTCTGCACTACAACGATCTTGCTGGTCTTGCACTTATGAAGCAGTTTGGTAGCAAACGGAGTAATCGTGACATCTCCGATAACCTCACCGCAGTCCTTACAGATCGTGGCACTAACGCCAGCGACCTTATTCTTGGCGTCCTTCTCAACTTTGACGGTTTGCTTGTTCGTATGGGCGCACGTGCCAGCATCATCCGCCGCAAAGACAGCGGCAGCAGGCAGCAGGGATGCGATCATGAGGACCGCCATCAGCATGCTGATAAGTCTCTTTTTCATGTTTCCTCCTAAATTTTTCCTTTTTGGTTAGATTTTTGTACCGATAATTCCAAATCGGCAAATGATAGTTAGATTATAACATATTTGCCCGGCATGTCAAGATACAAGCATCCTAAATGGGCTTGCCGCTCCATCGACTTTGCGCCTGAAAAAGTGTGAAAAAACCGGGCGTTTAAACAAAAAACGCCCGGCTTCCGTGCCCAATCACTTACTATTATATTCTGTTGGCTTTTTTCACTGCACAAGCGCCGATTCGATCTCGTCATCGAATGCGAAGTCGAAGTGGTCAGCGAGCATCTGCACAAGCTCGTGCAGAACGCTTGTCGCTATTGCACGCATGTCAAGCTCAAGAATATGGTCGATTATCCTCCGGCGCTCATCCTCGGGGACGTTATAAACGCCGAGGCTCATGCTCAGAAACCGCTCGAGCTTCCTTTCCAGCGTGAAATACATGTCGCAGCCACGCGACATATAGCCGCGCATTATGCCGGCCGATCCGATCTCCAGCTCGTAAAAATCGCTCTCGGTATAATCGGGCAGATAAGATCCGAAGATGCGATAAAGCTCCGCCGTCGTGCTCTGATAGATATACTCCATCGTAGCCTCATGCGAATATACCTCGACATAAATATCGCGCAGATTGTCGTTGAGTTCGGTTATCGTAAGCTGAAGCGCAGTCTCAATCGCGTAGAGCATTGCCGGAGAATCGCCGGGACCAGCCACCGTGCGTGCAGCCTTAAACTGTCCGGCAAACATGAACGCCGCAAGCTCGCTGAGCACTCCGTCCTTGGAACGGAAAATATTCTGGAACGAGCTGGCAGACACGTCAGCTTCCTTGATTATCTCGGCAACCGTCGTGCCGTTATAGCCGCGCTCGATGAACAGGCGAACACAGGCAGTGAGTATTCGCTTTTTTGCAGCCATGCTCGTATGTGTGATAGTGATACTGATCCCTTCCTTCTCTGTGTTATTATTGGTATGTATACCAATAATAACACAAACCTCGCATATTTGCAAGTATATTTACAAAAAATTGCCCCGAATATACGATTCAGGGCAAAAAATGTTAGAATTAATAGCCGTAGCGTTTGCGCTTTACAATAAGGAAAAGCACCGTTGCCGTTATCGACATTATCTCCGCTCCGACGATGGACAGCCATATTCCGTCCAGCTCCCAGATGAGCGGAAACAGAAGCACCGCAGCAAGCTGGAACACAAGGGTTCGCAGGAACGAGATCAGCGCACTGGTCAAGCCGTCGTTGAGCGCGGTGAAAAACGACGAGCCGAAGATCGAAAAACCCGAGAACAGGAACGAGAATGAGAATATGGAGAATGCGTGAACCGTCATCGCAAGAAGCTCCTCGTCATACCCGACGAACAATTTGCCAAGCGGCCTTGCGAAAAGCTCGCCGGCAGCGAACATGAACACGGCGCACACGCCGATTATGCGCAGGCTTTTTGACAGCAGGCCTTTCAGCTCGCTTGTGTTCTGCGCCCCGAAGTTAAAGCCGATTATCGGCGCCGTTCCGACCGCAAAGCCAATAAAAATAGCCTGGAATATCATGCTTACATACATAAGCACGCCGTATGCCGCAACGCCGTCGGCCCCGGCGTATTTCATAAGCTGCATATTATACAGCATGCTCACGATCGACATGGAAACGTTGCTCATAAACTCCGACGAGCCGTTCGTGCAGGTTTTGAGCAGTACATTGCCGTCGAATTTGAATTTCACAAGGCGCAGACGGCTGTCGTTTTTGCGTGCAAAGTATACAAGCGGAACAACGCCGCCGATGAACTCGCTTATCGCGGTCGCCGCCGCGGCGCCGGTCACGCCGAGCGGTATCACGCCAACGAGCAGAGCATCGAGGATCATGTTCGCTACGCCGGACGCGACGGTAACGTACAGGCCGAGCTTGGGCTTTTCGGCCGTCGCGAACAGGCATTGGAACTCAAACTGCAGAATATAAAACGGCAGCGCAATAAGGATGATGCGGCCGTAAATTATGCTCTGCTCTAAAAGCTCGCCCTCCGCGCCCATGAATTCCGCGACCGGGCGCAGCAGGAAAAATCCAAGCACTGCAAGCACAACGCCGCACAGCGCGGACACTGTGATTATAAGCGTGAATATCTCGTTTGCCTTGTCCTGCTTTCGCTCGCCCATGGTTTTGGCGATAAGCGCTCCGCCGCCGGTTCCGAACATGAAGCCAACGCAGCCGAGCACGAGCAGCAGCGGCATTATCAGGTTGACCGCCGCAAACGCCGTCTTGCCGGCATAATTTGATACAAAAAAGCCGTCTACTATGCCGTAGATCGACGTAAAGATCATCATTATTATCGACGGCAGCGCAAACCTGAGCAGTCGCTTATAGTCAAAATGATCCGAAAGCTTTATGTTCATGAATGCACCTCCTGCGCCCTTGCACGCACGGAAACAAGAAATTCCTCCGTAAGCCGAATGTATTTTTCAAGATCCTCTGCCGGCCATGAGCCAAGGATCTCGTTTTCTATCTCGATCACCTTTGCCACGATTTTTTCCGCAAGCTCCGCTCCCTTCGGCGTGAGCATGACCGTCTTGTGCCGGGCGCCGCTGCTTTCGGTCGTGACGCTGCCCTCGGCTTCAAGCTTGCGCAGGGCGGAGTTTACCGTCTGCTTCGTAAGCCCGGAAAAGGCGCAGATATCGCGCAGCGGGCAGGCCCCGCCCTCTGCCCTGAGCGTATAAAGTATCTGAAACGCGCTGTCGGAAAGGCCGAGCCGATTTGCAAGCTCGTGGTATACCGCGTCCGTTTCGCCGACAAGGCGGTTGAAGCGGCGCAGCTGTTTTGATTGCTGTGTCATGTTTACCTCGCTTTAGTCCGAAATCATACTCGCAAAGTATAGTACGATTTCGTACCTTTGTCAAGAGATAGATTGCCAAAAAATCACACCGCACGAAATTCGTGCGGTGTGTTTGTATTTTGCGCTTACTGTGCTCTGTACAGGAATGTTACGACCTGACCGCGTGTGCAGGTAGCGTTCGGCGAGAAATGCGTTGCATCCGTGCCGTTGGTTATTCCGTTTGCTACCGCCCACTGCACCGCGTCATAGCAGTACGAGCCGGCCGCTACGTCGGTGAAGTCTGCCTGCGGCTTGTAGTTGGGGTCTTTCACACCGCAGCGTGTGCATGTGCCGTTTTTGTAGTTATGGCCGAGAGAATCGACATAGCTGCCCTTGTAGCTGTCGCCGCAAACCGAGCAGGTGTAGGTCGTGTAGCCACGCTCGGTACAAGTCGGCTTTGTCACTGTTGCTTTGTAGTCGTGGGTGTGTGCGCTCGGGTCCTTTGCGCCGCAGCGCGTGCAAAGGCCGTTTTTGTAGTCATGGCCGAGTGATGGAATTGAATCTGTATATTTATCACCGCATTTGTTACATGTGTATACTTTTGTGCCCATATTCATGCATGTAGCACTCTCGGCAATCTCTCCTGCGTCCCAGTTATGCCTGCATTTTACAACAAAGTTACATTCTTTGCTTGTCTTTTTCCCAAGTAAATTTCCAACTTGGATATATGCTGTGTATGTTCCTGACTGTGCATTCTCAATTTTATACGTTTCTTCATCCATGTCTGATGATAGTATCATTTCGCCATTAAAATACAGCGTCAACCAATGATAGTTGGTGTATTCAACCGTGTTTCTGTAAAGCGTAATACTATCGTCATCATAGTAACTATATTGAGACGTATAAATGTACGGCTCTCCCTGTATTCTGTTTACAACGTAGAACTGATATGGTGCACTTGTTATTGTTCCTGACGTTGCATTTCCGACCTGCAAATATACTTCATAGGAACCTGCCGCAGGATTTGACAGCGTATAAGCAGCATCATCCATTGCCGTTGACAATATTTGCTTTCCATTTCTGTATAGCACAATCCAATAATAATTCGTATTATTAACGGTATTTCTCTGTAGAGTTACCGATTCGCCAGCCTCATAAGCACTTTTTTCAGACTTTATAACTGGGGAACCCGTGATTACCGGTTGATCTGGATCTTTATAACTACCGGCACCCGGCCATTTCACATACTTTATGTAAGAATATGTTCCACCAAGCCAGCCGGTGTTAACGTATTCGTTCCACGTATAGTATTTTTCCCTGCAATAAGGATAGTTACTTAGGCCACCCTCAAACACCGTAAATCCACTATCATCTTTCTGCACAATAATTTGGCTGTGCCCCCATCCATCCGAGCCATGTAAGTACTCACCATTGCATATACGCAAGCAAGAGCCTATAGCCGCATTGCTTACATAGGCTTTAAGATGCGCCGCTGTCAATGTCAGTTCTGAATCCGAAAGGTTTCGGAGTGAATTTTCACCATCGCTAAAAGAATTTGTAAAATTGTGTCCCCAAATTTTGTTGTAAATGTTGTTTGCATAAACCCAGCATTCATTCGGTGAAGAACTGAAATCATCATACCTGACTGATACACCATTGATGTAATAGGTTGTTGCCGCCAGTGCGCTTATAGGTACTAAGCTCATGACCATAAGCATCACAAGCAGTAGACTTAATACTCGTTTTTTCATCTTTTCCTCCCAAAAATTCAATTTTTACAAGAGCAGATATCAAAAGGTGTACTTTTTGATAGTAAACCTCTTTCACGAAAAATGAGTTTGGAAGTGCTAACGGCTGGCAAAAATGCAAGTATTTTTAGACAAAACAGGCGGTAAAGTATTGCAATTCTGTGAACATTCTGTTATCATAGCATGTAATGACAGCAACTATCAAAAAGTACACTTTTTGATAGTTTTGAGAGTTAAAAAGGGCAAAAAAGTTGCACCGCACGGGGGATAACCGTGCGGTGCGTTTGTATTTTGTGGGGCATATTCTCCCAAATTGAAGGTCACGGCGCGGCGCTTTCGCGCCGGCAGGGTGGGACGGTGACCGTCAATTGCCCTCTTCCATAAATTATTATACCACCTTTTATCCATTTGATAAATAGTGATACTCGCCAAATTTGCAGGCCTGCATTTGTGTGTTTTTTCGGCGGACAGAGAAAGTCCCCCGGTCCGCGACCGGAGGACTCCCCCATTCCATCTACTATTCTTCCGTATCTCCATCGAGCCACTCTTCGGGCTCGTTAATACCTTCTTCAAATTCCTCATCCGGCTCGAGGTCGTTTCCGTTATAATGCAGCGCACTGCCGGATACGAGTCTGCGGTGGGATATTTTGCGCGTTATGCTGCCGGCCACACCCTTGACCATAGCCTGAGCCGCCATGTGCCTGCCGATGATCGCGGCAAGGTCGGTTTTCGGTGACAGATCGGAGACCGTTCCCTCCATGATCGACAGGCTGCGCCAGAACATCGTGAATGATTTCGGCACCTTGATGCCAAAGTCACGCGCGATGCGGTAAAGATCGGCAAAAATATCGACCGTGCTGCTCATCTGCGCCATGGATAGGACCCTGTATTTGTCCAAATACGCCTGCATACGCGCATAGTACGCCTCGCGGTCAAGCTCGGAATCGTGCTCGCAGATGTTCAGGACGGTGTCGGCAAAGCTTACATAGTCGTTGCTGAATATCGCCTTCATGCATACCTTGATAAGCTCGGCGTCGGCCTTGGTCAGCGTGCCCATCATGCCGAGATCAAGCCAGACTATACGCCCATCCCAGATATGGACATTGCCGGGGTGCGGATCGGCGTGGAAAAACCTGTCCTCGGCAAACTGCTTTATATAGTTATTTATGAACTTAGTGCAGACCTCCTGCACATCGTAGCCCTGCTGCTCCATTGCGGCCTTATCTGTCAGCTCAAAGCCGCCGATGTATTCCATGACAAGGACGTGCTTTGTTGAAAGCTCGTCATACACCTTCGGGCAATAGACATATTTTATGCCCTCGATATTCTCGCGCACGCGGCGGATATTCGCAGCCTCGCGCTCGAAGTCCATCTCCTCCTGCGCAACGGCCCACACCTCGTCGATAGTTTCTCCGAGATTCATGACGTTATTGATCTTTTTGAGCTTGACGACATTCAGAGCGCTTTTCAAAAGCCGAACGTCGCGCTCCATGACCGAGTATATCTCCGGGCGCTGGATCTTTACGGCGACATGCGTTCCGTCAAGCAGGACGGCTTCGTGTACCTGCGCGATCGACGCGGCGCCCAATGGATACGGCATGATCTGCCTGAAAACCTGACTCCACGGGCGGCCGTATTCCTCGGTGATTATCTCGCGTATCTGCGCCGTCACAAGGCGCGAAGCATCCGTGCGCAGGCTCTCGAGCTTTTTGCAGTGCTCCATGGGGATGATCTCCGGATGCATGGAGAGTAGCTGCCCGAGCTTGACAAACGTCGGGCCAAGCTCCTTGAACATATCGCACAGCTTTTCCGGGCTTATGCCCTGCGTTACCTTATATTTTGATATTACCTTTACGATTTCAAGCAGGCGCTTTGCGTCCGCTCCCGTTTCCATCACGGCATTTGCCATTTATTATCCAACCTTCAGATCTCAGTATCAAGGACATAGCATGTGTGGGTCACATTTCCGTCATCGGTGAAGCTGACGATGCTGCCCTCGACAGTTTTATAGGTATCCGGCCTTACGGCAAGGACAAGATCCGTGTCCTTTTCCCAAAGGTACACGGCATTTTCGTATTTTATATCGCCGCTGCGCAGACCTACGCGCACAGTCATGCTGACATTATCATAGGTGTATTCCTTTGCGTCGCTTATCTTTATCCTGCCCAGCTCAACAGGCGCGGTGACCGGATCGATGATATATCCGTGCAGGCGCTTTCCGCTTGCGTTGAGAAAGCTTACGGCCGTAAACCCTGTCTCTTCGGCGGAAGCGTCGATCTCCAACGTTTCGGGTTTGACGAGGTAAAGCGTCTTTTTTCCTGCCCACACCCAAGCGCAGCCCGAGTGTTTCTCGCTCTGCTCGGCAAAGCGCGTATATGCCGCGCGGCAGGCAGCCTGAGCCTCGGCAGGCGTTGCCGCATCAAGCCCGTCAACGCGGATCTGATACACCGGCGCGATCTGCGCTATCTTATATTCGTGTATCCCGAATATAACGCCTAGCACCGCAAGCGTCACTATCGCGCATATTATGTAAACCTGTTTTGAGTTGCTTCTGCTTCGCTTTTTTGCAGGCATTGCTCTGCCTCCCATAACATGACTTTTTCTATTTTAACAGAAAAAAGCACATTTAACAAGCCATATATGAAAAACAAACAAAAATCAGCCGTATAAATTCCGGCTGATAGACATTTTCGCTACTTTTGTGCACCAGCGAGCGCCTTATGCGGAGCATTTTGCGTGATTTGTGATCATCCGGCTTGCTCGCACTGTATATGATACCGCGAGCGGTAAAATACATATATAAAAAAAGGCCGTCGAAAAACTATGCTGCAAATGAAAGATAATAGAGCAGCAGGGGAGCTCGAGGGGGCAAAGGCCCCACTCGTGATTGGATTATAGCCATCAAAAATGTCCGGTACGGACTTTTTGACGAGCGTAGCGAGATTTTTCGTGAAAACTTGTTTTCACAAAAAATGTGGCGTTTTTTCAGCGTGCAAAAAAGTCACAGACTTTTTTGACACGCTGAAAACATCAGGAGCAAACGCTCCTGATGTTTTGTTTTTATGACCACAATATATACGCATCCTGCACGGGAGGCGACACAATACGGTTGAAAACGACAAAAAAATGTGATATAAAAACTATGTAAAATCAAAAAGCCTGTGATATGTTAGGCAAAAAAGGAACGAAATAATGTCAAAGATGAAGTATAAGATCGCACTTGCGGCAGCAGCGGTGCTGCTGCTCGGCGGCGTAATATACATATACTTTGCCCACTATGCACCGTTTAAACCGGATGAGGCGCAGACGCTGAGCGCTTGGTATGTAAATGATGATGCCATGTGGTCGGGCTTTAACGCCATGTGCGGCGAGTATAACGAAACAAACGGAGCGGATTGCGGCATAACGATAAGCGCCAAGGCCTTTGATACGCAGGCTCAGCTTTACGAAAGCGTGTGCTCGGCGCTTGAAAACGGAGGCGAGCTTCCGGACATCCTCGCCTGTGATACGGACTTTGCCGCGTATCTCGATGATGAGGGCAGGCTTGCGGATATGGATAAGTATTTCGGAAGCTGGGAGACCTCCGGATATGATAAGACCATGACAGCTGCGGCAAAAAGCTCGAAAGGACTCTCCTCGGTTCCCATAGCGGCCGAAACGAATGTTTTTATAGTAAACACCGATATGTTTGCCGACTACGAGGCGATATCGAGCTTTGAAAAGCTATGTTCGGTCGCAGATGAGTATTATAAACGCACTTCCAAGAGCTTTTTCACGATATCGGATTACTCGCTGTTTTTCCGTGATGCCGTTGCGCAGCTCGGAGAGAGGTTTGACGGCGTAAGCCCCCACGATACCGACAGCGATAATTGCAAGTATATTTATAAGATCCTTGCGGAAACGGCATATGACCGGGGCTTCACTTCCTCGGGCGGAGAGGCAGCAAGAAAGCTTGCCGACGGCGAAATTGCCGCTGCCGTTGTGTCCTCGGCAGATCTCATGCAGTATGCAGATAAGCTCAGCGGCGGCGAGTTTGAGTTCGTGAGCTTTCCTTATATGAAGGACGGCAAGCCTGCATATACGCAGAAGGTCACGGGAATGACGATACTTGCATCGGATAAAACTCACGAAAAGTCCGCCGTTATGTTCCTGCGCTGGTTCACCTCGCAGAGCGTAAACAGCAGCTTCGTCGGCGATTCGGGCTATCTTGCCGCAATAGGCAAAGAAAGCTCATCCTCGGGCTTTGCCCTTTATGATAAGCTTATGGATGCAGTCGAAACAATGCGCAAAAAGGGCGACAGCACTACGAGAGCGGCCAGCGCAGAGTATTCGGTAAACAGCAGAAACTTCGACAGTGTCCTAAATACGATAATGAATTCACTAAACTAAAATATAAAGAGGTGCATGAATTATGGAAGGCTTCAGAGTACTGGAGATCAAAAAAAGCGTATTTGAAAATAACGACAGGGAAGCGGATAAGCTCAGACAGGAGCTGAAAAAGGAAAAAACATTCCTCCTCAACCTCATGTCGTCCCCCGGCTCGGGCAAGACCACCACACTCAAGGCGACTATCGCCGCCTTGAAGGACGAAATGCGCATCGGCGTAATGGAAGCGGATATAGACTCCGATGTTGACGCGCACACGATCGCCGAGACCGGCGCGAAGGTCATCCAGCTGCACACCGGCGGCATGTGCCACCTGGACGCAGGCATGACCAAGCAGGGCCTTGAAGGACTCGGAACCGAGAACATTGACTTTGCGATACTCGAAAACGTCGGCAACCTCGTATGCCCGGCCGAGTTTGACACGGGTGCCGTCAAAAACGCGATGATCCTCTCCGTTCCCGAGGGTCACGATAAGCCCCTTAAGTATCCGCTTATGTTCTCGATCTGCGATGTGCTCCTCGTCAATAAGATCGACGTTATGCCGTACTTTGACTTTGATCTTGATAAGTGCAGAGAGTATGTCAAAAAGCTCAATCCGAACATAACCATCATCCCCATATCCGCAAGAACCGGCGAGGGTATCGACGAGTGGGCAAATTGGCTTCGCACTCAGGTCGCCGAGTGGAATAAGTAACTTACAAATACAGCTTCACTGCTTTGTCCGGTGAAGCTGTTTTTTTGAGCAAGTTGTGCATTGCGTGATCATACACTTTTGCAAAAATGTAAAAATATCTTGCAGAAATATTTGCTATATGATACTGTATTAATAACAGAATACTGTTCAGTCTGTCGAGAAACCCGGCTGCGGAAACCGGGTTTCTAGTGCATTTAACGG
>ENA-ORSK01000964-ORSK01000964.1-human-gut-metagenome-genome-assembly--contig:-NODE-964-length-25791-cov-6.930137_pt1 | contig 25791 bp, 10 predicted proteins | sample MGYA00242192_ERZ509159 | MGnify/ENA primary metagenome ERZ509159 (study PRJEB26280, sample SAMEA2338663) | human gut metagenome | biome: human gut; feature: human-associated habitat; material: faeces...
TAGAAACCACAGCCAGGAGATATTCCGGTGAAAAAGGCTTTTCAATATAAGAGTCCGCTCCCAGTTCCATTCCTTCAATCTTAGACTGGATATTTGTCTTTGCAGTTAAAAGTATAATAGGAATATGGCTATAACCTACATTCGATTTTATAGTCTTGCAAAGTTCAAAACCATCCATCAACGGCATAACGACATCACTCACCACCAGATTTACGAAATTACTATCCAAAGCTTCCAAAGCCTCTTTACCATTGGTAGCAGTGATTACAGCATATTGAGACGATAACTGACGTTCGATGAAAGCGAGCATTTCCGGATTGTCTTCTACAACCAAAACCATATGTTTGCTTTCTTTCGAATGTTTCCCTTCCAATTTATCATCCGGATAGGATTCACCGGATGTTTCCGCTTGCAACTCTGCATCTTTATTCTCTACATCAGAATCCAGAGCTATGACCATATCCTGGGTGATAGGAAGTGTCAAGCGGAAAATGTTCGCTTCTTCTCCCTGAACCATGACCAAAGTGCCACGATGGAGCTCTGCCAACGAACGGGAAAGAGCCAAACCGATACCCGCACCTGTAGTAACCTTTCCCTCTTCTTTCTGGCTAAAACGGACAAAAGGCTGAAAGATCTCCTCTTTCATCTCATCAGGAATGATTACTCCGTCGTTCTTAGTCACCACATAGAAAGCCTGCTTTTCCTGATCTACTTCCAGCTTTATATGCATATAACTATCAGCATACTTCATCCCATTATTTAAAAGATTACTTATAATCTTCGTAAAAGCTTCACGGTTGACATGCGCACAGAAGTTTTCATCCGGCAACTCCAATGTAAAGTCGAGACCTTTCTGGCGCGAAAGGGAACTAAATCGCATATAAGTCTCTCTCAAAACATTAGTAATATCACATTTGGTAAAGTTCAGACTGTATCCCTGACTCTCTACCTTTCTGAAATCCAGAAGTTGATTCGTCAGGTTCAGCAACCTTTCCGTATTATGCTGCATGATGTTCAGATCTTCATGAGTTTCCGGGTCCAGATGCTTTTTCAGAATGATATTCTCCAAAGGTCCTTTTATCAATGTCAGCGGAGTGCGGATTTCATGTGCTACGTTCGTAAAGAAATCTATCTTGGCATTATAAATCTCACGTTCTTTCTCCTGTTCGAACTTCTCAAGCTGACGGCGATGCTGCCTGCTGCTACGTTGCTTGAAATACCAGAAAGTATATACAAAGCAAACAATAAACAACAACAAATAAATGCAATAAGCCCAGATGGAAAGATAAAAAGGAGGACGGATATGGATATATAACAACTGTTCTTCGGGTCCCCAAATACCATCACTATTGGACGCTTTCACACGAAACTGATAATCACCATGCCACAGATTGGAATAAGTCACAATAGGGCTTTCCCCCACAGTTATCCAGTCTTTATCAAAGCCATCCAATCTGTACATCAATTTATTCATTTTCGGCACCTGATAACCCAAGGCTGCAATACGGAAGGAAAATGAGTTCTGATTAGCCTGAAGGGTAATACTGTCCGAGAAAGTAATGCTCTTATCAAGAGGAGTATTTTCTTCATCGGCACGAACTTCTTTATTAAACAGCATAAAATCGGTAATCACCACCGGCGGCAGGTTCTTATTCTCTGTAAATGTCTTAGGATTAAATACAATAAAGCCATCAATACTACCCAGATAAATGTTACCGGCTTCATCCTTATAGCTGGAACGGTAATTAAATTGATCACCAAGTAATCCATTGGCCGTAGTATATCCTTTCACCTGTTTAGTTACAGGATTAAAACGTACCAACCCACTATTCGTAGTCAACCAGAACAGACCCTCCGCGTCTTCTACGATCTGGTAAACGACATCATTAGGCAATCCGTTGGATGAATTATAGCTGGTAAAAGTCTCCGTTTCAGGATGAAACAGACAGAAACCACCTCCTTGCGTAGTCAGCCAGATCTGGCGATGGGAGTCTTCAAAAATACTCAAAACCTTATCATAAGGAAGGCTCTCTTGATTACCTTCATTGTGCACATAGTTTTTCCATCTCTTTTCATTCACATTATAGCAATAAGCGCCATTCGCATAGGTTGCCAGCCACAAGTTACCGCCCGAATCCTCCTTTATATCATATACAAACCTGCCGGCCAGTTCTGTAATCCTTTCAAAGTCATCCGTTTGTCCATTGTATTTTAACAGACCGAACATCGTTCCCAAATAAATATCACCAGTCGTTGTTCTGCAAATAGCAAAGATGCTGTTATCAATTAATGAACGTGGAGAACCATTTTTCTGGTAGGTTTTCAGGATATTACCGGTATTAGTATCTACAATTTTCAAACCTTTAGAGAAAGTTCCAACCCACAACTTATCACCCACCATACAGAGCCCATGAATATTCGTAAACCCGGAACTGGGTGCAAAGAATGAGAAGGTCTTAGTGCTCGGATCAAAACGGTTCAAACCACCATCTTCGGTGCCAATCCATAATATGCCCTTATTATCCTGACAAAACTCACGGACCCGTTTGCCTTGCAAATTATTGTCCCCATCTTTCGGATAATACTTCTCAAAATAAGTATAGGATTTCGGATAATAATCTACTCCCCCAAAATATGAACCTACCCAGATGCCACTTTCACGATCCTCGCACAACGAATAAACGGCATTATCGGACAACGAATAAGGATCATCCTTAGAACTATGCAGATGCACATACTTGTCCGTACGAAGATTGTAGATATAAACTCCCGATTCAGCTCCTATCCACAGTTCATTATCCGAATTTACCAACAGGTCACGACTATATACCATTTCACCGGTTTCATCCATCAACAGCAAATTTCTCAGGTTACCGGAAGTCAGATTCAACTCCTGCACTCCCTTTCTTATGGAACTTATATAGATGCAATTATATGCTCCCGGAACTATCTTCATGATAACATCATCCTTAAAAACCTCATCACTATCCTTCGGGGAAAGATAAGGGTGAAGCGTTTTTAAATTATCCTTGGAATAGAACAGGCCATTGCCATAAATTCCTACCCAGATTGTTCCACTATTATCAAAAGCAACGCTCTGTACATTGGCTGAGAACTCATTCAATGTATAATTATGAAGTTGGCCTTTTTGCGGCTCATAACAGAAGAGTCCCTGTGTTTCGCCCGCTATCCATACCCGGCCCTGTTTATCTCCCGAAATAGCAGAAACAGTCCGTTCTATCTTTGTATTCTCCCCACTCAGACGGTCAAATGGAATAAAAATCTCCTGGTCAGAATAATAAATATACACCCCGGCATCTGTACCAACCCAGATATTCCCTTTATTGTCCTGATAAAGACAGGTCACGAAATTGTTTCCCAAACTATGATTATCAGTCATATCACGTTTAAAGTTCCGGAATGACATCCCATCGTATCGGCTCAGTCCACCCTTGGTACCAAACCACATAAATCCCTTCTTGTCCTGTATAATAGCATTGACTGTAGTCTGGGATAACCCATCCTGAATGCTGAGATTTTTGAAATAGTAATGTTCATCTGCTGCTTGTGCCCAGCAAATGATATAGCAAAGAAAACTAATAAGGGCTATTATTCTTTTCTTCATTTTCGTGCTTTTTATAGATTCATACGTCAAATATAGCCCAATTTGACGATAAACAATAAAAGAAACATTTCAATAAATAGAAATATCGTCCCTTTAAGATTCAAGAAAATCAATCAAACAACGGTTTATAACAGAACTTCGATAAAAATAGCCCTTTTCATCGAAGTTCTGTGACTCAAAACAAGCGTCATTTCACAAGTTTAGGGGTTATATACTCTTCACTAATTCTCATGCGGTCCACTCCACCGACATTTTCAAACGAAACTTCTCCGATGTACATGGCACGCGGATGAATGTTATCCTTATCTTTATGAGCATGATAGACTATGCGAAGCTTGCCGGCTTTATCCGTAAACATAGCACTATGCCCCACTCCAACCAGCTTACCGGGCTTTTGCAATAAAGGGTTTTCATCATACTTCGTCCATGTACCCATCAGATCGGTAGCCGTAGCACAGCCTACACCATAAAATGGACTTTCATAACTGTTAGCAGAATAAGACATATAATAAATTCCATTATGCTTAAGAATATAGGAACCTTCATTCACGCGAGGCCAGACTTTCTCCCATTCCTGAGTTACATGGAGGCAAGGATGCATTGTCTCTTTCTTGATAGTAATCAAATCCTTTTCCAACTCTGCTATCCAAATGTTGTTACCGTCATTGAAACGTACAAAGGATAAATAAGGCGTACCGTTATCATCTATAAACAGAGAATTGTCAATACACTTCTCATCAGCAATCATCGGCTCCTTCTTATCCTGAACAAACGGTCCCGTGGGAGAGTCCGCAACTGCTACACAGATATGTTCATCTGCCGAATAATACATATAGAATTTCCCATTTACAAAATAAATCTCAGGAGCCCAGAACCAACGGTCCGCCCAGGAATCTTCCTTATTCAATGCCAACCCTCCATACTTCCAGGTCAGCAAGTCATCGGAGGTATAAAATTCAATTCCTTTATTCGAATGCGTACCATAGGCATAGTATACTCCATCGTGCAGCAAAATGAACGGATCACCCAAAGGCACAGGTGTTTCAGTGGTATTGACAACAGCATTGTCAGCACTCTTTTTAGAGGAACATTGGCAAGATGCCAATGTTCCAAACATAAACAAACAGACAAGAAATAAATTCTTTTTCATACAATTCTATTTCGATAATACTCTATTGACACAACCTGAATACATGCTTCATCAGTCAGTAAAATGATAGTTATAAAGGTTCCGCTTAAAATGATAACGATGTCTTGGTAATGGCAACGGGTCCTGCAAACGCAATTCCCAAGCCAACAATTTTGTCAGCAACTCGCTCTGCTTATCTATCAACTTGGGATTTCCAAATAAATTATTAATTTCATACGGATCTTTCTTCAAATTGTACAGTTCCCCTTTTCCATAACTATTCATAATCAGTTTCCAGTCACCCATACGTACCATTCGAGAGGTTCCACTTTGAGTCCATGTATTCAGTTCGTCAAAATGAGCCACCTTATTGGGTCCCAGCGCACCTTCCTGCTCAAAAGTCAAGCTATCGTCCAAAGGAACATCTTCTCCGCCAAAACCTAACTGTACAACAACGCTTGAAAACTCTTCTTTCGGATATTCTTTACCCGTCAACATAGGCCATAAACTCCGTCCCTGAACACCTACCGGTATTGAATCACCTATCGCAGTACAAAAAGTAGGGAAAAGATCGGCCAACGAAACATGCGCATCTATAGCTTTAGGCTGCTTCTTTATCTGATAGCCTGCCCAAACCATCGGTATTCTGGTTAGAGACTCAGACAAGCCTACTCCCTTACGAATTAGTCCGTATTCACCACAATAATCTCCATGATCGGACAGAACAACGATGATAGTTTTCTCGAATAGTCCCTTTTCCTTCAGATCCTCAACCAAGCGTTTGATCTGATCATCAATGAGACGAATCATCCCCATATAATTTCCACGTAACCGAGGCAGGTCTCTTTCAAGATTAGGACAAGAAGCGTCTTCCAGTTCCGCCAGAATCTGATACTTTTCTCCCTTCTTCAATACATCCTTCCGTGAAGTCTTCACAGCCGGAATCTTATCCGGTGCAAACATTGAATAATAAGGTTCACAAACCTGATACGGATTATGCGGTTCAGGGAATGAAATCCATACAAAGAACGGATTGTCCTTCTGGCTATCTATCCATTCTATAGCCTCATCCACAATTCTCGTAGGTTGCTGATCTTTCAAAGGTATAGGCGAAGGTTCCAGATACTGCCCGACTGCCTCTTTAAAGAATTTGGAAATAGCACGCTCTCCTTCCGTCACCGGCTTATTCTTCCCCCAGTGAGAATATTCAGACCAAAAATCCATATCCTTTGAGTTCAGATAAGCATGATTCTTACCTACTAAAGCAGTTTTATAATGATTCTCCTTCAGAACGGTTACCAAGTCTTTCGCATAATTAATGTCACGCACATTGTGATTGGTACGTACATGAGTTGCAGTTGGAAAACGGCCGGTAAACATGGAACAACGTGCAGGAGTACTGGCCGGCATAACCGTATACGCTTTATCGAACCAAGCGTTCTGATGTGCCAATTCATCGACAAATGGAGTAATATCCATAGGAAAACCTTCACGTCCACACAAATCGGCACGTTGCTGGTCCGTCATTATCACTACGATATTAGGTTTATCTGTCTGCGCAAACAAAGACAAACCTATTCCCTGGAGAACGATTCCTGAGAAAAGATGTTTTATAAACTTCATAACTATCTGATTTTAATTAATAACCATATAAAAAACGACACATACTCCATAACCCCTATAAAGAGATTATGAAGTATGCAGAGACTCAATCACATCAATCCCAACCCGGATTCTGCACCATATTAGGATTCATTTGCATTTCTCTCGCCGGTATCGGAAGACTCCAGTAATGATCTCCTCCCCAGGCATAATTATTAGTTCTGGTTCCCCATATCTGAGTCATACCATTCATCTTGCCTTCTTTGTCCTTATAGAACTTCAGATCTTTCCAGGTTCTCCAGCGAATCTCATCGAAATAAATCACGTCTTCACCTATTAATTCCCAATGGCGTTCGTTCATGATACGCTGGTGCATATCTGTTTTTCCTGTAACCTGAGTAAATTCGTTGGTTCCCAGTAATTGGGCACCTGCCCTTTCGCGCACCTCATTCACTTTGCTTATGGCTCCGGGAAGATCATTCAACTCATTCAATGCCTCCGCCCAATTCAACAGAACATCCGCATAACGGATAAACGGCAAATCCAATTCAGAATATATATTCGGCAACTCTAATCCTTCACCCACAAACTTACGATTTAAGTAATAGAACTTCAAACTTGTATCTGTTTTCAAATCCCCATATGTGGTATAAGAACGGAAAGGATAACGCATCACATACTCTTTAGGAGTTCCTTCAACCCCACCAAGAAAAGAGGCATAAGGGGTTATAACGGACATTGCCATTCTCGGATCACGGTTTTCATAGGCTTTTTTAATCCTCTCCTCGTTACCGGAAGCATCATATTTGGACATATCAGCCCCCGCAGCTACTGCGTTCTTTCTTTCAGTCTCCGTGATATTATTCCGCAGGAAATACACCATACGCTTATCAATGCCCATATCATTATATCCGGGGATAATGTCATCCCAATTGAACTTACTACCGTCTCTATTTTCGTAAGACTCGGCAAACTGCGGGTTTATAATATAATTATTCCATCCCAATCCATTGCCTGAAGGGTCAGGCGGCAAGCATCTGTTACCGAAACCTCTGTTCTTCTTTTGCGTATAATCTGGATGATCCAGACATTGCAAAGAGAATATCATTTCATCGCAACGCTCATTTTCCACCTTAAACAGTTTCTTGTATGACTCCTCACCCGCACCTTTATAAAGCGTGTATCCACAATCCTTTACTGCCTGAAAATCATCAGCCGCCTTTTTCCATTCTTTCATCCACAGATATACCTTGCCTCTTAAAGCATAGGCTGCACCTTTTGTAATATGCCCGTAATTGGCATCATCCGAACTGTATTTATCCGGCAAATCCGGATTATTGATACAGGAAGTCAGATCATCCACTATATATCCCCAGACTTCATCCTGAGTGGAACGTGCCAGTTTTGCCTCATCAATATCCTTAATCGGATTTTTATAGTAAGGAACTCCATTATACAAGATATTCAGCCTGTAATACCACCAGCAACGCAGAAACATACATTCTGAAATATAGCGGCTTCTTTTAGTCTCATCAAATCCCTCGACCGTAGGCAGATTGCCAATCACATCATTTGCCTTGATAATTCCCTTATAGAATCTTTGCCAGGGAGCAGAACTCCCCTTAACAGAGCTCGGAGAATTTGTCGCAAATAAGAAATTGAAAGTAGGAGCTATACCTATACCGTAATCCATAGTACTGGACCATATATCAAACCATCCATTGGCAACATCGCTATAATCCACATACAGTTGATTATACACACCCGCTATCGTCTGTTCCGCCAAGGTAGGAGTCGACCATACATTCCCTTCCGCCGGCTTTCCATTGGGTGACAAATCCATATCTACGCAACCTGCGGTTGACATTCCCACAAGGACCACTGCGGCCATCGTTTTCATCAGATTTCTTCCTTTGTTTATATTTATCTTGTTCATACCATTTAATTTTAGAAAGTAACATTTACACCAAAAGCATATTGTCTCATAGGAGCATAGCCCACTCCACTCATCATTTCAGGATCAATACCTTTGAACTTAGTAATCGTCAACAGATTCTCTCCCGAAACATAAACACGCACATTTTGCATACACACCTTCTGTACCCAATCTTTGGGGAGCGTGTAGCCGACTGTCAGATTCTTCAGTTTCAGATAATTGCCATTATGTAGAATATGCTGGCCGGAAACACTTACCTGAGCTGCTTTATCCATGGTGAGACGGGGATTTGCCGAAGTAAGATTTGTCCGCGGGTCATTCGGATTCTCAGGATCGTAAAAGTAATGGTCATAAGCTACATCTTTACCTATTCCATACCCAAACCAGGTTATACTACTATTCTCACCAGACTGATACCAGTTGATTTTGAATCCGGCAGCACCAGCCCAATTCATAGAGAAGTCAATGCCTTTCCATGACAGGTTTGTCTGGAAGCCGAAGTAATACTTCGGTGTTTTAGAATAACCCTGGAAATCCTTGTCATCGTCGTCACCATAAATGCCATCTCCATCCAAGTCTGCATAAATGATATCACCATACCAGATATTACTCTTGCCGATTCCCTGTTTCGGATAGAACTTATATCCGGCATTCGTCATGGCCTGCAACCATTTCATATCATCTTCCGTACGGATCATTCCGTCAGAAGGCCCTCCTTTCGGATTTACCGTACCGTCGGCATTAAAATAGTTTCTATTGCCTTTATATACGTTCAGCACATAAAATTCATTGATCATGTGCCCTTCCAAAACACGCTGCAAGTCTCCTGTTGAAACCTCACCCAAATTGGTATAATAAGTGGAACTACCATCCGCATTCTGCTGCCATCCGCGGACAAGTTCTCCTTTGTATTTGGTTACTTCATTCTTGTTGTAAGAGAAGTTTCCGGATATGCCGTACGAGACAGAACCGATCCGATCATTCCAACCTAAGGTTATTTCAAGTCCCTTATTAGTAACCTCTGCAATATTCTGTCGGGGAGAACTGAACCCAGACAAAGTAGGTGACAAAGTGGGATTATACAAGATACCGTCCGTCAACTTATTATAAACCTCCACAGTTCCACTCAAACGGTTTTTCAGCATAGAGAAGTCGATACCCAGGTTGGTAACCGTAGTTGTCTCCCATTCCAAGTTATAGTTGGAAAAACTTCCCATGCCCAGTCCAGGAACCTCCTTGTTGCCAAAAGCATAATGGGGAGCCGTAGCATAAACAGCCTGCCATTCATAGTTACCGATTGAGTTATTTCCGAGTCGTCCCCAGGAAACACGTAGTTTCAGGTTGTCGAGCCAATTCAGCTTCTTCATGAATTTCTCTTCCGACAAACGCCACCCTGCCGAAAAGGATGGGAATATACCCCAGCGGTTCTCCGGAGAAAAACGGGAGGAACCGTCATAACGGACATTCGCCTCAAATAAGTAACGGGAATCATACGTATAAGTAACACGACCAAAGATAGAACGGGATGAAAACTCTGTAGTGCTTCCATCAATATAATCAGGCTCCGTCAATGCGTCAAAGTCTGTAAGGCTGGTATCAAGCATTCCTTTCTTACTAATGTCGGTAGTACGTGCCCATTTGCGGAATTCCTCATAGCCCACTAAGGCTGCCACATCGTGTTTACCTTTGAAAATCTGTCCCCAGTTTAAGGTGGTAGTATTTTTCCAGCTCTGATTTCCATCAATATAATATTTCACAGGGTACTCCGCAAGCAATTCGGAAGTAGGAGGAACATTCATAGTTTCTCCACGTTGGAATGAAAATCTTTCCTGATAATCGGAATAATGCCACAGATTCTCTTGCCGATAATGATCGTAGTAGAAGTTAGAAGTCAAATGGAAGTTCTTAAGGAAATCAATCTTAATATAAGGATTCACAAAGAATTTCGTTGTTTTATAAGAGCCTCCCGCACTATTCAGATAATAAACCGGATTGTTGACTACCGGATCTTCTTCGAGGGCTTCGGGAGCTCCATATTTCCCATCGTAATACGGATAGGTTCCCGGTGTACTTTTCTGCATTTGCAAACCATTCAAATCATCAACATTATTTCTTTCCTGATCTACATGATAACCCCATGCATTCAGCCCCACAGCCAAGAAACTGGCAACCTGTGATTCCAGATTACTGCGCATATAATATTTCTTCATTCCTGAATTCACCACCAAACCGGGGTTATCCACATACGTAGCATTCAGGCTATACCGGGTTCTCTTTTCCGCACCGGTAAGCGTAATAGAATGTTCCTGCATCAATTTCGGATTATACACCTCATCATACCAGTCCGTATTCGGATAGGCCACATAATTCGGATAGCCCGATTCGGATATTCCATTCGGATTACTGGCCGCTGCACGCCACGTATCAATGGTAGTTTGGCTAAACACCTGTGCCTGCCCTGCATTGTCCGAAGCCTCATTGATAAATTCCATGTAGTCGGCATAGTTTGAAACCATACGGATCAGATTAGCCGGTGTATTATAGGAGAATTTTCCTGAATAGGTCACGTTGATTTTCCCGTCCGTACCTTTCTTGGTAGTCAATAGAATAACACCATTAGCACCACGGTTACCATAAATAGCACACGAAGCGGCATCTTTCAGGATGGAGATAGAAGCGATATCATTAGGATTGACATTATTCAGCGACATTTCCATTCCATCAACCAGCACCAATGGTGCAGAATCATTTAAAGTACCTGTACCGCGAATACGCAGAGTAGATGATTCCGAGTTGGGCTTACTGGATGTCTGCATCACATTCAATCCGGCCACCATACCCGATAAAGTAGAAGCAAGCGTAGTTACGGGACGCGACAAGGTCTTATCATCAAAATTAACCGTAGCAACAGAGCCCGTCAGATTCACTTTTTTCTGAGAGCCATAGCCCACCACTACCACTTCATCCAACAATTCGTTATCGGACATCATCCGTATATCCAAGACACTCTGATTGCCAACCACTATCGACTGGCTTTTATAGCCGATATACGATATCTCCAAGACATCTCCTGTAGCCACAGACAATGAAAACTTCCCATCAACATCGGTCACCGTACCCATAGAGGCTCCTTTAACCAGAATGCTGACACCAATAAGAGCCTCTCCGGTATCTCCGTCGATTATACGTCCTGTAATGTTCCGTTCATTTTTTGTTTGATCCACCGAAAGGATAGATACGTGCACCGTTTCATTTGCCAAAGAAGACGATCCCACCGCGTTCGCAGAAAGACTCCCCATATATATAAGCGAACACACGAGGAATTTTGTATTTACCTGCATAAGATTTAAAGTTTTAATTAAACACTGTTTTTTCTTCATAAATCCAATTCCATTCGACAAATTCTCGAGACATTACCAAATGAAATTTTTCACTTCAAAAATAATCCATAAATACAACTATAAATGCAACAAAACAATCATTTCATAAAACAATTGGAGCGGATATATACATCAAAGCATTGTTGATACAAAAATTCTAATACTTGATTATATAGTTTCATCATTTCACGAAGTCTTTGGGCAGAATACCGAATTGTTTTTGGAAGCACTTGGTGAAATAGGAAGGAGTATTGAAGCCGGTCATATAGCAAACCTCATTGATTTTACACTCTCCTTCCTTTAAAAGCTGCGCCGCTTTCTTCAACCGCTCCAGGCGGATGTAGTCATTCGGGGTCATATCCAATATGCCCTTTATCTTCCGGTTCAGGCTCGACCGGCTCATGTTCAGCAGGCTTGCCATATCATCCAGGCAGAAATCCGGATTCTGCATATTGGCAACCACCACTTCCTTCAATGTTTTAAGGAAAGATTCATCTGCCTTTGTCATTGCCATACTGCCCGTCTGCACAAAGGGAGAATTGACAAAAGAAGCCCGTAGCTTCTCACGGTTGTTCAGCAGATTGGCCACACAAACTTTCAGATATTCCACGGAGAAAGGTTTCTCTATATATACGTCAGCCCCCAGCTTCATTCCCTCTATTTTGGCTTGAAGAGTCGTCTTCGCCGTAAGCAGGATAATCGGTATATGGCTATAGTCAAGCTCGGACTTCAGATGCTCGCACAGCTCCAATCCATCCATCTCGGGCATCATAATGTCTGAAATGACAAGATTTACAGTATGTTCCTTCAACACCTTCAAAGCTTCCACCCCATTCACGGCAGTCAGCACACGATATTCCGAAGAGAGCTGTTTCACAACAAATGCCTGCATTTCCAGACTGTCTTCCACCACCAAAAGAGTATACCGGTGCTGTTCCAAGGCAGTACCTGCACCACTTTCCTCAGAGGATTCCCCGCCCGTTACCGGTTCTTTATGCTCCATAGCCACCGTCTGCTCGTGCTTCAGCGGAAGTGACAGCAGGAAACAGTTGTTCTCCATCGAATCTTCCATGCACAACGTACCCTCATGGAGTTCGGCCAATGAACGGGCAAGTGCAAGCCCGATACCGGTGCCGGGCACAGAGCGCAGCGTACCGGTCTTATACTGGATGAACGGCTTGAAAATCTCCTCGCGCATCTCTACCGGAATGACAAGGCCGTCATTGCATACGGAAAGCAGCAGCCTTTCACCTTCCGAGTACAGCCTGATGCGTATATAGGTCTCCGAATACTTTATCGCATTGGTCAGCAGATTGCTGATAATCTTGGTAAGCCCTTCCCTGTCAACCGAAGCATACAAGCTTTCGGGAGTCTCTATGCTCAATGCCAGCCCTTTTTCGCGTGCCAGAGGCTTGAAGCGCTTATACGTCTTCTGCAAGAGCTCAGACACGTCGCATTCCACAAAATTCAATTGGAAGCCTTGCGTCTCCGTCTTCCGGAAGTCCAGCAACTGGTTCACCAAATCGAGCAGCCGGTTGGTGTTCAGTTCCATGGTCTCCAAATCATCCCTGATGTCGTCCGAGACAGACTGGGAAACCAATACATTCTCGAGCGGACTCTTTATCAGTGTAAGCGGTGTACGTATCTCATGCGCCACATTCGTGAAGAAGTCTATCTTCGCAGTATACAACTCCCGCTCCTTTTCCCGCTCAAACTTGTCCATAGCCTGCTGATGCTTCTGCCGGGTCTGTTTTCTGAAATAGATGATTACAGCAGCCAGTGAGCATAACGCCAATACCGTATAACCGGCATATGCCCAGGTGGAGAGATAGAAAGGAGGACGGATATGGATGTCGAGCACACGTTCCGTAGCGTTCCACTTGCCATCGCTGTTGGAACCTTTTATACGCAACGTATAGCTTCCATAAGGAAGGTTTGAATAGTTGATGATGGAATTCCGTCCTACCGTATACCAGTCGCGGTCAAAACCTTCCAACTTATATTCAAGACTGTTCATTTCGGGTGCTTGATAACTTAAAGCCGCAACCTGGAAAGAAAAGGAGTTCTGGTCGGCATCCAGTTCTATTTCATCCGCATAGGTGATGCTCTTCTCCAAAGGAGAATCCGGACTGTCCACCGAAAGCCGTTTATTGAACAGAAAGAAGTCTGTAATCACCACGGGAGGGAGGAAAGTGTTCTCCACAAAGGTTTCCGGGTCAAAGGCTATGAATCCGTTGATGCTTCCTAAATAGATGCGTCCTTTCTTGTCGATGTAGCCGGACTGGAAATTAAACTGGTTGCTCAGCAGCCCGTTGGCCGTGGTATAGACATGCTTGCTCTCCGTATCGGGATTGAAGCAGACCAGACCATGATTGGAAGTAATCCACAAGTTGCCCCGCTTGTCCTCGACCATCTTGTAGATGGTATTGCTCGGAAATCCTTTCGACATGTCATAACGGGTAAAATTGTCCGTTTCCGGATTGTAGCGGCAGAAGCCCTCACCCAGCGTCATGAACCACAGACGCTTCCTGCTGTCTTCGTAGATACTGATTACCTTATTGTAGGGAAGAGAGGTCGAATCATTCTCATTAGACAGATAATTCCTCCACTGCTGGCTTCTTACATTGTAGCAGAACACTCCATTAGAAAAAGTAGCAAACCACAGATTTCCGTTGAAGTCCTCCAGAATGTTATAAGTAAACATATTCTTCAGCTGAGGAATCCGGGTAAAGTCATCTGTAGAGCGATTGTACTTCAACAGACCGGACGTGGTGCCTATCCACACGTCTCCCGTAGTGGTCCTGCAAATGGTAAAGGCGTCATTGGCGACCATGGAATTCTCACTCTCACCCTTGGCATAATGTTTCACCTGCCTGGTCCGAAGATTCACCCGGTTCAGACCACCGGAGAACGTACCTACCCACAAATCATCCCCGTCCAGGCAAAGGCCGTGGACATTCTGATAAATGGCCGGATGCTCAAAAGGCTCTATCTTTCCGTTTTCCGGATTGTAATTGAACAAGCCTTTGTCTTCGGTACCTATCCACAAGGTGCCATCATTACTTTCACAGATTTCCCGTACACGACGGCCGAAATGCCTGAGATTGTCTCTCGGATAGAACTTCTCGAAATAAGTCCACTGATAAGGGCAATAGTTCACTCCACCGAAATAAGACCCTATCCACATGCCGTTCTCCTTGTCGCAGCAGAGCGAATAAATGGCATTGTCCGACAATGCATACGAATCATCCTGGTCGGGAACGGTCAAATGGGTAATCTTGTCATTCGTCAGATTGTAAATATACAAGCCGGACTCTGCGCCCACCCACAGCTCGTTGTCAGATTTGAACTGCAAAGCCCTCACATAGGTGTTCAGCAGCTTCCGCGTCTTGCCGGTAGTCTGGTTTATCTCTGTCAACCCGTTCAGCGAAGCGATATACACACAATTATGGGGTCCGCTGACCTGCCAGTTGATAATATCATTCTTGAAAATCTCATTTCCTTCCGCATCCTTGAAAGGCTGCAGAGGAGTTTCAAAGTCAGCTTTCGTATAGTAAAGATTATCCGCATACAAGGCCAGCCAACACGTATTCCCATTCAGCCAAAAGCGGGTTACATTGGGCAGTCCCGAATCGTGCAGATGGTTCAGCAGCCTCCCTTCATCCGGTTTATAGCAGAACAACCCCTGGTTTTCTACCGATATCCAGATATTGTCGTCCTCGTCACTTCCAATCATGGTGACGAAATCCCTGATGATACTGCCATTATCACTGGCCTCATCGAAAGCGGTAAAGGAATCCAGTACCGGGTCGTAAATAAAGACTCCCCCATCGGTACCAATCCAGATATTGCCCCGGCGGTCCTCGTAGAGCGCGGTTATGAAATTCTTGCCTAAACCGGAGTTCTCTTTCTTGTAGACACGGAAAGACAACCCGTCATACCGGTTCAGACCGTCCTTGGTTCCGAACCACATAAAGCCTTTCCTATCCTGCAAAATCTGATACACGGTGTTCTGCGAAAGACCGTTCCGGATATCCATCGTTCTGAAATAGTAATGAACAGCATCCTGCGCACAGACCGGCAATACCGCCCATAGGCACAGACTAAGGAAAAGCTTTATAATCAATCGTTTCATAACAACATTTTTAATGCACAATTTACCATTTACAAAGTACAATTTAACTATGCAGATGACAGCGCAGCCAAATTGTACTTTGTAAATGGTAAATTGTAAATGCCCCTATTTCTTAAGTGAATTGCAGATACGTGTATTTATCTCTTTCACGCGTTTCTCATCCAGCTTTATCACCTTGCGGTCGTAAGTCATCAGACCGTTCACTTCCACCTCCACATCCGTGGTCTGTGTATAGACGGCTGCCGAGAAACCTCTTTTTATCATCTGATACAGCATATCGGCATATTTCACGTACTCATCAGTCACTTCTTTGGAAGAGTTGAACTGAACATATCCCCAGTTGCGGTTCGGTTCCCAAAGATGATCTTTCAAGACAAGGCCAATGCCGCCATACTCACCCAAAACCGTGGCGCGCTGTGCATCATACAAATACATTTCCGGTTGGGGATAGTTGTGGAGGTCGAGCATGTCACCGCAAGTATAATGGTTACCGCCACTTGCCGGATTCACCAGGCGGGTCGGGTCATACTGTTTCGTCCATTCGGCTATCTCTACCGTCTTGAACTGCCCCCAGGCTTCGTTGAACGGTACCCATGTACCGATACACGGATAAGAGTAGAGACAATCCATTATTTCCTTCCATTCCTTGTGATAATAGGCTTCGGATTCGGTGGAGCGTTTCAGTTCTGTTCCGTCGAAATAGCGGCGGTTCTGCCATTCCGGATTACGGTCACCGCTCGGCATATCCTGCCATACGATGATACCCAAACGGTCACAATGTGTGTACCAACGTGCCGGTTCCACCTTGATATGCTTGCGAATCATATTGAAACCGAAATCTTTCGTCTTCTGTACATCATACAGCAAAGCCTCGTCTGTGGGAGCTGTATACAGTCCGTCGGGCCACCAACCCTGGTCCAGCGGTCCAAACTGGAACAAAGCCTCGTTATTCAGTTCCAGGCGTACGATGCCATCCGCGTCACGACGGGTGGAGTACTTACGCATGGCAGCATAGCTGTCCACCTTATCCACTACCTTGCCTCCGCTTTTCAGAGTCACTTTCAGCGTATAGAGGAAGGGGGAATCCGGACTCCACAACTTGGCATTCCGGGGCATGGACACCTCCACCGGCTCTGCATTGATACTTTTGCCGGTGGCTACCAGTTGATTGCCGTCATACACATTCACTTCCACAAAGTCGGAAGGGCATGCCTTATTCAATTCTGCCTTCACTGTCAGCATATTACGGTCAATATCGGGAGTAATACGGAGGTTCTCGATATGTTTTCCGGCAACCGGCTCCATCCATACCGTCTGCCAGATACCGCTTACGGGAGTGTACCAGATACCTTCCGGATTGCTGACCTGCTTTCCACGGGGTTGAGGCCCTTTATCCGTTGGGTCCCAAACTTTTACGACCAACTGATTATTGCCTTTGCCAGAAAGGGCGGCAGTAATATCGAAAGAGAACGGAGTAAATCCCCCCGTATGGCTGCCTACTTTCACATCATTCACCCATACATCCGTTTTCCAGTCGACAGCACCAAAGTGCAACAGCACTTGTTTTCCCTTCCAGGCAGAAGGAATTTCAAAACTGCGCTGGTAGACCAGTTCCTGGTTTTCATTGATTCTTTTTCCAACTCCGGACAAGGAGGATTCGATGGCAAAAGGAACAAGTATCTGCCCTTCGAACTCTGCCGGAAGATGCTCACCTTTATTTATAACGGCATAATTCCACAGTCCGTTCAAGTTCTTCCAGTCACTCCGTTCCATGATGGGACGAGGATATTCGGGCAACACATTCGCGGGATTGATCTGGGATGCCCAGTCCGTTTTGATTTTATCACCTGCCGGCTTCCATTGCGCCGAGCCTCCGATTGCAAACAACGTCAAGAATGACGATATGAGGAAAAATCTTCTCATAGTATTATAACTTTTTATTGGTTTCTACGAAAGCAAAGATAAGCCGATTCAGAAAAAAAGAATAGAAATTTAGAACCAATAAATAGTATTTTTGTGGAATATCAAGGTATTACCGTCTCATTTTATCAAAGAAATTCATCAAAGGCACCTTTTTCCGCTTTTCTTGCCACGCCTATGACAAGGTTTTGCCTTCCCATTGGCAAGACTTTGCCACCGCGTTGGCAAAACTTTGCCATAGGCGTGGCAAAAGTTTGCCAAGGCAGTGACAACTTGTTGGCAAAATACCTCCCTGATATACAAGGAGTAGCAAACAATAGACAGCAGGGAACGACTAATATCCCGGATTCTGCTGGTTCTCCAATGCCGGATTGGCATTTATCTCATCTTGCGAAATAGGAAGCACAATCTTCTCGAAAGTACGGTCGATTGTTTTTCCACGGTGACTCACCGGAATATCTTGAAAATCGTCGTTGAATTCGATGGTTCTGCCCATACGCATCATGTCGAAGAAGCGTTGTCCTTCACCAAAAAGCTCCTTGCTGCGCTCGTCCAGAATCATATCATCGGTAATGGTAGCGGCAGTGGCCGGTGCCAGTCCGGGAGAACGCCTGCGGATTTCATTCAGGTAACCGGCGGCGGCATCTGCGCCTGCTTCCTGCTTCGTGGAGTGCAAGGCTGCTTCGGCGGCAATCAGATATATCTCGGAAAGACGGATTATCTTGATATTGACGGCTGTATTGGTTGCCTTGCCGTCACCTGCCAGAGTGGTACTGCCCATATACTTGTAGCAGGCTCCCTTGCGTTCAATCTCATTGTCCACCCAGTATTCATCGTTGTCCATGATTCCCCAACGCACATCCGTCTCGTCTTCACCCAGACGGTTCAAGAAATAATCGCTGGCAAGATACCAGCCCATGGCATTCTTCAACTGTCCGTAGCGCATCAGGTAAAAGCCCAAAGAAGAAGTTCCCAGGTCTGATTCCTCAGTGGTGATGCCCAGCTCAAAGATGGACTCGGAACCAAACTGCTTGCTCCAGGAAGCCGTCCAATCGGCAGGCTCATACAGTTTGTACACACCGCTTTCTATAATCTCCCGGGCAGCGTTCAAAGCACCGTCATAATCTTCCATATAGAGTTTCACACGCGCTTGCAGGGCTATGTTGGTGTAATAGTCCGCATATCCGCTCTGCTTTGTCTTCTTCTTGGCAAGCAGGGCCGCCCCGTCCGACAAGTCCTGCAGAATCTGGCGATAGTTCTCCTCCACAGTAGCACGGGTGGGCTGGGCGTTCACCGTAAGCGGCTCGGTTACATTGGGAACTCCATAAGAGGTCTTGTTGTAATTGTAAGGAAGCCCGTAGAGACGGACCAAATCGAAATAGAACAGCGCCCTCAGAGTCAACGCCTGCCCTTTGGCTTCGGAAAAGTCTTCCATACTGCCCGATTCTTCCAGCTTCTCAATGTTGCTCAACAAGGTGTTGACCTGCAGAATGCAGTAATATCCACGGCTCCAGAAACCGGAATAAGTATTGCTGTTGGAAGTGTGGTTGAACGTATAGAATGCATCCAGTCCGCGTCCGGCAGCAAAAATCGTGAGGTCACCGCCCTTGGCATCACCGTACATAAAAAGGTTTCTGCCGTAATAGGACGATGAGGTCATCGCACTCATCACACCGTTGATAACCACCTGCGCATCGGCTAACGTACCGACAGCACCTTCTGCATTTCCGGAGTTGGTGGGCTGCATATCCAGAAAATCGTCACACGAAGTGAATGTAAAGGCACCAAGTATCACAAGTGCCAATAAATGATATATCTTTTTCATTGTTAGTTCCTCCAGTTCATTAAAATTTCAATTCAACGCCAACGACAAACGTTTTTCCGATAGGGGTTTCCCAACCACGTGTGCCGTATTCGCTCACTTCGGGGTCTGCCTCCTTGTATTTGGCTATTGTCCAAAGGTTGCTGGCAGTGAAGAAAAGGCGGGCATTCTCGATGAAAGCCTTGCGGGTCATGGCTTTGGGCAGCGTATAGGCCAATGAGAGATTCTTCAAGCGCAGATAACTGGCATTGAACAAGTGGCGGCTGCTGTATTGTTGCGGGTCATCGAGGTCTACACCTTCGATACGGGGCTCTGTACCGTTCGTATGGTCTGGCGTCCAAAGGTTGTTGTAGTAGCTTTTAGCACGGATACGCTCCCAATAATAACCGTCGTCGGCCACATCCATGTAGGCTCCATCGTACAAGTCTCCTCCTATCTTATAGGTAAAGCCCAACGAAAGGGCTATGCCTTTGTAGGAGACCGAGGTATTGATGCCCCCATACACTTTGGGAACGGCATTACCGATGATGGTGTAGTTGGCATTGTTATAGTCATAAGTAGCTCCGCGCCCGTTATACTCAAAATCTCCGGCCTTGCCATTCTTGGGGTCATTTACATAGTAGACGTTCTTGCCGTTGGTCTTGTCCACACCTGCCCATTCGTATCCATAGAAAGCCAGCGTGGACTGACCTTCCCGGTATACATATTGCGCACGGCTGTCGCTACTGGTGGGGTCGTACCAGATAATGTCCGCACCGCCATACAACTCTTTCACCTCAGAACGGAGAAAGGTTGCGTTGACATCGGCACTCCATAACCATCCTTTACTATCAATGATGTCACCACTCAACTCCACCTCTACCCCATGGTTATTGATGCATCCTACGTTCCGCAACGTAGAAGAAAATCCCGTAACCATCGAAATGGGAACATCCTGGAGCAGGTTCTTCGAATCACGGTTGAAGTATTCTACCGTACCGCGCAGACGCTGGCCGAAGAAGCCGAAGTCGATACCCACATTCGTGTTGTAGCTCGTCTCCCAAGATAGCTTGTCATTGGTGACGGTAGTGATTGTACCGCCCGGGTTACCCATGTACTTACTGGTATAGCTCATCAAGCTCATATAGCCGTAATTGTCCGAAGGCAGCGTACCGTTAATACCATAAGAGGCACGTATACGCAGGTTGCTCAGGAAAGAATATTTGCTCATAAAACCCTCGCGCATGATGTTCCACGCTCCTGCCACTGACCAGAAGTTTCCCCAACGTTCCTGCTTGCTGAGCCGGGAAGAACCGTCGCGGCGGTAAGAACCGGAAATGAAGTAGCGTTCATCGTAATTATAATCCAACTTGGAGAGCACGGACACCATCGAGTTTCCCCAGGAATATCCGGCAGAAGTCTGCGTTCCGGCAGTAGAAACTGTATGAATGGTGCTGACCGCAAGATTGCTTCCTGTGGCACGCACATAGTCTGTCTTGTTCTTCTCCGCTTCGAAACCCACCATGGTGCCAACTGTGTGTTTGTCGAAGGTGCCGGTATAATTGGCGGTAGTGGAGGTAACCATCTTCTCGTATGTAGTACGGTATTCGTTGACATTCCCATTGTCTGCCGAGCCTTTATAGTGATTGGCACTGTAATAGATATGGTCTTTTACAGTAGTATTGTCGTAAGAGTAGATAGAACGAAGGTCCAGGCCCGGCATCAGATGCAGGGTGAGCGTCTCCGCAGCCATGATTTTGGTACTGGTAGAACCGTTCTCCCACTCTTTGTCATAATAAAGCCCATTGTAGGCGTAGCTACCGTAACGTTCGGTCCAGAGCTCGCCGGTCTTGTAATCAGTGGGCCAGTAGAGTCCCCACAGCAAGTTACGGGTCTGCATGAAGTAATTACTGCCCGTGTTGCGTGTATCATTATAACCGCTTTTCTTGGTACGCGCCAGGCTGGCATTGGTGGTCAGTTCAAGGAATTTCCCCACCTTCTGGGTGAGGTTCAGGCGACCGGAAACACGGTCGAAGCTGTTCATCTTCAAACGTCCTTCGTCCTGGGTATAGGAAAGGGAAGTGTAATAGTTGGTATTCTGCGTAGCACCGCTGACGGACATATCGTAGGTCTGGTAAATGGCGGTACGGAAATATGCCTTGTCCCAATCGTAGTATTTGCCTCCACGCCCGGAGTTGTCGTACTCAAGGATATTGACGTTCTCGTAAGCTCCCGTACCATTTGTGGTAAATTGGTAGCCATGTTTGTTGAAACGGCTGTTCAACTGGCCTATGGCATAGGCTGCCGCCTTTTCGTCCGTTTCGCCCTTACCACTTGTACGGGCATCGTGAAATACGGTGTAGAGCATATTCACATTCTCCTGTACGCTGGCCGTTTCATAGTTGTCCGTTGCCCAGCAGGGCGTGAAGCCCACTTCGGCTTTCAGCGTCACCACCGGCTTGCCAATCTGTCCTTTTTTGGTAGTAATCAGAATGACGCCGTTTGCCGCACGCGACCCATAAAGCGAGCTGGCCGCCGCATCTTTCAATACAGAAATAGATTCGATGTCTTCCGGGTTCAACGTATTCATGATGTTGTTGGTAGAATAGAGCTCACCGCTCATCTGCCCCGTATTGCCCGAAGAGACCGGAACACCGTCCACTACATACAACGGTTCATTCCCGGCATTCATAGAACCTATGCCACGGATGCGGATGGCCGGTGCGGAACCCGCCTGGCCGGAATTATTCGTCAGTTGCAAGCCCGCCACTTTACCGTTCAACGCGTTTTCAAAGCTGGTCGTCGGAATGTCTTTCAGCGCATCCGCTTTCACTAAAGAAGCCGAACCTGCATAGCTGCTCTTTTTGGCCGTGCCGTAAGCCACCACCATCACTTCATCCAGCAGTTCCGAATCCGATTTCAGCACCACCTTCATAGCAGGCTTTATGGCAGCTTCTACTTTCTGCATACCTACAAAAGAGACAATCACTGTCTTTGCCGTGCCCGGCACATTCAAGATTGTAAATTTACCTTCGATATCGGTCACGGCCCCCAGCGTTGTACCCTTCACCAATACCGATGCCCCAATAATCGGCTCATTGTTGTCCTCGGCAAATACTGTTCCCGAGACCGTAGACGTCTGAGCCATCACTCCCGCCCCCATAACCAGGCAGACAATGATTAACAAGAAGAATTTCTTTCTCATGCTTCTCTTCCTTAAAATTAGTCAATCAAAACACTTTTTAATATCCAAACGTTGCAAAGGTATGTATCTTTTTCAAAAAGAAAAGCAATAGTATTCAAAAAGCTTCATTTTGATTGTATTTTAAGCTAAACACAAGCAATATGTCTATAGCCTAAGCATTCCAAGCAATAAGTATGATGCTGGATACGGAAATATAAGCAATGCCAAAGAAGATATATCCGGATTTTAAGATATGACACGTCCCGGCATACAACTTTTTTCGTAACTTTGCACAGTTTTAAAATACACTGAACGAATGGAGTTTAAGTATGACGTTATTGTAATCGGCGCCGGACACGCAGGATGCGAAGCCGCTGCCGCTGCTGCAAACCTGGGTTCGAAGACTTGTCTTATCACAATGGATATGAACAAAATCGGACAGATGAGTTGTAACCCGGCAGTGGGAGGCATCGCCAAAGGACAGATAGTACGCGAAATAGACGCCTTGGGAGGATATATGGGATTGGTGACAGACCAGACAGCCATACAGTTCCGTATACTGAACCGTTCCAAAGGTCCCGCTATGTGGAGTCCGCGCGCGCAGTGCGACCGCAACAAATTCATCTGGGCATGGAGAGAGATACTGGAAAATATCCCCAACCTGCATATCTGGCAGGATACCGTGCAGGAAATCCTCGTTGAAAACGGTGAGATTACGGGAGTAGTCACATTATGGGGAGTAACGTTCCATGCCAAATGTGTAGTACTCACCGCAGGAACTTTCCTCAATGGACTGATGCACGTGGGACGTACCATGCTTCCAGGCGGACGTATGGCAGAACCTGCATCCTACCAATTAACCGAATCCATCGCAAAGCATGGCATCACCTTTGGACGCATGAAGACGGGAACCCCCGTACGCATAGATGGACGCAGCGTGCATTATGAGGATATGGAAATCCAAGACGGAGAATGTGACTTCCACAAGTTCTCGTTCATGGACACTCATGTACGCCATTTGAAACAGCTCCCTTGCTGGACCTGCTTCACCAACGAAGAAGCACACCGCATCCTGCAGGAAGGTCTGCCGGATTCTCCCCTTTTCAACGGACAAATCCAAAGTATCGGCCCACGTTATTGCCCCAGTATAGAAACCAAGATTGTGACTTTCCCCGACAAACCGCAGCACCAGCTTTTCCTGGAGCCCGAAGGGGAAACAACCCAAGAGCTCTACTTGAATGGATTCTCTTCTTCATTGCCCATGGACATCCAGATTGCAGCATTGAAAAAGATACCGGCATTCAGAGATTTGGTCATCTACCGCCCGGGCTATGCCATCGAATACGACTTCTTTGACCCCACCCAACTGAAACATACGCTGGAAACGAAGAATATAAAGAATCTGTTCTTTGCCGGACAAGTAAACGGAACAACCGGTTACGAGGAAGCTGCCGGACAAGGAATCATGGCTGGCATCAACGCCCACATCAATTGCCACGGCGGAGAGCCGTTCACCCTTGCAAGGGATGAAGCATATATCGGCGTTTTAATCGACGATTTGGTAACAAAAGGCGTGGACGAGCCTTACCGTATGTTTACTTCCCGTGCCGAATATCGCATCCTGCTCCGTATGGATGATGCGGACATGCGACTCACGGAAAAAGCCTGGAAGCTGGGACTCGTCAAGGAAGAGCGGTACAAGCTGCTGACAGAAAAACGTGAAGCCGTGAACTGGATTATAGACTTCGCGCGGAATTACTCGATGAAACCGGCATTAATCAATCCGGTATTGGAGCAGCTCGGCACTACTCCACTGCGCCAGGGATGCAAATTGATAGATTTGATAAACCGTCCGCAGATAACGATTGAGAACATTGCCGAACACGTCAGTGCCTTTAAACGAGAACTGGATAAAATATCCGATAGAAAGGAAGAAATTGTAGAAGCTGCAGAAATACTCATCAAGTACGAGGGATACATCGGGCGCGAACGGATTATTGCGGATAAATTGGCAAGATTGGAAAGCATCAAGATAAAAGGTAAGTTTGACTATAATTCCATTCAATCCCTTTCCACCGAAGCCAGACAGAAGCTGATGAAGATAGATCCGGAAACAATAGCCCAAGCGAGTCGGATTCCGGGAGTATCTCCGAGCGACATCAACGTGCTACTGGTACTTTGCGGACGATAGAACGCAAAGTTCCACGTGAAACAAAGAATTCAATAAACCTATTAAATAACTGATTATGAGCAAAGAAACGCTTGCCAAAAGCATCCGGGAAATACCCGACTTCCCCATTCCGGGAATTCTATTCTACGATGTAACTACCTTGTTCAAGGAACCTGCTGCCCTGCAGGAGCTCTCGGACACACTGTACGAGATGTATAAGGACAAAGGAATAACCAAAGTAGTGGGTATAGAATCAAGAGGTTTCATTATGGGCCCCATTCTCGCCACCAGACTGGGAGCAGGCTTCGTTCCTATCCGCAAGCCGGGAAAGCTTCACCGAACGGAAACTGAATACTGTCACCGTAAGGAGCAAACGGGGAGGATTGAGAAGATTAGACCACAGCAAGCCGGCCTTGGTCGTGGATGCTTACGAAGCCTTCAACCTTGCCGCTGACTATGGGTTGAACTGCGGCATGCACGACTGGAGGACATTCTCGAGGCAAGTGGCCACGGCGTTTTTCGGAGACATGGGAATGGACAGGCATTTCTATCTGCAAGAACAATACGATGGAAAGATATTAGATTTTATGCCTGAACAAAAGAGGGAGTCCAAAGTGGGCATGTCCATGTCCAACGCACAAATGGAAAAGTACTGTCGCCTCCGCCATCTGGACAAACTATACATCTATACCGATTACGTCCCACGGGAACAAGGAAGTTGGAAATACAGCCAGACCAACCAACCGGAGGTGGTCATAGACTACCGGCTTCTGCCCAACGACGGAGTACGACCCACCTACCGGGACAGACGGTATGCTGCAAAAGGATACTCCGTTTGTACGGAATTCTACTGTCCCGATTACAGCAAGAAGCCGATGCCCGATGTCAAAGACTACCGACGCACGCTTT
>ENA-ORSK01000966-ORSK01000966.1-human-gut-metagenome-genome-assembly--contig:-NODE-966-length-25783-cov-4.087920_pt1 | contig 25783 bp, 11 predicted proteins | sample MGYA00242192_ERZ509159 | MGnify/ENA primary metagenome ERZ509159 (study PRJEB26280, sample SAMEA2338663) | human gut metagenome | biome: human gut; feature: human-associated habitat; material: faeces...
AATAGGTAACATCGTGTGCAGGAACAGTTTCGTCCACGTCTCCGAATCCAGAGAATGTGTAGCCTTCCTTCTCTTCAACTGTAGGAACAACAATCTTAGAACCATAAGCCTGTGACTTTTCATAGATGACCTTTCCGTCAACGACAAACTTGACCATGTATGAGTTTAAAGAGAACGAGCCAATGACCTTCACGTCATGTGCCGGCATTGTTGCGGGAATCTCGCTCCATCCAGAGAATGTCTTTCCTTCTTTCTGTGGTGCGGCCAAAGGAGTAATGGCTGTGCCGAAAGCAATTTCCTCACTATGATAGCTCTCTCCGTCAACTTCATATATCAGCTTGTAGCTGTTGACCTTGTACTCTGCGGTATAGACCACATCGTGTGCAGGTACGGTCTTGTCGATGTTCCCCCAGCCAACAAAGGTATGTCCTTCCTTTGCTGGAGCCTCTGGAGCGACTATTGGTGCGCCATATTCCATCTCAGTCTCAGAAACGACCATTCCGTCAGCAACGAATGTTACCTTGTACTTGTTCGCAATGTATGAGCCATAATAGGTAACATCGTGTGCAGGAACAGTTTCGTCCACGTCTCCGAATCCAGAGAAGGTGTAGCCTTCCTTTTTAGATACTGAAGGCATTTCTATTTTAGCTTCGTATTCCAATGATTGTTCTGATATGATTGTACCATCAACAACAAATCTCACTATATAATAGTTTCGTGAAAACTCTGCTGTGAGTGTTTTGTCACCGCTGATTGTCAAAGTATAAGTTGACGAGGTTGTCCCGTCAGACCATTTTACAAAACGCCATCCTTCCGCAGGTAAGGCTGTAAGAGTAACAGTTTCTCCCTCTTTGTATGTTCCTGCTCCAATAACAGTTCCATTGCCTGATGTGTCAACAGTAACTGTGAATGTCGTAACTATCAGTTTTACACTTCGTGGAGAGCTTGGCATACCAATGACAGACCGGTTCTCAAAAGTAATGGTTTCGTCACATTCCATTTCTTTATCCTTGGACTTTTGGTATACCTTAAGTTTTATCCTTTCCCCTTGCTTTTGATTGCTACGGATTCTCATATAGAGATACGAACTGCCATTCTCTGCCTTTATCATTCGTGAAACGCCTCGACACTCGTTGCCAACAAAGGCTGCAACTTCATAATCTGACAAATCACTAACTTGATTGCCATTGTATTCAACAGTCAGATAAGTCGTCATGTTGTATTCAAAAGCATAGGCATCATACGCCCAATGGGAGTCTTGCGCCATCATTGTGCCACCTGCAAAAAGCAGGCAGCACAACCATGTTAGATATTTTATAAATCTCATAATCGTATATTTAGTAAACTTTCAAGATTCTCTTAACTATGGAACCAGAAGATGTCTTCAATACCACGATATAAGAACCTTCCATCAAAGACGAAACATTCAGTCCATTTTCATTATAATTATCCGTTTTTGCAACGATTACACCATTATTAGCAATGACATAAACGGCGCTCAAATGTTCCAAATCGCCATTTACATACAATGTGCTTCTGACAGGACTCGGATAAACGTTGTATTCGCCCTTGTCTGCCAGTCCATTGATTCCCGTTGTGCCACTGATAGTCAACTTATAGGGAGAAGAAACAGAACCGAGCATAGAGTTGGCAAACGTAGCGGTTTCAACAATATCATATTCTTGTTGACTACTATTTTCAATAGCCTTGAATGTCAACTGGCTTGATGTATTGACATCACCATATATGGTCATATATAACTTGTCGCCAACATATTGCCCAATACCTCTACATTCGTCACCTACAAATGCTCCGATAGTGAACAATCCGGCAGGTGCTGTATTGCCATCAGCTTGAACAGTTGCTATCATATTCATGTTGTATGGATATTTATGGCTATCGAAATGCCAAGGAGAAACCACCTCTGTCACCGCCATTCTCTGTGCATCAGTTTCCACTGGGAATACTCGCTGTACAGGATAGTGAAACGATTTGTTCTTGCCAGAATAGTACATATAACCTGTGCCTGGAGACATTGTTGTCAATGTACCTTCCCACTTGCCGCCAGTATAGGTCGCAAATCGGGTGTAGTCCTTAATGATGTCACCTTCATTTGGTGCCAACAATTCTAACGCTTTCTCCAAAGAGTTTTCGTAGATTGGCAGATAGCCAATCCAGTTCCAACCCTTTTTCAGTGTAACGGCTGTTGTTTCAGGTTTGTAGGCATGACCATTCCAAGCGTTGTCCACTGTGCCGTTGGTCTGCATGAGGTAGCTGGCAGATGGAGCAAAAGTGGTCAAGTCGCCTGTAAGTCCCAATTGTGGGTCACGAATCAACTCAGAGTCGAAACCAATGAGACGTTCCACTTTGTCCTCTATCGGCTTGATAAAGTCCTTTATTTTTTGAAAACCTTCATCTGCCAAGTTGGAAGATACCCAGTTCCAACCTTTCGCCAAGTTCATGTTCAAGGCATATTGATCGGAAACCTGCACACGGTAAGCCTGTGATGGTTCTGACAAACAAGAACCATTGCCGACAGCCACATAATAGATGCCATCCTCGGTCGGTGTGAACTTTTGTTCGGTAGCACCCTCTATTGCAGTGCCGTCTTCCTTGAACCATTGGTTGTTCTTTTCGGCAGAAGAGACCAATGTGCATGAGCCTTCAACCGTTACTTTGGGTGCTTCCAATTGAGGAAGAACGGTCAGTTGCAGCATATACACGCTATCACACATGAACTCGTTGCTCTGTGTATAATAATAGGTGCCAGCTTTCTCGTATTCCTTGCCATGGAAGTCATAGACATCGCCTTTACAGATACTGACCTTCAAAGTGTCTGCTTTTGGTTTTTCCAACACGTTCTTCAAATGAAGGATGAAAGGCTTTTCATACGAAAGACCGCCTTCGTCTGTGGTGCTGATGCGCACCTTGTAGATCGTATCAGTGGCACACTTAAACATGTTTTTGGCTTGCAGTTGCGAACCTTTGATTTGAAATAGTTCGTTATGCACCGCTCCTTCACCCTCTGCCAAGGCGTATGTAAAGGTACTGCCGTCCACGTCCTTTGAACTCAATTCGCCGATAAAGCCTTCGGGAGAAATGTCATCTTGGAAGATGGAGTCAGACAAGGCAATGTCACTTGGTGCGGCATTGATGTTGATAAAGAGGTCTGGGACTTCCTTCAACGGTTCACGGTTGCCAACATTGTCCTCAGCCAACGAGTAGAACTTGTATTGTCTGCCAGGTTCTGCTTCAAAGTCGATAACGGTGTCTATGGGACACACGGCATACTCTTCGTAGATGCCGAAGTTATTGGCAAGAAACATCGTTACCTTCTTCAGACCGGAACCACCTTTATCATCGGATGCAGTCAAGGTGAGGTGATAGAGATACTTGTTTTTGGAATCCACTTTTCCTTTCACCTTACTGGTAGGCATGCCGGCATCTATCACGTTCTTCCATCGATTCGTTGGAATCGTATCATTCTGGTCGAACACGATATTGGCGGCAATGCTGATGGTATCACCAGTCTTCAATCCTTCGTATGGTTTCAGACTGAAGCGCACGTAGCCTTCTCCCACATGGGTAGAATCGTTTACCGGCAACATACCTCTATCTACCTGCCAAGGATGCAGACCTGTTTCCGGGTCGATGGATGAGAAAGTCCAAAATGCCTGTTTCTTCACCACATCGATACCTGCATTGAGGTCAACGTAAATCTTCATGGAGTCACGCAAGTCGAGGCGGTTCTGGTAAGCCGCCGGACTCTTGTCGATGTTCCATGAGTAGTTTGCGAAACCGTAGCTTCCCAATCCAAAACCACGCATCCATGCCTTGTCGTCAAAACTAAACCTCACGTCCACCTTTTGTGCATTAGCCGATGCAAACTCAGGGTCATTCTCAAAGAGAATAGTGTAGTTTAGCACATCGTTGATGCTGACCCAACGGATGGAATCATAGCCCGCAGGACCAATGATTTCGTTTGGGTCGGCGGAGATGCCGCCAGAAGTGGTGGTGTCATCAAGAGGGTCTTGATGATGTGGTGGATTAGGGTTTGAATTAGGATTTCCACCATCACATTCCCTTTGTGCATATCCTGATAAAAAACAGAATAGTAGCCATAAAAACAACAATATTCTTTTCATATATGCATATTTTTTTAAATGTTATTTTTCAAAATCTTGCATATTTATAATATTACTTCTTTCTAAAGTTTTTCCTTTATCAATATCTGCTAACTTTTCTTGAAGACTTTTTTCTGGAGGGGTATAGGTTCTTCTAGTGTTATTGCGATTCTGCCCACCATTGGAGCCAGAAGAATAGCCATTTCTTTGATTTACAGGATTAACTTTTCTTACATTATAATCTTCATATGAATTCATTATTGGACGACCTGTAGTACCATCTCGTAATATTCCATTTGTATTATTATTTAGAAATCTACCTCTTGCATCTATAACATTATTTTTTCCAAATGCTTTTGATGCATCTATAACATTGTCTGCTTTATTTGCACCCTTTCCTAATTTTGCGGCCTTTCCTGCCATAGATACACCTTTTGCACCTTTTGCAGCAGTACCTGCACCAGGTATAAATCCCACGACATCAAGTCCACATAATCCTACAGCTCCCGCTTTCTGCCATGCATTTTCTGCACATTTCCAATTTTTTGGAAGATCCAAACATCCACCAAAAAGGAAATCAACAACAGGATTCCTTTTTTCTCCGAAAGCATCAGTATAATTTATAGAATTATTATATACATATATATAGTCATTAATACCATCTATATAACCCAAAGGGTCTTTCTGTATAAATCTACCAAATAAAGGATGCATACTTCTTGCTCTAAAGTAATAATCTCCAGTTTCTGCATTATATTCACGGCCAGTAAACAGAATATTATTCCCTATAGTAGAAGCAGCAAGCACCTTGCCATCTGCATTCAAAAATGTAGGCATACCATATACATCATACTCCACTTTTTCAACAATCCTGCCCTCCTTATTAGAAAGCCCCATTGTAGAACCTAAATGGTTTGTATGATAATAGTAAGCCTCATCTTTCTTACTCATCTGTAAAGCCTCATCGATATTGTTGCCATACAGATAAGAGGTCATAGCACCATCTGTACTTTCTTCTACCATCTGGTCGCCAACATAATAGAATAAGGTGTTGTTCTTGGCAATACGACGACCTAAAGCATCATACTTATAGCTTACAGACTTATCACCCACAGAAACAATCTTGCTGTTATAGTCATACACATACTGATGCTTATCATCATTCAGCATATTTCCGTTTCCATCGTATGATGGAGTGAAAGACATACCGCCTGAAATAGCCGTGTAGGCATTCACGTTATTGGAAGTATAGTTGGTGACAACACCATTTTCCACAGTCTTCACACGATTGCCCAACAAGTCGAATTGATACGTCTTGTTAACAGTCTTTCCACGAGTAAAGGAAGTGAGCTGAGAAATGACATCATAGCCATAACTCTCGGTGCGGGAAGCATCGAGATTATCAGCACGCTTGGTCATATTGCCGATGGCATCATAGCTCATGGTAAGGCTGAGTACCTTATGGTCATCCTTGATAGCGGACAACCAGCCATTTTCGTTATATCCATAATCCGTAGTGATGCCATTGGCGTATGTCTGCTTGGTCTTCTGACCAGCCACATTATACTCCATGGTTACCACCTCATTGCCATTCTGAAGAATAGACGCAATGAGGTCACGGGCATTCAGATGTTCCTCCACCTTCATGCCGCTTGGGTAGGTCAAAGTGCGCTTACCCGCTGCCACATCATAACTATAGCTTGTTGTCTGCCCGTTAAGCGTTTCCGACAACAATCGGTTGGCGCTGTCATAGGTAAAGGTAACAGAAGCATCCTTATTCACGGCAGAAAGCATACGGCTGATTCTGTCGTATGTGTATTTGTCCGTCGTTCCGTCAGGATAAGTCTTAGACAGCAGGTTACCCAATGGGTTGTAAGCATACTTAAACTCATTGCCTGCACGGTCCTTTGAGGAAATCACATTGCCCAGCTCATCGTAGGTATATTGCAGCGATGCACCATTGGCAAAGGTGATGGCTGTATTCTGGTTGAGCGCATCATACGCATAAGAAGTGGCATTACCCTTGGCATCCGTTGCCTTGGAAAGGTTACCGTTGGCATCATACTCAAACTTCGTTACTGCATTCAAGGCATCGGTATGGGTCAACTGCTGATTAAGTGAGCTATAGGTATAACTCGTCACGTGGCTGAGCGCATCAGTCACGGAAATCAGGTTGGAATTGTTGTCATACTGATATCTGGTTGTTGCACCCGATGGCAGACTCTCCGATGTCTTGCGGTTCAAGCCATCATAGGTATAAGTCATCGTACGGTCGAGACCATCTGTCATGGTAAGCTGGTTGCCGTTGCCATCGTAAGTATATTTGGCAATCACGCCCATGTTGTCACTCAACTGCTCAATGCGGTCGAGCTTGTCATAGAAGTAACTGATGGTATTTCCGTTTGGCTGGAATACAGATACCAGATTGCCCTTGGCATCATAGTCATAACTCGTCTTCTCGCCAGCCGCATTGGTCTGCGAGGTCAACTTGTTCTTTTCATTCCAGGCAAAGGTCTGCTCATTACCCATAGGGTCGGTCACGCTCAGCACGTTTCCCTTACCGTCATACTTGTAGGTATAGACACCACCCATCGGATCCGTCATCGTCAGCACATTGCCCAGGGCATCGTAACTGTATGCACGAATCTGATTCTTGGCATTCTTGACACGCACGATGTTACCCACCTTGTCATAACTCAAGGTAGAAGTATTACCCAAAGCATCCGTCTGTGAGATGATTTGGTTGTTGTTATCGTAAGCGTATGTGGTAGTATTGTTGCGTCCATCAGTTATGGTGAGGATATTACCACACTCATCATAAGAATAAGTGGTGGTATATCCTGCCGCATCCATTACTTTAGCTGTCGTACCGTCAGCATTGTATGTGGTAGCTGTCACGTTGCTGTTGGCATCCGTCGTGTTCAGCGGCCATCCCTTATCATTATAAGTAAAGCTGTTGCTGAAGCCTAACGGGCCCGACAATGATTTTAAGTTGCCTTTGTCATCATAGTCGAAACGGTAGCTATTCCCATTCTTGTCTTGGAATGAAGTCACCTGGTTGAACTTGTCATCGTAGGTATATTGCTCCGAGTTGCCTAAGGCATCGGTCAGAGAAAGCATATTACCACGATCGTCATAGGTATAAGACGTAATGTTGCCATTGGCATCGATACGCTTCACCACATTGTCGTCATCATCGTATTCGAGTGTTGACTGTATGCCGCAGCACAAGCCCACCTTCTCGATGACACGCCCTTGACTATCCCAACGATAGTAAGAGTACTGGTTCTGTGGAGCGGTATAGTCAATGAATACCGTCTTGTCGCCTTCATAGCGGATGGACTTGTCGGACACGTCAGTCTTCATACGACTCACCATACCACCATTGTTGTAGGCAATAAGCGTCTTATGACCGTTGGCATCTGTAATCTCACAGAGACGGTTCTGCTTGTCGTAACTGTAAAGCGTGCTGTTGCCTAAAGCATCAGTACGCTTCTTCAATCGGCGAAGACCATCATACTCATAGCTGATGCTTCCTTTGTGGAATGAGGCCGTAGCCTTGCGGAGCAGCCCGTCAGTATAACTGAGGTTGATCGTATGCCCCACGGCATCTTGCACTCTTACCAACAAACTGTCTTGATAAGTGAAGATGGTCTTGTTACCGTTTCGGTCGGTCATTGCTGTTACCTTGCCATACTTGGCATCGTCAAAGAAATACTGCTCACCCGACTTCTCTGTCAAGCGATATTTTCCACTCTCGTATTCCTCTACCTTACTGAATACACCAGCTGGCGCCTCAAACTCCTTGCCAAACTTCTTGTAGGTGTCTGAACGTCCGTCGCCAGTTTCGATAACGACACCACCAATTTCATTGATACGGTAGCGCATCTCATATCCTAATGAGAAACCGAGGCCATAACCATAATTTGTAGACTGTGCCGAACTGTTATAGTAGAAGCGCAACTGCATCGGCATTTGCGAGTTTTGCGTTTCCATATCCGTCTGCCCGAAGAACAACACACCATTGTAGCTGTTCACCCAAAGACCATTTGGCCCAGCTATCTTCGGACGAATGATATTCTGTGCCTCGGAAGGCAAGACTGCCAAAAGCAGTCCTGCCCCCAAGAGCATTTGTTTGATATGATTCTTTATGTTCATATTTGAAATGTCTTTCTTATTTCACCACATAAATGGTTATGTTGCTGTTTCGTGCCGTCTGGTACATAAACAGGTTGATGGTTTTCTGTGTGCCTGGCGGTATGGATGTGTAACCACGACTGTCGCTCTCGCTTCCCAAGTCAAGATAGAGAACGGACTGATGGCGATCCAAATCCTTGATGGTCGTACCGAGATAACCATCGTTGATGACCAGCATCAAACGATACACCTCGCAGTCCGTATTTCCACCATTGGCATACGACACAGAAATCGGTGCATAGCTTCCAATACGTACCACATTGGGTGCGTCTATCTTTGCACCCAAGCTGACCGATGCACCAGGGACAACCTTGAATCCCTTTGGTAAGGTTGCCAATGTTCCATCAGGAAGTTCTGACACCATATCGTATGCTCCTATTGCGGCATCGTTGAGATTGAACGTGACACGAGAACTTGTCATGCCATTGAACGTAACAGTCTCTGCAGGTATTTCCTTTTCTGCCAACTTCAAGCGGAAGTCCATGATAGAGTCAAACAAGGCTCCTCTCACATCCGTTGATACCCAACCGCCATTGCCGCCTTCGGTAATACTTAAAGTCGTGGCTCCGAAGTTCACTTCCTGTACATTGAGCGTCATGTTGGTAGTTGTAGCCAAGCCATTATCCGACTCAGAGAACACATTGCCTGTGGCATTCACCAAGGCGGCATTGTCTTGCGCCAAGATATAATAATTACCAGCTTTCACATTTGGTAGCAACAGTTCTTGCTGCGTTCCTTGGTTAGCACTGGCTGCAACATCATATTTGGCAGTGGAAGGCACCTGTTCGTATGCTGCATACAAGCCTGCCGAGGCTTCTTCTGGATGATTGAGATAGAAGCCGACCGTCTTGCCGTCATAGCCACTTGGAATCTCCAATTTGTAATAGCCAGAAGTGTTGACGGAAGCACTGCTACCTAAACTGATTGTCGTGAACGACAGTTTGCTTGGTGAAGCTGCTACTATTGTGTTATTATCTTCCTTAGACTCGGCAATGGTCTTGGTCGAGTTTGTCTTGACTATCACATAGTAATCGCCTTCCGGTACATTGGTGATGCGTCCAGTCACGGAGCGAGTTGCTTGCTCTCCAGGGTTGATATTCACCTTGCCTGACACGACACCTACCATGACGTCATCCTTGTCCCAAGTTCTGTTCTTGGAGAGATAGATAACATCATTCAAAGTTCCATTAGCTGTAAACTCGCCAATATTGCTCAATTGGTAAGAAATGGTGACCTCCGCACCAGCCTTAATGCTTGATGGGGCGTTAATGTTGACTATAGCCAAGTCAGCAGGTGTATCGGCAGTGCCATTCACATAGACAGGAATACTTTTAACGTTGTTGTTCTCGTCCATTTCAGTGATGGCATCTGTAGCGTCAGATACGACAAACAACATGAAGTTACCTTGCATATTGGCAGGAATGTTGAGGCTTACTTCATTAGTATAAGACGCATCAACATCCAGTTTGCCAACATGGGTCTTGTTGCCAATTTTTGTTGCCGTTTTCGTATTCAAGACAGTGCTTTCAGACAGATAGTAAGTATCTGACCACTTGTCTGTTCGAGTAGCATTTTTGCCAATATTTGCGATAGTAGTCCTGACCTTCATAGGCTGACCGCTGGTAAGAATCTCTTCTGTAGAAATATCCTTGATGGTCAAGTCTGGAAGTGGTGACTGCAAGATAGTAAGAGGAATGGCTACAAGATTATTATCCTCGTCCAATTCTCTCACGTTGTTATTTGCATCAGTCCTAATCAATACATTCCATTTGCCATATTCCTTGTCAGAAACACTGAATGTAACAGTATTTTCTGTTTTATCCCCCTTGCTGATGGCATTGACAGTAGCGGAAGCTATTTGCTTGGCATTGCCATTCAGATAGTTGGAAGATGACAGATAGACAACCGTTGTAGTCTTTGCAGCATTCCATTCTCCTTGATTGATGGTAGTAAACTTCAAAGTCACGTCCGTTGATGTCTTGATCGTATCTGCCAAAACATAAGTTGTAACCTTCAAATCAGGCAAATTTCCATTAAGATAGAAAGAAGAACGAGTGTAGTTGTCATTCGTCTCTTTCTCGCCCAACTGGTTGGTACGGTCAGCAAACAGATGGATGTATTTGTCGCCACCCATCATCGAATCCGGCATCTTGAATGTCAGAGAAATAGTCGTGGACTTACCAGCTTTCAGATTCTTGACAGAACCTTTTTGAGCAGTTATCTCACATTTCTGTGCCTTAGCTTCGGAGAAGGTATAGTCATTAGAGATAAAAATGTCTTGACCAACATCCAAGTCTGCCAAATCCGCGTCGCCTGTATTGCGTGCCGTATAAGTAACTGTTACTTCTTCGCCAGGCTTTACAGAACTATTGACAGAAATATTCTCTACATACAGATTGGCACCTTTCATCTTAGGAGGCGAAGGCACCGCCTCATATTTGCACCAAGATTTTATAACCGCCGAACTATTGTTCGTGGTAGATTCTTCTTGCAAGGCGTAGTCGCTATTCGTCTTAACGTAGATGTATCGCAGACCATCCAAATGAGAGTCGCTTGGAATCTTTATGTTGGCTCTGAGCGTCTTTTCTGCTCCAGCTGCAATCCAAATGGTATTCTCAACCTTTCCTATCAATTCACCACCTGTTCCATCTTGATTGACTGTCGCGTAGAAAGCATCTGTAATCTTTGCGTCCTGGATGTCGCCAGAACCGATGTTCTTCAACTTCCAAGTGAAGGCAATCTCTTTATCGCTTGACAATGTATCTTCCGAAATGGAAAGTAATTCTACAGACAAGTCTGGTTGAACAAACTTGATAGCTCCAGAACAAATGACATTGTTCTTTTCCCCCTCATATTCGAACAGATCATCATCTGCATCGATTTTGACATAAGCATAATATGTTCCAGAAGTCAATCCTTGTGGTTTGACAGAAATGGTATTGCTGTAGTTGTCTCCTTCATAATGGAATTCTTCTGGTTTAATATGTACAGGCCCAGGGCCAGCTTGCGTGGTGGGCCCCTTGAATATTCCAGCTCTATTGATTGTTAACAACAGAATAGCGGTATCATCCAATCCTGTGCTCTTTTTTGAAAGATATACCTTGTCTTTCCATCTTCCAGCAAAGAAAGATCCGTTGTTAGGCAAAGGAATACCTGTGCCTTTATTCACCACCTTATAGGTTACATCAAATGTTGATGATGAAGCAGTGCTCTTTGGAACATTCATTTCCGTAGGAACTAAGTCTGCCCCAGGGCATAATAGCACATCCACCTTGTCACTCTTGCCCCAGTTGTTCACCGTGTTGGCTAACTCATACACAGCATCATCTATATCTGCATAAGCGTGGAAATAAGTTTCTCCATGCCAGGTGTATGGCAGATAGAAGGCAAATGTAAGTGTCGTGTCTTTACCTGCTACGATATTTGTCGGACAAGTAATCGAACCTATGGTGGTCAATGGTGCTGCGTCTCGGTCGGCAGATGAGGACATGTAGAGAACCGTTCTGAAGGGGTTTTCAGAATCCTTGCCGCCCTTGTTAGCCACGTTCACTCTAACCGCAACTTTCTTTCCCGAATAGTAATTGTTTGAATATCTTAGTCCTGCAGCAGTGATAGGTGATGGAATCCAACACTCTTCCCAAGTCGTCAATAGCTCCTTGGGCTTTCCGTCGTCAGCAATTCCACCTGCAACTTTTCTATTTGCAGCCGACAGAATTGGGTCTTCGTTCGGGATAACAAATGATGTGATGCTTGGTATCTGCAAATCTGCCAAGTTCGGCACAGCAATATTTATCTTCTTGTAGAAGAAATTATCACTGAGTGTAGATGTTTCGCCTTGTTCATACACCTTATTATATGAAGCGGAAGTAGATGCATACAAATGTTTGTAAGATGTAGAACCATCCTGCGAAGGATTGTATGGATTCAAGACTGAACCACCTACTGCACTCCACTGTATGTCGGTAACACTGTACATATCGGCAGCTACGATGATGTAGTAGTTGCCGTATACACGCTCGTCCAATGTCACGTCAACACTGTTGTCATAAGACTCTCCTGTTTCGAGAGTCTTAACATTTTGAACCGTAGCCAACAGTTTTGAATTATTTGTGGAGGTTCCTGATGGAGTTGTTCCACCATATACGTCTGTTACCAACCAAACATAATCGTTCCATCTTGTTTCTCCAGTAGAGCCTACGCCATCATTTTTGACAGTCCATTTTACTGTAAACTTTTTACCACCTACTGCTTCCGAACAATCTACCTCATAGACGTGAAGGTCAGGCAGACTTCTTACAGCAAATGTCATCGTATCACTTGCTATTTCCTGTCCGTCATTCTTTGCAACAATTTGCCATTTATAGATATAGCCATTTTGACAGAAATTCTGTGATGTGTAGCGCAAGCTTGAAATACCAGAAACTATTGGAGTGGTAGGACGTTGGTTCTGGGCATTCCACAGATATACATCATAGACAGCATTCTTGATACTATTCCATGTCAATGTAACTGATGTTGACTCAGAAACTGTTCCATTTGCAGGAGTCAAGTTTGAGAACAATCCCACCAAAGTTGGTGATACCGTAATCTCATGGGTGAACTCACAGAGTGTCTCATTCTTATATTTTCCTCTAATCAAGTATGTTAGCTTTGTATTCCCTTCTCCTTCATTTACGATGGTCATAGAAGGTATCATTCGCTCACCTGTCTCTTGAAAACCAGTAACATCTGCTGGCTTTGACTGTAGTGTCCATGTAAATGTCAAGTCTGTACTGATTGGTGAAAAATCCACTTCCTCAGTTTTCTCCCCAGACCTTATCTTTTGGTTTTGAAGTTTGTGGATGCTTGACGGATTAAAACTGATGTTCCACAACTTCATCTCCACTCCTTCGCATTCTAAATATCCATTGTTCGCAACAAGGAGATTTACAAAATCTTTGTTTATGGCATCCTTCTCATTTCCAAAGTTTATGACGGGGTTACGTCCATTGCCCCATTTGTTGAATGTGACTATGTGATTAGAAGCAGCCAAAGTCTTGAATATCTTATTCAGGACTTGTAAATTGGCATTTCCAAGTGGATAAACGAAATCCTTGTCAGCCTTAATGGATACTTTTACGTTTCCAGCAATGGGAGAACTACCAATAAACTGAAAAAGAGACTCTGTTGAATTGAAATAGCGTACTCCTGTTTCCTCATCGGAGAGATAGAATGTACCATCCACTTTCCAAGTACTTTCATCATTGACAAAGACAGTCATCTCTGCCACGTCGCTATCAACCTCACCTTTTGTCGTTAATTTCACTACATAGGAGCCTGATTTCTGATAGACATGAAGCGGAGATTTCTCAGTACTTGTCGTCCCATCTCCGAATTCCCATAGATAGCTGGTAGCTGTGCTAGAGGAAAGGTTTGTAAACTTGACTCTTCCTTGCAATTTGTCGAAAGAGAATTTGGAATACAGCCCATCCTCAGACACTTTTTCCACATAAATATTACCGTTACGTACAGAAATGGCAGACTGTGTGCCATCAACTGTATGGATAACACCATGGGTAAGTACCACCGGATAGTTCTTCCCCATTTGAGCCTCGGACGGAATCTTTACCAAGACTTCAAACATTTTTCCGTTGTTGCCATCAAAGGCGTCGTCACCCAATAGAGAAAAACGGAATGTGTTATTCTCCAAAGTCAGTACGTTTATCTCATGCCCAGAAGAACGGCCAGACAAACGGACATCTTCCGTATTCACAACAAAGCCTTCTGGAAATTGCAAATCGACAACCATGCCTTTTACCAATATATCGTTTTCCAGATATACAGGATAGGTGATAGTCTGCCCTTGCGCTCCATTTTCGGTCATGCCATAGATATTCACTTTCTCCCCAACTGGTTTCGAAGGCTCCTCTGGATTGGAAGGATTATAATTATAAGTATAATTGGCTTCCAATGTAACATTGCTTGTTGGCATTGTATAGTAGAAACTACTGCTCGTGGAAACTACTTCTCCATTCAATGTCCAATTCTGGAAATGATACCATTGATTGGAATAGGCACACAAATACACAGAGGAACCTTCTTGATAGGAGTTTCCACTGGAGACATTGAAATAGCCACCGTTCGCAGGGTTGCTTTCCAAAAACAGTTTGTGATACAACTGTGGCTCAAAGGTTCTTCTGGACTTGAAGGCGAATATGTGAAATTTGCCACAAGTTTAGGATTACCAGGTTTTACCACATAGTTGAAAGAACTGTTTGTTGATATTACTTCACCATTTTCCGTCCAGTTCTTGAATGTAAAATTTGAATTACTGTATGCTCGTAAATTTACAGAAGACCCTACTTCGTATTTATTCCCACTTGAAATATTGAAATGTCCAGAGTTTGACGGACTTGTGGCCAATGACAAAGTAGAAAAAACAGGAAGGTCGGGCTCCGTCGGTTCAGCAGGGCTTGATGGATTGTACTTGAAATGGGCAATAAGTTTCACATTCTTTGCCGGCATGGTATAGGTAAAGGATGATGATGTTGAAATAACTTCCCCATCCTTTTCCCATGCGACAAACTGGAAGTTAGAGTTTGCATAAGCCCGTAATGACACATTAGTTCCTTCGGAACAATTTGTAGTCGTGCTTACATTGAAACTACCACTTCCAGACGGTGTGGCCTGCAAAGCCAAGGTGTAATAGGCACCTGGCTCCGCAGGATTCGTCGGATTGTATTGCCCTCGCATACTGACACTGATTAACAATGCCAGTATGACGAGAAAATATCTGTAACCTCTCATATATTGAAAGATTTAGTCATTTTACTAATAAACAACGACCTTTGAAGATGTGTTGCCTACCTTTATAATATATACACCCGAAGGTAATGAAATGGCATTGTTGCCTGTAGCCACCTTGCCATCAAAGATGGTAATGCCATTTAGGGTGTTGATGGTAACATCAGCTTTTGCACCAATAGTAATATTTACACAACCGTTTCCACCTTCTATTCTTGTTAGAGATGTGGCTGTGTCCTCAATACCCGTTACCTCTCCAGTATTCGCCTTAACCATCAGTATAAAGCGAGTTGCATTTATGCCTTCTGTTGATTTCGTATAGAATGTGTAGTCTTGTAAGGACAAATCAATGTACTTATTTTGCTCTTTGTCAAAAAGAATGATTTCACCTTCAGCTTTCACAGCGCTGATAGTGTAGAAACCTTCTTTCGATGCAAGATAACCAACACTGATATTTCCATCTTTTTGTGGACGTTCATTGATGGCATAATTATTCCCTTCTGCATCAATCGTGAATATTTGAGGAACATCTGCATCTATGCTCATAAATTTAGAAGCATCTTTTTCTATCTCATAACCAATACTGGCATCTTCGTTGATAACTAAACGAGTATCGTCCTTTAGACTATCTTCATTTGAAATTTCCAAATTGAAGAACTTTCGAGATACATTCGCGGCAGTCATAGCTCGAACTTTGGCTGCGGAACCACGCTCTATACCAGATGTCATCTGACGACCTTCTTTGTGGAAGATGATGTTGTCAACAGCATCTGGCTTCTGTACAAAGAATGACTGCATAGGACGAAGTACAAAGTCATCATCTACTATAGAGTAAGCCCTATAGGTGTTGCCAGTCCACACTGTGATTGGGGCTGTGAAGTCCATATAATAAATGTCATAGTATGCAGGATAAGGATTGCCTACATAATTCCAGTTCTTGTTAGCTGAAGCCGTGGATTCATACGCCTCCAAATTTGTCGTTACATCATTTGTATTCAACACATGAATGTGTCCTGTCGTTTCTGATGGCATAGTTACGACACCCGATGAATTGCATTGGAATATGTAGCCTTTGCCAGCCAATAACTTACCGTCATCTACATTTCTCCAACTGCTACCTGTTCCATTGGTTGCTCTGCTTGCCCCATCATAGTAGCGGAAAATGAATGAAGCATTGTTGCTGTGTGTTACCTTTGTAAGATCCACATCATGGAGTGGTGTAAGAAAATACCACTTGTTGGCATCCACAGAGAAATGGGTTGTAACGCTATCTGCTGTCATAGATGTACAATCATTCAGCAAACGGCCAGGATTAGATTCGCTTACAAATATGTCAAAGTTCTTAATTGTCATCGGAGCGTTACCACTAATGGCAAACTGTCCTCCATAGTACAAATCTATATCTGGCTTACCATTCATACGACGGTTGTTCGTCAATGATAAAGCACCGGCAATACGCCAATAATCCAAGTCTACATCCATTTCCTGAATGTTTCCAAACTGATACCAATAGGTATCAAGCTTATAGTTGGCAACCGCAAATGATGGTACAACCAAGGTGACACCAGACTTGGATGGTCCATAAGAGAACGGATCATCTGAAATTGCAGGAGGTGTTGCGGACTTAGACACAATTTTCTGAATGGAATTACAATTATTGAAATTGTGTTCGTAATTACCTATATAAGACGGCAACTCCACATATTTCAGATTTTTGCATTCTCGGAAAGCGTAGGTGCCCAATGTTGATAAAGTTATTGGTAGTTTAACACTATCAAGACCACATTGATAGAATGCTTGGTAGTCTATTGTTTTTAACGAAGCTGGCAATTCTATTTTTCTTAAAGATGGTGTTTGCTGGAACGCATTGCTATGTATAGACTGAATATTTTGTGGTAGATGAACTTCTTTCAACTTGGTACATTTATAGCAAACACTTTCTCCCAAAGTTAATAAAGCATCTGAGAAATGAAGTTTTTCGAGATTAGCGCAGTTGTAGAAAGTTTCACACTTACTGTTAACATTGCCATCGTATGTTCCAAGAGACATTACCGTATTGGGCATGATAAATTGCTCCAAAGAGGTGCACCCTCCGAATGCATTATATCCAATAAACGTAAGTTCGGAACCCTCTTTAAAATTAACTTTCCTTATTCTAGTGCCAGCAAAAGCGGACCAGCCAATGGTTGTCACGGTGTTCGGAATGTCAATATTTAATATTTGTGTCTTTTGGAATGCACGTTGTCCAATACTTGTTGGTCCTTCAGGCAAGACTACATATGACAAATTGCTCAACCCGTCAAACGCATAGCCCGGTACATAGTTAAACTTAGCCTCTGACAAATCCAAGCCTAACAGATTCTTCATATTTTTGATTGCCGTCCAATCGTCACTATTTAGATTGCCTGAAACCTTCAAAAGTTCTACATCCTTCAGCACGTCAACCTTATATAACACTTCTACACCAAGAGTTCCTGCCTTGGCAAGCTCTACGTCAACCCAATTGGAAGACAATTCTATGTTTTGAATTTTGGTCTTTACATTTTCTGTGTTATTGTATATAGAATCACACCATTCCAATGTGTAATCGCCAGGTTCCAATAAAACAGAAGTCATTCCAGCACCATTTTCTCTACCCATATAGGTTTTACCATTGATTTTAAAGCTGAAATAGTGGTAATTACTGTAGTCATAAGCCTTATTATTGTTGTCATAGTAATAAGTCGAGCTCCAAAATGAAAATTTCGAAGGTTTGTCAATTTTAATAGTCGTTGAGAACTTTGACGTACTATTCCGATGTCCATAGTTTCCATTTTGAATATACCCATCTTCTGTTGTCCATGGGTATTCTGATTCATTGATGAACGTCAGCGGTTGTGATTTCTCAGTCAGAGCAATTGTCTCTAATGGCAAGATAGATCTCACGCAGATATTCCGTATCTTACTCTGATCATATAGGTCATATGTATAGCCACCGATAGAATCCTTAAAGGTTATCACATGATTACCTTTATCTATAAAATATCGTGGAGAAGTGAACGAAGAGCTTCTTGTAGAGTTTGTCAAAACCCCATCAACATACAGGTACAACCTGTGCCAGCGATATTCGTTGCAAGCCCAATCAAAGCTCAGCTCTGTACGTTTGTCGCAATTGTATGAAAATGACAGTGTAGAAGCGCTGTTTGGGTTTCCAATATTACCATTTTGCAGATAGCCCTCTCCAATTGTCCAAGGAAATGTCTTATCATTAGTGAATGTTAGTGGTATGGATTTGTCAGATACAAATACTGACAAAGAATCAGCAGAAGATTCTTCTGACTCAACCTGCATAGATGGTGCGCTCTCCGTTTTTGCACTGCCAACAGCCTCTTCTTGAGTTGGCACACTAAAAGGAGAAAGACCTTTCGCAATAACAGCCCCAACTATTGTTGTTGCCATTAAGATAAACGAGCATGTTTTCTTCATTGTTGTAAAATTATTTATTGTTATGGTTTCTATTTTTCAGCTTTCTCGATGAATTGTAACCCCGTAGCTTATAGTTTAAGTACTTCTTGTTTTGTCACAAGGAAGACAATAGCTGTGTTACTCATCATTATAATGGATAGAGTCGGTAGAGATGTGATAGGCACACTTACTGTGTCTCCATAAAAGCGTCTCTGACAAAGTATATTTGAGACTATTAGAGAGAGCAATATATAAAACAATGTGAAGAGGGGCTTTTTCACCTCTTTTTGGGGTGTGCCAATTCTCATAATCTTATTTAATTGTACAAATAAATTGTTTTTTCTGTTGCTCTTCCCATATATATAATAAGGTATAGAGACTTTGATAGACCTCTTTTTGTCAGAGTAAACGTGTACAAAATTATACATAATCTATGTAGCCAAACGAAATTGCAATGGTTATTTTCGTGAATCGTTATGATTTATTCGTGAGTGACAATGCACCACAAGGGGTGTCTCACATTTCCCACTATGGGAAATGTCCATTCAATCAGCGGATGGGGAGGTAAACTCACACCCCTTTCCTTCGTCAGGATCGAGGCCTGGGTCGTCGGGCTCATCCGACGGCAGCGTCGCATAAGAGGTACGCGTGTCCTGCATCAAGCTTTTGAGCGCTGGTTTCGATACATTGAGTACGACCACCTGCCCATTGGAGTCGTAGAGCGACACCGTCTGTTTGAGGGCATTCATGTGGAAGACCCGATTCTTATTGATGATGTATTTCTGGCCCATTCTGACTAAGTTGGTATGGTCTGGAAACCTCGTCTGAATCTCCTGTTCTATCTCCCCGAGACTGAAGGGCACCATGATCTTGTTGCCATACAGATTGCGTATTTTCGTGTAGTGGTCATCAGCCTCAAACAGCAGCGCTTCATCAAGATTGAGCATATAAATCTCACCACAGAGGGCGAGACACATACTGCTTTTGTGTTTCATATCGTTTACGTTGTTTTGTTTGTTAGTATCTACTAGTTGGTAGCATCTCCTTCTCGTTATGGTCGTTTGGGTAAGGAAGTAATTCCGTCCCACTACAAAATAGAGGAATACTTACTGCCAAATCTATCATCTCATTCTGCTTTTCGTTTGCTATGCACTTATCTTCGTGAATGACTTGAGAGCCGATACAAGGTTAATAATAATTATCAGAACGAGTAAAAATCAGGACATTTTGATGGTACTGTCTGATTTTAGCATTTGAGAGTTTTTATTGGCGTATATGGCCAGGTAAGACTTTCGAGAGGTAAAAGTAGGTCATATAGGGGCCTTTTTGGGGAAGTTATCTTCAATGCTCGATGAAGTTAACTTCGTTGGTCGATGAAGTTAACTTCGTAGGCTGATGAAGTTAACTTCGTAGGCCGATGCACTTAACTTGCTTTTTAGACGGTTTTTTAGGAAAAACGTCTCTGTATGTGGTCTCGTGCCTATTTTATGGATAATCAATGAATAGATTTTACAATTACAGAGTTTCACAACTCGTATCCACGCCTTTCCATACACCTAATGGATAGCGATATGGTCAATGCGCCTGCTGATGGCAGTAACGGGGCGTGTGAAGACCAGATAATGGCGTCCCGCCATTTGTAGGACTTCCCAATGGAAGTCGTCGAGGGCGTAGCTATCTCCCTTGTAGGCTACGGGGCGCTGCCAGAAGTGGAGACAGGCCGGGTCTTCGGGCTTGAGGAGAAACTCCACGCCCTTCACCTTCTGCTCCTTGCCGATTTGTATCGCATACAGACGTTTGCCCTCATCGGTGGTAAACTTGTTGCTACTGAGGCTGTTGCTCTTCATCTTGAGGACTATATCTTCGGGAAGAAACCACAGACGCGACTTGCCGTAGAGACTGGCCGCACAGCGCATATTGCTATCCTCTGCGTCAAACCCCATGTAGCAGCTGAAAAAACCGTAGTCGGCAAAGGGCATGACATAGCGTTCGTAGGCGATACGCTCCAGGGTGTTGACTGGTCTCACGTCGCGCGTCTGTATGATGCTTACGCCTGGCTGCTTCATCTGTGCCACGGCATAGCGATAGTTGTCCACCTGCTGGCAGCACATGGCCAGGGCAGGAGCATAGAGCGTCAGAGCGACAGCAGTCATCACGATCCCAAAGATCCGCATGGCCTTTATGCCTACGGTCTGCCACCAGAGTGCGAGGAGCGCGAAGAGCGCCATCATTTCCGCATGGAAAGCCACGCGGTCGAGGGTCACACCGCTGGCGAAGACGATGCCATAAGCTGCCGAAATCATCACAACCACAGGTAGATAGCGCAGCACCAGCTTTTTAGAGATGCGCTTTTGCTTCCATAATATCAGTAGTGTAAGCATCAACGCCCATAGAATCCGCACGTTGGTTGCGATGGCGACGCATCCGTTGATAAGGCGGCTGGCGAACGTAGGCGCATCGCCAGCCCGATGCCAGATGCCTGGCGATGCAAGGCAAAGGGCAGTACCTATGATGTAGGCGGCGATGGCAGGGGCGAGATGCTGTCTTTGCTTCCCCTGCCCGTTGACGATCAGCCATGTGACAAGACCCAATGAGACAGGGAGTGACAATGCCTCATGTGTCCATCCCGCCAACAAGGCAACAGGAAGAAGGACGATCGTGCTACTCAAGGTAGGGGCTTTCTGCAGTCGTTTTTTCAATAAGAGTAGAAAGAAGAGATGGAGGACGATTGGCCAAAGGTAGTTGAGCGTGCCCAGCTGCCATAGCAACGCCCCCTGGAAGCCCCGTAGCAGGACGAAGATTGTTCCGCCCAGCAGGGCGGCGCAGGCCACCCTGCCCTCCTTCGGCGGCGCAATGAGTCGTACGCCCCCGTCGATGAGGAGCATGAACAATAAGGCGTTGAGCACATTGAGGACTTGTCCCGGCACCAACGTAAGAAAGGTTTGCGCCAGCACATGAGCCGGCGCGCGTCCGTTGATCGTCAGATAATGCCAGTATTGCGACCGAAACACGTCGCCCAAGTTTTGGATAGGCTCAGGGGGCAGACCTCCCGTGGCCGTAAACTGGAAGCGATACACCACGTCGTCGAGCAAGGTGGGCGTAGTGTTATGCTCCAGTAGTAGGTAGAGGAGGCCGGCCACGACCAGTACGGCCGAGTATCCGCGTTGCCCAAGGTGCAAACGGCCTTGTTCCATCATATCTTCAACCTGTCTGTACGTCGCGATTACTCACCCTTGTCGCGGTCGTAGTGTACCATCGTCTCGGGCAGATAGAACGAAATCTCGACCAGTCCGGCTACCTCGCCGTCCTGCTTCCACGGAGTCTGATAGACGAGTTTCTTGCGTCCTTTCTTCGTGATGGTGTAGCAATGGGTGTTGCCCGTGGCGAGCATCTCGCCGATCAGGCCACGTGAGTGGTCGGAGTGGCAGGGCATAAGGCTCTTGCCCACCATCGTCTCGCCGTCTCGCTGAAACAGTCCGCGGGAGACCTTGTTCTGGAAGAGTACTTTCCCTTCTTTGTCACAGACGGTAATGGCGCAATCCACATCGTCAGTCCAAATAAAATCTTTGTCCATTTTTCTCTTTTGTTTATTGTAAATAGTGATAGACAACGTAAATAGCCACAGACCGCGCCATGAAGCCTCATCGGCCACGCGTCCTTCCTGCGCTATCCCCTTTTGCTTCTCTCCTGCGCCTTGACCATCACGGCGATGGTCTTCATGCGGACATAGGGAAAGCTGACGTAGATGAAGCCCTTGAACTGGTTGGACGCCCCCCATGAGTTTTTCATGATGAAATAGCGTCTTCCCTCGCCGTCGTGCGCCAGTCCCACGATGCTCATGCAATGGTCGTCCGTGGTTTGGTGATGTTCGAAGGCCGTCTGTCGTGCCTCCTGCGTCACCTCTTCGGTCTCGTCGGGCAGTTGGGCGAACCCTGCCTCCCAGTTGAAGCGCGATTTGCTGATGTCGCCCTCCCAGCAGACGGGATGTCCTCTGCGCACGCTCTGCTCTATCCGCGCCATCAGGGTGTCGATGGGCACGTTGAGAAAGGTGCTATGGTAGCGGTTGTCGGGCACCTCCAAAGCGAAGCGTTGGTAGAACGGGTGGTGTGTGAAACTGGTCATGGCGACCCACTCCTTCTCCGTGCAGACGCTATGGGCAAACTCCAGCGGCGTGTAGCGCGTGCCGAACATGAATATCGACTGTGGCATGGGGCCCAGTCCGTCGTCGAGAATCTGGTCCACGCCCTGTCGCAGGTCAGGGAGCGTCATCGTCCCGTCCACACACTTCTGGAGCTTGCGCGTGATGACGCTCATGTCCGCCTGGTCGCCCCGGTGGTACGCATCATAGTGTGCCAGGCCGTAGGTCTGGATCAGGTCGATGAGCATGGGAGCCATGCCCCGCGTCGAGAGGTGGTCGTCGGAATCCCCGTTGAAGGGAAATCCTTTCATGAACCGGTTCTCGGCCTGCTCCCGAAGATAGGCCCTTGCGACGTAATCGACGCTGAGGTTGACGCTGTCGCCCTGCACGAGATGTTCCGTCTCGATGGTGGCGAGCATCGCATACGCCCAGCACAAGGAGCTGCTGCCTTGGTTTTTCATAGGCGTGGTGGGCAGCATCACGTCGCGATAGAACACACGAGGCGTAGGGAGCGGCTTCCTCTTGGCAGGGAAGTTCCACAACACGGCCCCCGCCACCACCGCACAGCATAGTGCGGCGATGACGGCGATGCGTCTTTTTCGTCCCTTGAAAGCCATCGACTGTTATCGAAGTTTATACTCCACGTTGTTGTTGATCAGGTCCTCCGTTTTCCACGGAGCCGGGTCGCCACCCAGGTACTTGTGGAACCATTCGAGGTGGGCGTTGTAATAGACCGGCATGGATCGCAACGAACTGGGCCAGTGGCCGTCGTGGTCGAAGATAATCAGTCGGCTCGGGATGCCCAGTGCCTGAAGCGTGGAGAAATAAGCGAGGCTCTGATTGTAGGAGACGCGGTAGTCGCGCTCGCCCGTGATGATCAGCGTCGGGGTCTTGAAGTTGTGCACGTACTCCGAGGGCGAGAACTTCTTATACAATGGTGAGTTCCAGGGCTGTCCGTTCATCTCGAAGTTGGGGAACCACAGCTCCTCCGTCGTACCCCACATGGAGGGCAGGTCGTAGAGACCCATCATCGAGGCCAGGCACTTGAAGGGATGCTCATGGCCCTGCAGCCAGTTCATGAAATAGCCGCCATAGCTCCATCCCATGGCACCCATGCGGTCCTTATCGACATACGGGAGTTTGGCCAAGGCCTCCGTGACGGCCAGCACATCCTCATAGGGCTTGCCGCCCCAGTCCTGGGAGATGGCACGCGTGAAGTCCTGTCCGTAGCCCGTCGATCCGTGCGGGTTGGGATAAGCCACGACGTATCCCGCTCCGGGATACACCTGCCAGTCTCCTCTGTAGGAGTCCATCCATTGCATCTGCGGACCACCATGGACGTTGATGACGAGCGGGTATTTCTTGTTGGGGTCGAAGTCGTGCGGCTTGACGATGAACACGTGGATGGAGTCGCCACCAGCTCCCATCACCCACATCTGCTCTGAGGGACGGATATCGACCTCCTCGGCAAATTTCTGGTTGTAGAAGGTGATCTGCTCTTCCCCACCCTTGCGCTCGTTTGCTTTGTAGAGGTCCACGGGCTTGCCCGTCGTGGTGTAGGCGTAGTAGATGTTGCCCTTGCTGTCGAAGTCGAAACCCTGGATGGCTCGCTGCGCGACGACTGGTTTCCACTTGCCCGTCTTGAGGTTGAGTTTGTAGAGCGGCTCATACCCACGCTCCTGTGTGAGGAAATAAATATCCTTGGAGTCGGCGCTCCATTTGAAGTCGTCCACCCAGTTGTCGAGCTGCTCTGTCAGGACCCGCTTCTCTCCTGTCGTCCGGTCGTAGAGGGCAAGGCGGAAGCGGTCGCTCTCATAGCTGGGCACGGTCTGGAAGCGGTAGGCGATGTAGCGTCCGTCGGGCGAATAGAGCGGCTGTCCGTCCCATGCCGGGTTCTCTTTGGTCAGACATTTTGCCTCTCCTCCCGTAACGGAGACCGTCCAGAGGTCGCAGTTGGTCGATGCCTCCTGGTGGCGGTCCCGATTCGAGGTGAAGCAGATCTCCTTGCTGTCGGGCGAGAAGGCGAAGAGTCCCGCGCCGCCGTTGGGCGAGAAGGCGGGTGAATGCCACGTGCCAGGCGTCACGTCCGTGTAGGTTTTGTCTTGCAGGTCACAGACGATGATGTGCTGGAAGCGTCCGTCCTGATATTCCGTCCAATGGCGGAAGAGCAGGCTGTCGGCGATATGGGCGTGAACGGGTCCCGCCTCTTTCCTGCGCTTGCGCTCCAGGTTGGCCTTGGCGTCCGCACCCAAGTCGGGATAGACCGTAGCCGTGAAGGCCACATAGCGTCCGTCGGGCGATACCAAGGCGTCGCCTACCCCCATGGCGAAGTCGGTCAGCTGGGTGGTCTCGCCCGTGGCGGGATCCATACGGTAGAGCTGTGCCGTGCCCGTGGCGTAGCCAGTATAGTATAGCGACTTGCCATCGCTGCTCCATTGCGGTCCGAAGCTCATGCCGTCGGTGGTCAGCGTGCGCGTAGTGCCGTTCTTCCCCGTCTCCATCAGTACGAGGTTGGTCTTCGACGACTGTGCGGGCAGGCTCTGCTGCGTGGTCGTGAAGACCAGTCGGGTGCCGTCGGGGCTTAGCTGTGGTGCGCCGACATACTGTGAACGATATACATCCTCGATGGTGAAGGCGCGCTTCTGCGCCATGGCCTCTCCTGCGCCAAGCGTCAGAAGCAGGGCGGCCGAGAGGATCATCTTCGTCGATAAAGTCTTCTTTCTCATTGTCTAAAAAGGTTTCTGCAAAGTTACGACAAAACTATGGGATGACCAAACAAAAATGGAACAGGGTGTGATTTTGTCCCCTACTTACCTCTCTCACGAGCCCTACTTACCTTCGTTCCCCCACGCTGCTTACCTTCGCGACGGGTCCTAAGTTATGCTTCGTGAGGCCCTTCGCTAACCTTCAGTAACCTTCGGGATGGTTTCGGGATGCCTTCGGGATGCAGGACTACGGGATGCAGGGGCTGTACTGTCGGGAAATCGGCACTTTGCAGATGCTATCAGACGATGAGACACTTGCGTCCGCGTCAGCCCAAATCTCGGATAAACTGCTCAACTTTCGCATGTAAGCTCCACACGCCCTGAAAGGGCTG
>ENA-ORSK01000971-ORSK01000971.1-human-gut-metagenome-genome-assembly--contig:-NODE-971-length-25664-cov-4.525050_pt1 | contig 25664 bp, 23 predicted proteins | sample MGYA00242192_ERZ509159 | MGnify/ENA primary metagenome ERZ509159 (study PRJEB26280, sample SAMEA2338663) | human gut metagenome | biome: human gut; feature: human-associated habitat; material: faeces...
GGCGCTGGCCACCCTGCTGACCATTCTGGCCGGCATCATCCCGGCCCGCGGCGCAGCCAAGAGCAACCCCGTCAAGGCCCTGCGCTCCGAGTAAATCTCCCCAGATTCCATTCCCGGTATCCTTTCCGCTCCGGCGGCAGGGATACCGGGATTTTTTCGGCTTATTTTTGCTCCGGCCCGTCTGTTCAGCTTGTATCCATCCTGCATGAGAACGCGCTTTTTTGCTCTAAAAGTTACAAAAGAGTACGGTCGTCCCGGGAGATTCTGACGTGTACCGGGAATTACCGGAAATCAATTTGCTTTTCGCTCTGCGGGCAAATCAACCTGCACAAAGGAGGGTCAATTTGTTATGCAATTCTGCCAAAAGTGTTTCAGGGTTATTGATTTATTCCACAAATTATGCCATACTATAGTCACTGAAACCGTTCCCGACATCGTTCCCGAGCGATTTCAGTAAAAACCAGAACTTCGACCGAAAGAGAGGTGCTTCCCGGAATGCCGAACATGACCATCAAAGACATTGCCCGTCTGAGCGGCTGTTCCGTCAGCACCATCTCCCGCGTCATCAATGACCGGCCGGATGTGCGTCCCGAAACGAAAGAAAAGGTGCTTCAGATGATGCGGGAGTCGGGCTTTGTGCCCAACACCAACGCCCGTCAGCTGAAGATCCAGCAGTCCCGCAGCCTCGTCTTCGTGGTCAAGGGTACCCGGAACCTCTTCTTCTCGGACTTCCTCGTTCAGCTGCAGCGGGCCGCTACCCTGTACGGCTACAATGGCATCGTTTCCTATCTGGATGAAAACGCCAACGAGATCGATGCCGCCGAAAAGATCCTGCGGGAGATCAAGCCCAAAGGCATCATCTTCTTGGTCAGGTCACCGTTCATGTAGTTAGGTACCGGCTTGCCCATGCAGACGAACACGCTGGTGGTGCCGAATTCATAGCAGTGGTGGTGGATGTAGCTGGTCTTGATAGAAGCCAGGTTGGTGATGAACATACTGGTGTGGAAGGGGCTCAGGTCGATGATCTTCCGGGGCAGCAGGCCGTGCTTATCCAGATGGTAGGCCAGCCAAATCACGAACTTGGGCAGGCCGGGGATGGAGAACATCATCTTGGCGAACTTGTCGGTGCTGTTCTTCTGCTCCGTCTGGCTGTTGACGGCGATGGCATCGGCGATCTTCTGGTTGATGGTGAAAATAGTGTCCTTGGGCTCCAGATAGATCTTCAGCGTCGTCTCATCCGGGCTGCCGTCGGCCCGCTTTTTCAGGATGACAAAGGAGACGCAGAAATGGTTGCGCTCATAGAGATGACTGTTGACCACAAACCAGTTGAGCTTGGGGTTGGTCTGATAGGCCTTGTAATAGGCGGCGATGATCACCGCCATGTGGTTGATGCGGATCCCAGCGCGCCGTTTTTCGCGGATATAGGCCTTGATGCCCTCCTCGTCGATGTTTTCGGTGATGGTGTTCCAGGCATCGTACCGCTTGGGCATGATGTAGGGAATGGCTGCCACGATGGGGGGCAGGTCCTTTACTCGCTTTCCGTCAGGGCGCATGAGCAGTTCCTCGATTCTGTCTGTATTGTATCCATCATAGACCATATGGCCGCGGATTGCAAGCTGTTGTTTTCTTTTCCGAACAGGTGCGGAAAAGAAATTTTTTCTTTACCTTTCCGCACGATGTTGATATAATAAAGTATTAGTAATGTTATCATGGGATGAAAGTTCCATTTATCATGCAGAGAGGAAGGTGACCGCCGTGCGGTTCAGCAAGTGGCATATCGCGCCGGAAAAGCCGGAGGCGCAGGCATGTCTGCGCGCGGCCGGCTATCCCTATCTGGTGGCCGCCGTGCTCTCCGCCCGCGGCATCGAAACGCCGGAGCAGGCCGCCGCCTTTCTGGAGCGTGAGGACAAGCTGACCATCAGTCCCTTCCTGATGCGGGACATGGACAAGGCCGCGGCGCGTGTGCAGCAGGCGATCGCGGGCGGCGAGAGGATCGCCGTGTTCGGCGACTACGATGTGGACGGCATCACCGCCACCTGTATTCTGGTAGACTATCTCAAGAGCCGGGGCGCCGACGTGGTGCACTACATTCCCCGGCGCATCGAGGACGGCTACGGTCTCAGCCGTGACGCCATCAAGGGCCTTTTCGACCAGGGCGTGCGCCTGCTGGTAACGGTGGACTGCGGCATCACCGGTGTGGAGGAGGTGGACTACGCCAACTCACTGGGGCTGGACGTGGTCATCACCGACCACCACGAGTGCCGGGAGGTCCTGCCCCGGGCCGTGGCTGTGGTGGACCCCCACCGGGCGGACTGCGCGTACCCCTTCAAGCATCTGGCCGGCTGCGGCGTGGCGCTGAAGCTGGTGCTGGCCCTGGGCGGGCCGGACCGGGAGGAGCCTCTCTTTGCCCGGTACTGCACGCTGGCGGCCATCGGCACGGTAGCGGACGTCATGCAGATGTCCGGCGAAAACCGCACCATCGTCTCCCGCGGGCTGGCCACGCTGGAGCACTCGGACTTTATCGGCCTGCACGCCCTGCTGCGGGAGGCGGGTCTGAGCGGGAAGGAGATCTCCTCGGTGCAGATCGGCTTTGTGCTGGCGCCGCGGATCAACGCTGCCGGACGCATGGGCGCGGCGGACAAGGCGGCGGAGCTGCTGCTGTGCACCGATCCCGCCGCGGCGGAGGCCATGGCTAAGGAGCTGTGCGCTCTGAACCGGGAGCGCCAGAACGTAGAGCAGGATATCTACACCCAGGCGGAGGAGATGATCGACCGGATGCCAGAGCGCCAGCGCAGCGCGCTGGTGCTGGAGAGCAGCCGGTGGCACCAGGGCGTGGTGGGCATCGTGGCCAGCCGCCTGTCGGAAAAATACTCCCGGCCCAGCTTTATGATCCATCTGAACGGCAGCACCGGCAAAGGCAGCTGCCGCAGCTGGGGCGGCTTTAATCTGTTCGCCGCACTGGAAAACTGCAAGGACCTGCTGCTGGGCTTCGGCGGACATGAGCTGGCGGCGGGCTTTACCATCGACCGCAGCAACATACCGGCCTTCCGGGACCGGATGAATGAATACGCCCGCAGCTACTGCGGCGGACAGCAGCCGGAGTCGGCACTGGAGATCGACGTGGCCATCGCCCACCCCGCTGCGGTGACGCTGGAGGAGCTGGAGGCCCTGTCCGTGCTGGAGCCCTATGGCAGCGGCAACGCCAGACCGCTGTTCTGCCTGCTGGGCGCCACGCTGCTGCGGACCCAGAACGTGGGCCAGAACCGGCATCTGAAGCTGCGGCTGGGCAAGGGCTGCGCCCAGTTCGACGGCATATTCTTCTCCACCGTGGCCGAGCGCTGCGGGTGCCATCCGGGCGACCGGGTGGACGCGGCATTTTATTTGCAGATCAATGAGTTCCGGGGCAGCCGGACGGTACAGCTGCAGATGGTGGACATCCGGCCCTCCCTCTGCGCCAGCGGGCGGGAGCAGGAGGCGCTGACACTGGCCCACCGGTGCGCCGCCGGAAAGGCCGTTTCTCTGCGGGAGGCGCGGCGGGCGCTGCCCACCCGGGAGCAATTCGCCGCTGCCTGGCGGTTTTTAGACCGGACAGTGCCCGAGGACGGGCTGACCACAGACCGCTTGCCGCTGCTGCGGCTGATGGCGGCGGAGTTGGGCGGCGCGGAACCGGTACTGCGGGCAGCCATGTGCGCCGCGGTGTTCCGGGAACGGGGATTGCTGGACTGGCAGCTGAACGGCGACGCCATCACGCTGCACCTGCGGCGGGGACAACACGTAGCACTGGATCAGTCGCCGCTGATGAACACGCTGCAAAACGATAACGAGAAGGGAGGCGGTGCGCTGTGACACCTCAGGAGCAATACGAACATCTTGTGGAGACGGTAAAGGGCTACAACCCGGCGGCGGGCTTTGACCAGATACGCGCCGCCTATGAATTCGCTGATACCCACCACGCGGGGCAGAACCGCAAGGACGGCTCGCCCTTTATCACACATCCCCTGGCGGTGGCACAGATCGTGGCGGAGGAGCTGCACCTGGACACAGAGTCTATTGTGGCGGCCCTGCTGCACGACACCATCGAGGATACCACCGCCACCTACGAGGAGCTGGCAAAGCTGTTTTCCCCTACGGTGGCGGATCTGGTGGAGGGCGTCAGCAAACTGACGCGGGTCCACTACACCTCCAAAGAAGAGGAGCAGATGGAGAACCTGCGGAAGATGCTCATGGCCATGGCCAAGGACATCCGGGTCATCCTCATCAAGATCTCCGACCGGCTGCACAATATGCGGACTATGGAGTACCAGACGCCGGAGAAGCAGAAGCAGAAGTCCTTTGAGACTATGGAGATCTACGCTCCCATCGCACACCGACTGGGTATGCAGAAGATGAAATGGGAACTGGAGGACCTGTCGCTGAAGTATCTGGACCCGGTGGGCTACCGGGAGATCACCGAGGCGCTGGACGAAAAGGCCGCGGAGTACGACGGGTTCATGTCCGCCGTGCACGACCGCATCGTCACGCGGCTGAAGGAGGAGGGCATCGACGCCACGGTCTACGGCCGGATGAAGCACCCCTACTCCATCTACCGCAAAATGTACACCCAGAACAAGAGTCTGGACGATGTGTTCGACCTGTTCGCCTTCCGGGTCATTGTGGACACGGTGGCGGACTGCTACAACGTGCTGGGCATCATCCACGACCTGTTCAAGCCCATTCTGGGCCGATTCAAGGATTACATCGGCACGCCGAAGCCCAATATGTACCAGAGCCTGCACACCACGGTGGTGGGCGAAAGCGGCATTCCCTTCGAGGTACAGATCCGGACGAAGGAGATGCATGAGGTGGCGGAGTACGGCGTGGCCGCCCACTGGAAGTACAAGCAGAACGGCCAGGGCGCCGGGGACGAGCGCAGCTATGAGTGGGTGCGCCGTCTGCTGGAAAACCAGGAGGACGCTGACGCCGAGGACTTCATCCACTCTCTGAAGGTGGATATGTTCGCCGACGAGGTGTTCGTGTTCACGCCCAACGGCGACGTGATCAACCTGCCGGCCGGCGCCACGCCCATCGACTTCGCCTATACCATACACTCCGCCATCGGCAACCACATGGTGGGCGCCAAGGTCAACGGGCGGATCGTACAGTTCGACTACCATCTCCGCAACGGCGACGTGGTGGAGGTGATGACCAGCAAATCCGCCCACGGCCCCAGCCGTGACTGGGTGAAGATCGCCCGCAGCAGCAACGCCCGCAGCAAAATACGCCAGTGGTTCAAGAAGGAAAAGCGGGACGAGAACATCGCCAACGGCCGCTCCGCCTTCGACGCAGAGCTGCGCCACTGCGGCATCGCCATGAAAGACGTACTGGACCCGGAATTCCTGCCGGTGCTGCTGAAAAACGACCGGTTCAGGCGGACGTATTCCAAGGCGTGGTGGGACAAGCTGAAGTCCGGGTGCGCCGTGTACGGCGTGTTCTGGGACAACGAAAAGCTGCACGGGCTGGGCGACGTGAGCATCCGCAGCATGGACGTGCTGAACCTGTTTTGGGAGCCGGGGGTCACGGACATACAGGAGTCGGAGCACTTTTTCTGCACGGAGCTGGTGCCCAACAACCATCTGGTGCGGAGATGGCCGGAGCTGGAGGGGAAGCTGGGGCGCGGCGGCGCGCAGGTGAGCCGGTATCTGTTCGACGACAAGGTGGACACGTCGGAGCAGTCGCTGGTGGTGGACTGGTACTACCACACGGAGCGTGAGGGACGGCAGGTGCTGCAGTACTGCAAGTTCGTGGGGGAGAATGTGCTGTATGCCACGGAGAACGACCCGGAGATGGCGGCGCGGGGCTGGTACGACCACGGGAAGTACCCGTTCGTGTTCGATACGCTGTTTCCCGAGGAGGGGACGCCCTGCGGGTATGGGTATGTGGATCTGTGCAAGTCGGCGCAGAAGCAAATCGACCTGATGAACCAGGCTATTCTGAAAAACACGCTGGCGGCGGCGACACCGCGGTTTTTCATCCGGGCGGACGGCGCGGTGAACGAGAACGAGTATGCCGACTGGACGAGGCCCTTCGTACACACCAACGGGAACCTGGGTGCGGACTCCATCGCACCGATCCGGGTGCCGGCGCTGGACAGCGTGTATGTGGCGGTGCTGCAGAACAAGATCGCGGAGATGAAGGAGACGGCGGGCAACCGGGACGTGATGAGCGGCGGCACCGCCGGCGGCGTGACGGCGGCCACGGCTATTGCGGCTTTGCAGGAGGCGGGCGGCAAGCTGTCGCGGAACATGATCGACGACGGGTATGAGGCGTTTTCACAGGTGGTGACGCTGTGTATCGAGCTGATCCGGCAGTTTTATGGGCTGCCCAGACAGTTTAGGCTGCTGGGGGGCGAATTTGCCAGCTACGACAATGCAGGGTTACAGCCGGTGGCCATGAGCGACGGCGTGGAGACCTCCTACCGGGTGCCGGTGTTTGACCTGGAGATTTCCGCCCAGCAGGAAAACCCATATAAGACCATGGAGTACAATCAGCTTGCCCTGCAGCTGTTCCAGATGGGGTTCTTCCGGGAGGATATGGCTCCGCAGGCATTGCGGTGCCTGGAGCTGATGGACTTTAAGAACAAGGACATGGTGATGGCTATGATCCGGAACGGGCAGACCCAGCAGATGGAAATCCAGCAGCTGCGTCAGAGGCTGATGCAGGCGGCGGCTGTGGTGGACCAGGTGAAAGGGACTCATCTGGCCCAGCAGCTGGCCCAGGAGTATGCCGCGGCACAGAAAAACGCCAAGGGCAGCGCCTGGCAGGCTGGAAAGCTCAGCTCCGTGGAGCGTACCAGGCGCAGCACCCGGGAGGCGGTGCGGCCCAGATGATCCGGGTGACGGCGGAGCCGGGGCGGCTGACCCTGGAGGGACATGCGGGATATGCTCCGACAGGGAAGGACATTGTATGCGCGGCGGTATCGGCCTTGGTGCTGGCCCTGGCGGAGCGGCTGCAGGAGAAGAACCTGGTGAGAGAGCTCATTATGCGGCCGGGGTATGTGCACATTGCCATGCGGGGCGCAGACAGGGAGGCGGAATTAGTGAAATGCGGGCTGCGGCAGCTGGAGAGACGGTTCCCCCAGTGCGTGGAGGTAATTGAAAAATAGGCTGCGTATCAAAAAGTCTTGCAGAGTTTGGCGGTACGCAGCAGACTATAATCCTTTTGTCGGAAAATTCCAAAGAAATTTTCCGACAGGTTCAAGCAGGGCCATTTCTCCCGGCGGGGGAGTGATGATACGGGTCGTGGCCTACCACGGGAAAGGATGAGACCATGGAAATGGAAGAAAACCAGGCACAGCTTTGTGAAGCATCGGGCGATACGGCTCCCGACGCCGGGGAGCAGGAGGACTTTGAATCTTTGATCCGGGGCAGGTACAAGGAGGAGTTTGACGCCAAGGTGCGGAAAATTCTGGACGGACGGCTGCGAGGCATGCGGCAGGAGAATCAGCAGCTGAAGGAGCAGAAGGAGAAGCTGGAGGGGGTACGCAAGGCGGAGGCGGCGGAGCGCATTGACCGGCTGCGCAGGCAGGAGGGAGAGCTGAGACGGCTGTATCCGGACTTTGACTGGCAGAGGGAGATGCGAAGCGAGCGCTTCGGGCGGCTGATTTTGGCCGGGGTGGAGCCCCGAACGGCCTATGAGACGGTGCATGGCCGGGAACTGATGGAAAAGGCCATGCACTACGCTGCAGGACGCACGCGCAGACAGGTGGCCGGGAGCCTGGCCAGCGGTATGAGCCGGGTGGCGGAAAACGGCGGCAGGAGCATTGCCGTGACAGCCAGCGACCCTCGGGGGCTCACCAGCGAGGATCTGGCGGATATTCGCAGGCGTGTGCTGGACGGGGAGAAGATTCGATTCTGAGGAAGAGCGCTGGGGAAAAATAATTTTTCGGAGCGCGGAAGAAACTGAAAAGCTTTTGTTGGAAGAAAGGAAAGATGACTATGGAGCTAAACTATCAGATGTTTGCCGATGTAAACACACAGACCACCGGCGGCCTGTCCGCCGAGATGAAGACCTATTACGGCATGGAGCTGCTGGAGAACGCTAAGCCCCAGCTGGTACACAACCAGTTTGCTGCTACCAAGCCCCTGCCTGTGGGCGGCGGCAAGACCGTAGAGTGGCGTAAGTTCGGCGCCTTTGACAAGGCGCTGACACCTCTGACCGAGGGTGTGACCCCTGACGGCAGCGGTATCTCTGTCAGCTATATCACCAAGGAGCTGGCCCAGTACGGCGACTACACTACCGTGTCCGACATGTTGGACCTGACGGCTATCGACGACGTAGTGCTGGAGATCACCGACCGCCACGGCAACAACATGGGCCTGACCCTGGACACTGTGACCCGCAACGAGATCCAGCAGGGCAACCAGGTGATCTATGCTCCTGTGCTGGGCGAGGGCGGCAAGCAGACCGCTGTGACCAGCCGTGTGGCCCTGACCCCGGCCTGTAAGATGACCAGCGAGCTGGTGGCCAAGGCAGCTACCCAGCTGAAGAAGATGAATGCGCCGACCTTTGACGGCAAGTATGTGTGCATCATCCATCCCTCTGTGGCATTTGACCTGCGCCAGGATGAGGCATGGATCGCCGCCCACCAGTATGCCGCCGCCACGGAGCTGTTCTCGGGAGAAATTGGCGAACTGCACGGCGTACGCTTTGTGGAGACCACAGAGGCTAAGATCTTCTGTGGCGCCGACCTGGCCAAAAACGCCCGCAATCTGGCGGTGAACGGTGCGGTGACGAATAGCGCCACCGTGAGCTTTGACGGCGGCACGGTGGACTCCGGCAGCCTGGCGGGCCGCTATGTGCTGATTGGCGGCAAGCGCTATAAGGTACTCAGCAACACCGGCAGCGCTATGACCCTGGCGGAGGCCATTACCGCCGCTGACAACGCCGTCATTTATCCCGGTGAGGGCGGTGCAGAGGGCTGCGCCGTATACGGCTGCCTATTTGTGGGCAAGGGCGCTTACGGCGTGGTGGACCTCAGTGAGGGGACGGAGGTTATTGTAAAGCCTCGCGGCTCCTCCGGCACCGCCGATCCCCTGGATCAGCGCTCCAGTGTGGGCTGGAAGGGTATTCACGCCGCCGCTATCCTGTACGACGAGTACATGGTGCGTGTGGAATGCGGCTCCTCCTACTCTAAGGAGGACAAGGCCAACTGATGGGCCGGCGGGGGCGGAGCGTGAGCTCCGCCCCCTCGCGAGACAAGGAACGTGGCGCAGAGAGATGCGGATTGCCACGCCAGTGACCGCCGTCACTGGTTCGCAATGACACATTGCAAGAAATGCTGTGCGGGGTCGGTTCGGGGCGTAGGGGACGCCGTCCCCTGCGGAATATAACAAGAGGTGCGGTGGGACGGGAGACCGAGAGGGTCGCCCCTACGGAGTATCAAGCAGTTTGGTACGGCGGGACGATGGGGGCATCGTCCTCTACGAAATGTTTTACGGGGCGGGGTGCATGTGTGCTGCGGCGGGGCGAGGGTACCCCGCTCTGCGGATGGCGGGAAGACAGGGATAAGCTGACGGTGGGCCATATAAGAAAGGAGATTTTTGCATGAAAGAGGAAATGCGCAAGGTTTATCTGCCCAGAGGCAGAAAGAATGAGGAAAATTTCGTGATCGTATCCGTGAACGGGCGTAGCTACAAGATCATGAAGGGCGTGGAGGTGGAGGTGCCTGCGTATGTGGCGGAGGTGCTGGAAAACAGCCGCATGATGGCTGACACTGCCCGGCGGTATGTGGACACCATGGCCAACTGAAAAGGAGGACACTATGGGCAAAATGACGGCGGGGCAGGTGCTGACTCAGGTAGACAGCCTCCTGCCCAACGCATACACCCGGGAGGAAAAGCTCCGGTGGCTGCTGCAGGCGGAGGGCACCCTCATCCGGGAGGTACTGCAGCCGGTGGACCGGGAGACATCCGTGCCGGAAAAACTGGAGGAAAGCACCGTGCTGGTGGCCGGGACGCCCTATGACGGGCTTTACGATCTGTATGTACAGGCGCAGATCCACTACGCTGACGGCGACATGGCGCACTGGAACAACGCTATGGCCCTGTGGAATCGGGGCGTGGAGGCTCTGCAGGCGGAAACGCTGCGGAAAATGGGCGAAATGCAGACGGCAAACTGCCTGCGTCTTTGCTGAAGGGAGGCGAGGGCATGTTCTTTCCGATGCTAAAGAAAATTGGATTGGAAAAGATGACGGTGACGGATTTCCCGGGCCTTGACCGCAGGGAAACAGCCAGAATCGGGGGATTCCGTGAGATGCGGAACCTGTGCGGGGAGGGATACCCTACCCTGCGGACGCGGCAGGCAAGGGGCCTGATTGCTACGGTGACCAAGCCCGGCGGCCTGACGGCGAAGGATGCCCTGATCTGGGTGGACGGCACACGGATCTGCGTAAACGGTGAGGCGGCGGGGCCGGTGCTGACAGAGGGGAAAAAGGATCTAATCAGCATGGGCGCATATCTGATCGTTTTTCCCGACAAGGTGTATCTCAATACCAAGGATCTGACGGACTACGGCAGCCTGGAATGCGAAAGAACCGCATCGGCGGGAGTGGCTATCAGCCTGTGTGATGCAGAGGGCACGGCATACAGCGGCGTGGTTCAGAGCGCCGGGGCACCGGAGGATCCGGAGGAGGGGACGCTGTGGATGGATGTATCCGGAGCAGAGCCGGTGCTGCGGCAATACGGCCAGGAGTGCTGGACGGCCCTGCAGAATGTGTGCGTAAAGCTGCAGGCGACCCTGCTGGGGAAGGGATTCGCCGCCGGGGACGGTGTGACGGTCTCCGGCTGCGCTGCGGCAAGACTCAATGGGGAGAAGGTCCTGCAGGCGGCAGGGGAGAACTGGGTGGTCTTCCCCGGGATCGTGACAGGGAACGCATCCCAAGAGGCGGCGGTGACCATTAGCCGCACTGTGCCGGAGATGGATTTTGTGGTGGAGAGCGGCAACCGACTGTGGGGCTGCAGGTACGGTATGACGGACGGTGAGACCGTGAATGAGATCTACGCCAGCAAGCTGGGGGATTTTAGGAACTGGAGATGCTTTGAAGGCTTGTCCACGGACAGCTACGCCGCAGTCAGAGGCTCCGACGGGGCATTCACCGGAGCGGTGAGCTATCTGGGGAACCCAATATTCTTCAAGGAACGCTGCATGGAGCGGGTGTACGCCGGGAGCCAGGGGGCTCATCAGATTGTGACCACGGAGTGCAGCGGCGTGCAAAAAGGCAGCGCAAAAAGCCTGCAGGTGGTGGGCGGCGTGCTGTACTATCTATCCGATGAAGGCGTGCAGGCCTTTGACGGAAGCCTGCCGGTGACGGTATCCCAGGCCCTGGGCGAGAGAAGATACAGCGCGGGAGTGGGCGGCGCGTGGCGAGAGAAGTACTATCTCTCGGCGCTGGATGAGGATGGAGCAGCTTCTCTGTTGGTATATGACAGCGAGAGAAAGCTGTGGCACCGGGAGGACGAGCTGCGGGCGGAGGGCTTTGCCTGCAAGGGCGGGGAGCTTTACTGCCTGAGCGCGGAGGGGAAGCTGCTGAGCATGCACGGCGAGAGCGGCGAAAAGGAAACGGGCTTTACCTGGCTGGCGGAGACCGGAGAGCTGGGGCTGCAGACCCCGGAGCGCAAGAGGCTGACACGGCTGCTGCTGGCAATGCGGCCCGAACAGGGGACAACGGTGGCGGCGTGGGTCAGCTATGACCGGGGAGCCACCTGGCAAAAGCAGGGACAGATTACCGGCAGCGGCGGCATACGGGAACAGCTGGTGGCCATACGGCCCAGGCAGAGCCGGGCTATGCGGCTGAGGCTGACCGGCAACGGCCAGTGCGCTATTTTTGCCGCCACAGCCCTGTACGAGAGAGGAAGTGACCGGCTGTGAGCGTGATGGAAATGCCTGCCGCTCCTGCGGGAACGCTGGCGCAGCAGGTGCAACAGCAATACACCTACTTATTTCGGCTGGCGCAGACGCTGAACCGAGCTATGGAGCAGGTGGAGTGCACCGCCGGCGCTCAAGCAGCGCAGGCGCAGCGGACAAGGATCAGCAGCCGAGAAGCCCGGGAGGAGCGGGCACACCAGGCGGCAACGCTCAAGAGCCTCATCATCAAGTCGGCGGACGTGGTGCGCCAGGAGATGGACCGGCTGGCCACGGAGCTGAAGGGGAGCTATGTGGCACAATCGGAATTCGGCGACTATTTGGAGAGAATCAGCCAGCGGATCGAAGCGGACCCCAGCCAGCTGAGCCAGTATTTTAAGTTTGCCTCGGACATCCGGGCAGATGTGGACCGGGTGGGGGTGGACTTTGCCTCCTACAAGACCGATGTGGAGGGATATATCCGCCAGGGCATTGTGGGCTATGACGGCACCGTGCCCATTATCGGCATTGCTATTGGCCAGGACATCCGCACCAGCCAGACCGGGGTGGAGACGGAGCAGGGTGTGTACGACGTCATCGACAAGAGCAGCAATATGTCCGTGTGGACCACGGAGAAGCTGTCATTCTACATCGGCGGACAGGAGGCGGCGTATTTCTCCAACGGCAAGCTCACGGTGGCTCAGATCGCTGCAGATCGCATCACCGGCGCGGGAAAATGGGACGTAAGCTTCACCGGCGGGGTAAAGTTCAAATGGATCGGAGGATAAGAAGATGGCCACCAGCGGCGTAATCAGCACAAACACAAAATACGGCTCATGCTTTTGGGTGAAATGGGGAATTTCCGGCAGCCAAAGCATTGCCGGCAACAAGACTACCATCGCCTGGTCCTGCGGCCTGACCCCGGGGGAGCAATACTATACCAATGCCATTAAGATGTCGGCGGTAAGCATCGCCGGGGTACAGGTGTACGACGGCGGCACCTACTCCAACATTACGGACTACAAGGACCGCACCTTTGCCTCGGGCACGCTGGAGCTGAGTCACAACGCAGACGGTACCAAAAGCTTTACCGTGGCAGCCTTTTCCGGGTGGCTGTACGGCAACGGCGACTATACCGCCGCAGCCAAGAGCTTCACGCTGCCCACCATTCCCCGGGCCACCACACCCGCCATCGGGCCGGTGACCATCGGCGGCAAGGCGACCATCAGCCTGCCCAGGGCATCCGCGTCCTTCACCCACACGCTGACCTATACCTTCGGCAGCGCATCGGGGACCATCGCCACTAAGGCGGGGAGCAGCTATACCTGGACCGTGCCGGAGAGCCTGGCGGCGCAGATCACAGGCAAGCTAAGCGGCACCGGAACTCTCACCCGCAAGACCTACAAGGGCAGCACCCTCGTCGGTACAAAGTCGGTATCCTTCACAGCGGCGGTGCCGGGCAGCATGAAGCCCGACCTGGGTACGGGCTGGGCTGCGGTGAGCTACGACAACAGCGGCACTAAGGCCAGCGCTATAGCGGCGTGGGTACAGGGCTACTCCAAGGCCAAGGCCACCTTCAACAGCAGTAAGATCACCTGTAAGCAGGGAGCTACGGTGAAGAAGTACTCCATCACCTACCTGGGAAAGACCGTGTCGGCCAGCCCATACCGGACGGGGACCATTACGGCCACCTCCGCCAAGGTGCGCTGCACGGTGACGGACAGCCGGGGCCTCACGGCCTATGAGGACTTCCCCATTACGCTGCTGGCCTACGCCAAGCCGGCGCTGAATGGGGTGAAGCTGTACCGCTCGGACGCGGAGGGCAAGGCGGCGGACAGCGGCACGCACATTGCAGGTATCGCCACGGCAAAGTATTCCTCCCTGGGTGGGAAGAACAGTGTGACCATCAAGGGTTACTGGAAGGCTGTGGGCGGCAGCTACGGAAGCGGCGCAGCCATGCAGGCTGGGACGGCGGGGATCATCAGCGGCAGCACGGAACTCAGCACGGAGAAAAGCTACACGGCGAAGATTGTCGCCACAGACAGCCTGGGGAACACCGCCGTCTATGAGGCGACCATCCCCACGGAGAAGGTGGCCTTCCACCTGAAGGAGGGTGGGGACGGCGCTGCCTTCGGCAAAATATCGGAAACGGCGAAGGCTCTGGAGCTGGCGGCGGACTGGGAGTTCAAGGGTGCAAAAAAGGTCAGCGCCGGGGGACTGGATATATCGGGTGCTTCCGAGCTGGGCAGTCATATGAACCAGAGGGTTACAGGCAACCCCTGGTATGGCCTGAATGACGGCACCAACCAGTGGCACTTGCAGGCGTTTCAGGACAGCAATAAGTTAGCCCTTGGCCTGACCTGGGACAGTTCCCTCAAGATAGACACCAATGGCAACGTGACACTGCCCGAGAATCTTACCGGGAAATATCTCACCGGCACATGGCTGCAGGCCACGGCGGCCACGGACTTGGGGAAAGCGCCGCCCTATGTATGCGTATTTGACGCCAACGGCTGGCTGTATAAACGGAAGCTGTCGGAGCTGTTTTCGGATATGGGCATCCCGGCACAGAAGGATTATGTGGTGGAGCGCGGCACATCCAGCTCCTGGCACTACGAGAAGTGGAACAGCGGGAAGTTGGAGCTGTGGCGGCAGACGACCTCCAGCAACTTGGGCACGACCGGGCAGATAAACGGCTGGTACTACAGGGCGTACACGATGGCATTGCCATCGAATCTGCTCAAGAACATACAGGATGTGCAGTGCAACTGTGTGTGGGGCACCGGCGTGTCCTTTGCATCCGGCAGCGCTGACGCGGCGAATTTCAAGGCGATCTATTTCAGCAATCAAAACGGCGGGGCCGGTACGTTCTGGCACAAGATCACCGGCACATGGAAATGAGGAGGTACTGAATTATGGCGAGAAAGCTTTGGAGGGGCAATACAGGCAGTTCCGTGCGGGAGCTGCAGCAGAAGCTGAATCAAAACGGATATCACCTGGACGAGGATGGCGTGTTCGGCAGCAACACATACAGGGCTGTGGTGGATTACCAAAAAAAGAATAAGCTGCTGGTGGACGGCGTGGTGGGCGACGAGACCTGGGGGCGCCTGAACAAGGTGCAGCAGGCTGCCGTACCCACGAAGCCCACTACGGGCAAGGATGTGATGAAGGGCGTGTCGGACGAGACGTACAACAAGCTGCACAAGCTGGAGCAGGGATATGTGCCATCGGACGAGGTGGAGACGGCGCAGGAGATACGCAGAAGTATAGAGGCGATGCAGCCGGAGAAGTACAAGTCGTCCTTTGAGGACGAGCTGTCCCAGCTCTACGAACAGATTGCTCAGCGAAAACCGTTTGCCTATGACCCGCAGACAGATGCACAGTATAAAAATTATGCGTATCAGTATGCCCGGAGGGGACGGGACGCCATGGAGGACACCATAGGCACTGCTGCCGGGCTGACGGGGGGCTACGCATCCAGCTACGCGCAGACGGCGTCCCAGCAGGCCTATGACCGCTATATGCAGGAGCTGGCAGAGCTGATGCCGGAGCTGGAAAGCAGCGCCCGGCAGCGGGATCAGGATCAGCGTAACTGGCTGACCCAGAGATACGAGCGGGTGAGCGAGCAGGAGCAGGAGGATTATAAGCGCTACAGGCAGGAACAGGAGGCCTGGCAGGAGAGCTATGACCGGGCGGGCAAGGAGGCAGACGCCCTGCGGGAGCAGGAGTATGCCGACTACAAGCTGATGCTGCAGCACTACACGAGCAAGGCAAACGCAGAGCAGAAGGCTTCCGGCGATGGCCGAGCCAATTCTGGCGCCGCGGCAAAAACAGAAAAGAAAACGACACTTAGCTCCACGGCCATGGAGAGCCTGCGGCGGGCCATGGGGAACTATCTCAAGGGCGGAAAGAAGCAGGAGGCGGCAGCCCTGGCACAGCGGTATGGCAGTCGGATGACGGCCATGCAGAAAAAGCAGCTGAAGAAGCTGTTTGGCACATATGGAGCCAATTTGATTATATAAGGAAAGCACCCCCTTCCGCCTTTGGAAAGGGGGTGCTTTTTGCGAAATGGAGCTGGAGGGTGAAGGACAGGGGCTTGACAGGGGGGCGGTTTTTGCTACAATAGGAGCAGAACTATGAAAGGAACAATATATGGACGGGTTTTACTACAAGGGGCTGAACCGAGAGGAAAAATCCGCCTACGAGCAGATGTTGGCGGGATTTAAGAGCCTTGCGCCCACGATACGGATAACGCGGCTGGAGCCGGCAAGACTGGCGGAGGTTTACCTGCGGCTAAGGCTGGATACACCGCTGCTGTTTCATGTGACGGGGTATAGCTATCGGTTTTATCCCGGGGCAGAGCATGTGGAGCTGCTGCCGGAATACCTGTTTGACAAGGGAAAGATTCGCACCCACCAGCAGGCAATAGCGGCCCGCATAGAGCGGCTTACCCGGCCCCTGCGGGAAAAGAGCCAGCTGGAAAAGGAAATTGCCATTCACGATTTCATATTGGACAGCGTTCGCTATGATAAGCTGAAAAAATCTTATTCCCACGAGATCATCGGCCCGCTGACCCAAGGGGTGGGTGTGTGCGAGGGCATCGCCAAAACGGTGAAGGCACTGTGCGATGCGGCGGGAGTAGAGTGTATCATCGCCCTCAGCGAGGCAAACCCGGAAAAGGGAGTGCGCTACCGTCACACCTGGAATGTACTTACAATAGACGGAAAACGATACCATATGGATGCTACCTTCGACAACTCCCTGCAGCGGGGTACCCATCGGTATGATTACTTCAACCTGGACGATAAGCATATTTTCTCGGATCATGAGAAACTGGTGCTGCCAGTGCCGAAATGCACGGAGGACAAGGGGTATTATTACCGCTCCGTATCCCTGACAAAAACGGAGGATGTGGCAAACCGGGTGCGCCAGGCGCTGCGAAAAAAACAGACGCAGTTCGTGTTCCACTGGCGTGGCGGCGGATTAAACCGGGAGATTCTAAATGAGATTCTGGCGGGGGCTGCGGAGGAGGCCGGCAAGAAGGGCCTGCAGGTGAGCTGCGCCGTGAATGTGCGCCAGGCGGTGATTCAGCTGGACTTTGGTACAACTCGGGAGACAGAGCTGCAGCAGCCGGATGAGGGACAGGAGGATGCGCAGGCGTGACAGCTGCCCTTCTACGAGGCGGAAAAGCGGGCCCGGGGGGCATACTGTAAGGAGGATTTGTGATGGCGAGGAAGGCAGGACGGAACACGAAGGCGCGGATCGTGGCGGCGGCGTGGAAGCTGTTTTACGAGCAGGGCTATGAGGATACCACCGTGGAGGACATCGTGTTTGAATCCGAGACCTCCAAGGGATCGTTTTACCACTACTTTGACGGCAAGGATGCGCTGTTGGAGTCCCTGTCGGTACTGTTTGACGAAAAGTACGAGGAGCTGCGGCCACAGCTGGACCCGGAGGCGGATGCGGTGGACACACTGGCATTCCTGAACCGAGAGGTTTTTGGCATGATCGATAACAGTGTGTCTATGGAGCTGCTGGCAAGGCTGCTATCCTCTCAACTGGTGACCCGAGGTGAAAAGCATCTGTTAGACCGCAGCCGCACCTATTTTAAGCTGCTCTATCAAATCATCCGCACCGGCCAAGGCCGGGGCCAGCTGCGCACAGACATGACCGCCAATGAGATCGTGAAGGCCTACGCCATGTTTGAGAGGGGGCTGATGTATGATTGGTGCCTCAGTGGTGGCGAATACGCCCTGAGCCGGTACAGCGCCCTGATGATGCCGATGTTTTTGCAGGGCTTCCGGGCGGCAGAATAAGCCCCCAAAAATGATTTTGAGAGCTTATTTTGGTACTGTATGTGGTCTATATGAAAAAAGAATAAAATCAAGAAATAACTGGATTACATGAGAACCATGTATAGAATTCATTCTATACATGGTTCTGTATTTCGTTCTTGTTATGTTTGTGTTATACTTGCCTGCGTTAAGCTAAGAATGCGTTAGGAGTGAAAGCTATGAAAATCAGCGAAGTTATTGTGTTTGTGATTTATCTGGTCTTTATGCTGTCCATCGGGGTGTATTTCTTCTTTAAGAATCGCTCCGGCGGCGAGAAGACATATTTCCTGGGCGGCCGTCAGATGGGCCCCTGGGTCACGGCTCTGTCCGCAGGCGCCTCCGACATGAGCGCGTGGGTACTCATGGGTCTGCCTACCTCTATCTACGCCCTGGGCGTGGGGCAGGTGTGGATCTCTGTGGGTCTGGCCATTGGCTACACCATCAGCTGGCTCGTGGAGGCACCCCGGCTGCGGCGGTTCTCCATTGTGGCCAATGACTCCATTACCATCCCCCAGTACCTGACCAACCGGTTCCTGTCCAAATCTAAGGCCCTGCAGATCATCTGCGCGGTGATATTCCTGGTGGCTTACACCGTGTACGCTGCCTCCAGTGTGAAGGCATGCGGCACCCTCTTTAACACTGTGACCGGTATGGACGAGACGGCGGCGATGTATCTTGCCTCCATCATCATCATCGGCTATACCTTCCTGGGCGGGTTTTCTGCCGTGTGCTGGACGGACTTTTTCCAGGGTATGCTGATGCTGGGCGCACTGCTCATTGCCCCAATCTTTGCACTGTTTATGCTTCAGGGTATGGGCGTCCATGCTGTGGATACGCCCGATTACTTCAACGCCTTCAGCAGCTGGAAGGACATTGTCTCCGGCTTGGGCTGGGGTCTGGGTTACTTTGGCATGCCGCATATCATTATTCGCTTTATGTCCCTGGAGTCTCAGAAGAGCTTGAAGAAGTCCGCCAAGATCGGCATTACCTGGACGGTGCTCATCGTTATCTTTGCCGCTGCGGTGGGTATCATTGGCCGCCTGTTCCTGGGCTATGACGAAGCTATCAACGGCCACTCCCTGGTGTTCATCACCATGGTGCGCAAGATCTTCCCGGGCGTGATTTCCGGCCTGCTGCTGTCAGCGGTGCTGGCGGCATCCATGTCCACGGCGGATTCCCAGCTGCTCATGGCTGCCAGCGCCTTTGCCAGCGATGTGTATAAGCCTGTATTCCGCAAGGGCAAGGCCAGCGATAAGGAGATGATGTGGGCCGGCCGTATCGTGGTGCTCATCATTTCCGTGGTGGCACTGATTATTGCATCCAATCCCAATTCCGGCACCATCATGTCTCTGGTGTCCAACGCCTGGGGCGTGTTTGGCGCGGCCTTCGGCCCGGCTATTATGCTGAGCCTGTTTTGGAAGCGGTTTACCTTTGCCGGCGCCGTGGTCAGCATCATTGTGGGTGCGGCTGTGGACGGCCTGTGGCTGGCGTTCCTGTCCGGTACGGGTATCTATGAGATTATCCCCGCTTTTGCCGCCAGCATGATCGCCGCCATCGTAGCCTCCCTGCTGAGCAAGAAGCCCGGCAAGGATGTGGAGGAGCTGTTTGACAAGGCTGTGAAGTTCGAGGAAGAATAAGCTGCCATAAGATAACAAAGGAAAGAAGATCATCTAACTTTTATTCAAGCGACCGCAAGGGCCTGCTGTCTGTGAATTACAGACGGCAGGCCCTTTCGCTTTGGCCACCAATGGCAACCCCCGGCTCTGCCGGGGGGAAATAGCCTATGGCGAGGGGCAAAGTAGACAAGAAAAAGTCTCCGAGTTAGAGTAAGGAAGAGGTTTGCCGACCAAAACTTACAAAAACAAGGAGACTAATTCATGAAAGAAGTAGATGTAAGTAGTTTAGAACATACCAGTTGGCGTTGTCAATACCATGTGGTGTTTGCGCCGAAATATAGACGGATGGAGATAGGAAGCATTTGCTTTACCAGCCGCTCAAACACCTCCTCAGCCTACCGGTCAATATCCACAAGATAGCTGTTCAATTTGCCGCTTGTCAGCAAGTTGGCGTAAAACGCTTTGCGGTGATTTTATTTGCCTTTGCCACGCCTGATAAATTGTTTTGTTTAATACTTCGTTATCAGCCAGTCTCTTCGATCCGGGACCTTTTTTCAAATTTCAATACGATACAACCCGCTGTACTTGATGCCCGCCTCTTCCAAAGCAGCGGTGACAGCCTTCTCCTGCTCCACTTCCGCCTTCCAAGCCAGGCCACATCCGGCGGTGATCTCCCGGGGCACCGGAATCAGCCGCCCCGGAACGCCTCTTTCCAAACAGTATTTTTCCGCCGCCATAGCTGCGGCGGTGGCGTCAAAGGTCACCACCAGGCACAGTTTCTTTTGCAGCATATCAGGGCCTCACAATGAGGTCTGCGTCCATCTGCTTTTCCACAATGTCATACATATTGGTCACCCCGCCCACAGCCAGCTTCTCGGTGAGGCCGTAGAAATTCAGGCAGGTGCCGCAGGTGAGAATCTCCACCCCCCGCTCCGCCATGGATTTCAGATCCTCCAGGGACAGGGAGCCCTGACAGGTAAGAGACGCGCCGCCGTTATAAAACAGGATGGTCTTAGGCAGGCTTTCCTGCTGGCTCAGGGCGTAGAGAAACGCCTTCAGTAGGTTTTTGCCCAGCTCGCCTTCGCCCTCGCCCATGTGGTCAGCAGCCACCACCACAACAGTGTTCTTTTGCCCGGCGGGAACCATGCACACGGTCTCCTCACTCTCTGCGGGCAGGTCCGCCCCGGCGCCCACGGTCATGGTCACCCGGTATTCATTCTCCCCCAGCTTCTCACTCTCCACGCCGTAGCCCTTCTGATTTGCCATCTTGGTCAGATTCTGCACGGCGATGTCATTATCCACCAGGGTCTCCACAACGCCGCCGTCTGCACCCAGCTGGCGGATGGCCTCCTTAGTCTTTACCACGGGAATGGGGCAGGTGTCCCCCATTGCGTTCACTTTCAGCATGATTTTATCCTCCATAATATTTACTGTCAAAAATTCCTTTGGAATTTTTCGACAAAAGATTTTCAGTCTGCTGCGGGCAACGAATTCTGCAAGGCAATTTACCCCGGTTATTGTTATCCAACAACACGAATCTCAATATCTTCGCTGTCCGTCACTTCGCCCACTATAGCCGCCGGGGCACCGATGCGCCGCAGGTCCTCCACCAGCGCCTCCGCCTGTTCGCCCGACAGGGCCACCAGCAATCCGCCGGAGGTCTGGGGGTCAAACAGCACCTCCTCCATAGAGAAGGACACATTCTCAAAGCGCACAAAGGGGCCTGTATGGTTGCGGTTGCGCTGCCCTGCCGCTGTCAGCAGGAATTCGTCTGCATGGCGCAGGGCCTCGGAAAATACCGGCACCGCCCCAGCCTCAATGCGGCAGCTGTGGGCCCCATCCAGCATCTCATGCAGGTGGCCCAGAAAGCTGAAGCCCGTTACGTCCGTGCAGGCGTGTACATCGTATTTTCGGCAGCATTCGGCGGCGTATTTATTCAGGGTGGTCATGGAGGCAACGGCGGCCTGCATGGCCTCGGAGCTGGCCTCCCCCACGCGGCTCGCCGTGCAGAGGATGCCAACACCCAGCCGCTTGGTCAGCACCAGCTTATCCCCCTTTTGGGGCGTGTTGTTGGCATAAATACGGTCCGGATGCACCGTACCCATGACGGACAAGCCGTATTTCACATCACTGTCGGCAATGGAGTGGCCGCCCACCAGGGTGCCCCCGGCCTCAGCCACCTTTTCCGCGCCGCCGCGCATCATCTCGCCCAGGATATTCAGGTCAGACTTTTCCGGAAAGCACACAATGTTCAATGCTGTTTTTACCTGGCCGCCCATGGCCCACACGTCGCTGAGGGCGTTGGTGGCTGCGATCTGCCCGAAGGTGTAGGGGTCATCCACCATGGGCGGAAAAAAGTCCAGGGTTTGCACCACCGCTATATCGTCTGTAAGCTTATACACGGCGGCGTCGTCCTTGCTGTCAAAGCCAATGAGCAGGTTTGGGTCCGCCGGGAATTTCGGCAGGCGCTCCAGCACACGGCTCAGCACCCCGGCCCCCAGCTTGGCGGTGCAGCCGCCGCCCCTGCAAAAGAGCTTGCTCTGTTCCATGGTATCGTCTCCTATCGTTGTTCTACCGTAAGAATAGCACAAATCTTAGGAATGTAAAATAGATTTACTGCATATAACCCTCATTGTTATCGTTTTTGCCGATAATTCCGCTTCCGAAAGCCTGAGGTTGCACCTGCGCCGCCTTTCTGCTATAATGCATTTTATATATTGAAGGTTTTCCGCCAGTTTTTTGAAAGGAGTTCCTGTTTTATGCGCGTCATTGACCTGGATAATATTAATCTCGCCATGCGCAACGAGGAGCAATTCGTCCTCCGGTGCGAGGAGGTCTTTCACGATAAGATCAGCTCCGCCGCCGCCACCATTCTGGCCAGCAAGGATAAAAAGCCCATTGTGGCTCTCACCGGTCCCTCCGGCTCCGGCAAGACCACCACAGCCATGCGCCTGCAGCAGTATCTGGAGAACCTGGGCGTGAAGGTGTGCATGCTGAGCATGGACAATTTCTTCCTGCCCCTGGACCAGCGCCCGCCGGAGGCCACCGATTGGGAGAGCCCCTACTGCGTAAACCGGGATCTGCTGGTGGATTGCATCCATCGTCTGGCGGACGGCCAGGAGGTGGAGGTGCCCTGGTACGACTTCGTCACCGGCAACACCGGTGGCTGGCGCAAAATGCAGGGCGACAAGGACGCCATCATCATTGCCGAGGGCATCCACATGCTCAATCCCCTGATATTTGACCGCCTACGCAGTGAGGCCAACGGCATCTATGTGGCCCCCCGGACCCGTATCATCACCAATGATGACAAGATCGTCCGGCCCGAGCAGCTGCGGGTGGTGCGCCGCATGATCCGGGACTACAAGACCCGGGGCCACTCCCTGCAGGATACCGTCCGCAAGGCGCAGAGCGTAGATCGGGGTGAGATAAACTACATCCAGCCCAACAAGCAAAATGCCGCCATCCATATTGATACCTTCCACGACTATGAGCCCTGTATCCTGGCCAAGTGCCTGGCCAACATCCCCAATTTCCGGCAGGAACTGACGCCGGAGTATATGCAGGAGCACGACCTCACCGACCTGGTAGAGGTGGTGGAGAGCGTCCCGCCTTTGCACACGCCTTATGTGCCGCTGAATTCCATCGTCCGCGAGTTCGTGGGCGGCAGCAGCTATGAATATTGAGCAATAAGGGAGGTATCCTAACTATGAGCAGAATCATTACCATCAGCCGTGAGTTCGGTTCCGGCGGCCGTGAGCTGGGCAAGCGTCTGGCCAAGGCCCTGGGCATTCCGTGCTACGACCACGAGATCATCGAGATGATCGCCAAGGAAAACGGCTTCAACGAGGACTATGTGGCCAACGTGGGCGAAAAGAGCATCGAAGCCGCCTATCCGCTGACCATCGGGCACCGCTTTGGTATGCAGCCCTTCCAGATCATGGAGCAGCCCATCCGCGTGGCAGTGGCCCAGCGCCAGATCATAGAGAACTTCGCCAAGCAAGGCGACTGCGTCATCGTGGGCCGGGCCGCCGATGTTATCCTCAAGGACTACGACCCGCTGAACATCTTTGTCTATGCGGATAAGGACTCCAAGATCGAGCGCTGCCAGCGCCGTGCCCCGCAGGGTGAGCATCTGACGCCCCGGGAGATCGAGTCCCGTATGAAGCAGATCGACCGCAACCGTGCCCAGCACCACCAGATGTACAGCGACAACAAGTGGGGCGACAAGGGCTCCTACGACCTGTGTATCAACACCACCAAGCGCTTTGTCAAGGATATCGTTCCGTCCATCGCCAAGTTCTGCGAGGACTGGTTCAATTCCCACGGTTAATACATAAAAGGCCCGCGCTGCGGGCCTTTTACCGCAGAGAGGAAGGAGGCTGTTCTGTGAAAGTCCGTCTCAATGACGATCCCGAGATCGTGAAAACCATCCGCGAGGGCCTGAAACGCACCGGCGGCTACTGTCCCTGCCGTCTGGCCCGCACCGAGGAGAACAGGTGTATGTGCAAGGAGTTCAAGGACCAGATCGCCGACCCGAACTTCGAGGGCTACTGCCACTGCCGTTTGTACTACAAGGAGAAATAAAAAACCGGGCCGATGGCCCGGTTTTTTATTTCTTGATAAGCTCCTTCACCAGTCCGGCCATGGTCAGCACCACGCCGCCGATAAGCATGAAGTCCGCCAGGTTCCACACCAGCGCCCGTTTTTTGGCCTTTCGGTGGGGGAATTGCAGATAGTCCGTCACGCTGCCCCGCCGCAGCCGGTCCCATTGGTTGCTGATGCCGCCCAGCAGCACCGACAGAATGCCCAGCTGTGCCGCGAAGGCCCGCTTGCCCAGCTCCGGCAGCAGACACGCTGCCCCCAGCCATACGCCCAGCGGCAGCCAGCGCAGCAGCTTCTCGTGCTTCTGCCCCAGCCCCAGAAAGAACCCCCGGTTCTCCAGATGGGTCAGGCGCACATACCGACGCTCCCATTTCAGCTTCCCCGTCCGGGACAGATATTTCAATATCCGGTCGGCGGCAAACAGCGCCGCCGCAATGCCGATGGCTATGTACATCCGTTACCTCCGTCCCCGCCGCACGGTAAAGCCGAACACCAGGCCGCACAGGCCGCCTACGATGTGGGCGATCTGGGAGATGTTGTCCTGCTTGAACAGTCCGTCCATGATCTCGCCGCCCAGGTAGAAGATGACCACCAGAATCAGCGTCACGGGGATCTCGCCCTTCCGCGCCGCCGTGAAGGAGGACAGCACGATCATCATGAACACTACGCCGCTGGCGCCCAGCAGCGCCGTGTGGGGAAAGAAGATAAAATTCACCAGGCCGGTGACCAGCGCCGTCAGCGCGATCATCCACACCATGGTGCCGCTGCCGTATTTCTCCTCCAGACCGGGGCCCACCAGCAGCAGGAGCAGCATATTGCCCATGTAGTGGTCATAGCCGGAGTGTCCCAGCACATGACCGAAAAAGCGTACGTATGTCAGAGGGTCGGCCAGAGAGGACCGGTACACGGAGAAATACTGCGTTGTGGCGGCACCGTTGGTCCAGTTGCCCAGCAGCAGGGCGATCAGGCTCAGCAGGGCGAAGGATAATATCACCGGCGCGTTGAAGCGAATAATGATCTTTTTCAAGCAGGATACCTCTTTTCAAATACGTTTGAAAAGAGTATACTATACATTCAGAAAAAAGTAAACCAAGGAGGGCCTGTGCCGTGAAAAAATGGGTGAAGATTATTCTCTGCGTTCTGCTGGCGTTGTTGCTGCTGGCGGGCGGTTATGTGGCCTATGTGTTTATCGACTATCACCGTATCGGCGACCAGATGCTGACGCCGGTGCAGTCCACCGATGCCGCCCGGTCCGTCGATACGAATACGGCCTATACGGTCGTTTCCTGGAACATCGGTTTCGGTGCTTACGAGGACGACTACGGCTTTTTCATGGACGGCGGCACGGAATCCCGCGCCTGGTCAAAAGAGCGCCTGACGGCCAACATGGACGCTATCGCCGGGTACCTGAAGCAGCAGAACGCCGACTTCTGCCTGCTGCAGGAGGTGGATATCGGCTCCACCCGTACCTACCATGTAGACGAGCGCGAGCCGCTGTATGCCGCCCTCTTCAACAAGAGCAGCGTTTTCTGCCAGAATTACGACTCGCCCTATCTTCTGTATCCCCTGACCGCGCCCCACGGAGCCTCCCGGTCCGGCCTGCTGACCTTCTCTCCGGCGAATATCACCGCAGCTGACCGCGTGGAGCTGCCGGTGGAGTCCGGCTTTATGAAGCTTCTGGACCTGGACCGCTGCTACTCTGTCAGCCGTGTCCCCGTCTCCGGCGGCGGTG
>ENA-ORSK01000973-ORSK01000973.1-human-gut-metagenome-genome-assembly--contig:-NODE-973-length-25650-cov-3.914046_pt1 | contig 25650 bp, 20 predicted proteins | sample MGYA00242192_ERZ509159 | MGnify/ENA primary metagenome ERZ509159 (study PRJEB26280, sample SAMEA2338663) | human gut metagenome | biome: human gut; feature: human-associated habitat; material: faeces...
CCCCCTGAACATCATCGTCCAGGCCGCGGGCCTCATGGGCGACAGCCTGGACAGCCCCGAGGCCGAGGCCCTGCCCGACATCATCCAGTGGTACAAGGACAACGGCTTCACCTTCCTTACCGTAGAGCAGGCCGCCCCCCTGCCCACAACATAGCAAAAAGCCCCGGAGGGCCTGCCAGACGGCAGACTTTCCGGGGCTTTGGTGCGTAGAAGCAGCTTACTCAGCGGCCTGATTGAACAGGACGAAGGCACGATAAGCCATGTACAGGTCGGTCTTGTGGATGACCTCGAAGGGAGAGTGCATGGACAGCACAGGCACGCCGCTGTCGATCACTTCCATGCCGTAAAGGGCGCAGATGTAAGCGATGGTGCCGCCGCCGCCCTGATCGACTTTGCCGAGTTCGGCAGTCTGGAAGTTGACGTTTGCGTCATCCATCAGCCTGCGAAGCTTGCCCATGTATTCGGCGTTGGCGTCGTTGGAACCGCCCTTGCCGCCGGAACCGGTGTACTTATTGAAGCAAACGCCCCTGCCGAGGTATGCCGCATTCTTGCGTTCAAATACGCCTGCAAAATTGGGGTCATAGCTGAGCATACGGCAGGCGGTGAGTGCGCGGCGAACGAGCAGGTCGGAATATTCGCCTGTTGCGTTTACAAGCTCTGCAACAGCGTTTTCGAAATACTTGCCGTGCATACCGGTCGCGCCGACGGAGCCGATTTCTTCCTTGTCGGCAAGCAGGCAGCAGCAGGTGTATTCGGGCGTTTCGTCAATGCTGAGGATCGCATTGACGGAAGCATATGCGCAAACGCGGTCATCGTGGCCGTAACCTATGATCATGCTGCGGTCAAGACCGAAATCGCGTGCTGCACCGGCGGGAACAACTTCCAGTTCGGCGGAGAGGAAGTCCTCTTCTTCGATATCGTATTTTTCTTTGAGCAGAGCAAGAACAGCAGCTTTGACGGGCTCTTTTTCTTCATCGTTGAGGGGTTTGCTGCCGATGATGATGTTCAGCTCTTCGCCTTCGATAACAACGGAACCCTTTTTGCTCATCTGATCGCGGCTGAGGTGAGGAAGCAGGTCGGAAATGCCGATGACGGGATCGGAGGGATCTTCACCGATAACGATGTTAACAAGCGTGCCGTCCTTCTTTGCAACAACGCCGTGCATTGCAAGGGGCATTGCAACCCACTGATACTTTTTGATACCGCCGTAGTAATGCGTGTCGAGATATGCAAAATCGGTGTCCTCATAGAGGGGATTCTGCTTAAGGTCAATGCGGGGGGAGTCAATATGAGCACCGACGATGTTCAGACCCTTGAAAATGGGCTGTTTGCCGATTTTGAAAAGCATGAGCGCTTTGCCCATGAAGTCGGAATAGACGCAGTCGCCGGGGTTGAGCTTTTCGCCGTTTGCAATGACGGTGTTAAGGCTGCGATAACCCTTTGCTTTTGCCATTTCAACAGTCTGTGCAACGCATTCGCGCTCGGTTTTGCTGTTGTCAAGGAACTTGACGTATTCGGCAGAAATTGCGTTGAGCTTTGAAATATCTTCTTCGGAATAGGTTTTCCAAGCATTCTTTCTTTCCATAGAAACAATTTATCCTCCGTTTTTTGATTGGGTAAACGCCGGTTTAAGGGCTTTGCGCAAAACATTCGGAACATTTTGCACAAAGCGCGGTTTAATCACCGTTCACCCGAGAGCAACTTTGCGCCGCCCGTTCCCGTCAACGGGCAAAGGCGGCGGGGATGCCTCTGTTTTCAAGCAATATGGTAACATTTTTGAAGAAAATATTCAATACCCGAACAAGAAAAATTTGCATCATACCGATAAATTCGGGCAAAACACTCGAATGCACGGCCGAACAGCGGACTAAACCGATAAAAAACATTTAAAGAAAACTTGAAAATCCTTCATGATATATGTATAATATCACTTGCGGAATACATCAAAACACGATGTGATTCCGCAAAGACTTTCCTCGGCACGAAAGGAGAACCATATGAAAAGATTTATTGCGGCAATGACGGCGGTTATCATGCTGCTGGCACTTGCCTGCACACCTGCGCTTGCACTGAGCGTTCGCGATGCAGCACTGGATGCAGCACTGAACGTTCCCGACGGAAACATTCAGTTCGTTACGGAGGGCGAGTATCCTTGGACTGTTGACGGTGCGAACGGTTGGGCAAAAAGCACCAACTTCCAAGTCAGCAGTTCCGAATCCACCGTCACGGCAACAGTCACGGCGGAAGAGGGCGATATCGTTTCCTTTGACTACAAAGTCAGCAGCGAAGCACGCTATGACAAACTCGTTTTCGCTGTCGACGGCAACCCTGTTGCTTCAAGCCCCTGGACTTTCTTCTCCGGCGAAATTGACTGGACGAATGTAAGCTATGCACTCACCGCCGGCGAGCATGTTCTCAGCTGGAGTTATCAGAAGGACAGCAGTTCCAACAGCCATGACGACACCGCCTACCTTGACAATGTTTATGTCGGTGCTCCCGCTGCGCCCGAAAGCCTTGAACTGACTCCGAGTCTGACGGTGCAGACTCAGCGCCGCGCGCAGCTCAACTGGACGGTTCTTCCCGAGAATGCGTACAACAAGGAAGTTACCTTTGCTTCCGCGGATGAAAGCATTGCGGTCGTTGATGCAAACGGACTCGTGACCGGCGTTTCCGTCGGACAGACCGTTATAACCGCAGCCACCGTTGACGGCGGAATCACCGCCGAGTGTGCAGTCACCGTTGAACAGGGTCCTGCGGCTGTAACGCTGAACGGCTTCTTCTCCTCAAAATGGTACAGCTTCATCGATGCGGATCCCGCTGCCGCTTCCGAGCTGCCCTATACAATGACTGCAAATGTCACCGCTGCCGAGTTTGCAGGCGGCTATGTTTACGGCTATATGACAAAGGATTATTTCATCATTAACACCGAAACGGGTGAAGTTACCTACCCTGCGATGAACACGGGCGATGTTACGATTCGCGATATGGCATATGACCACAGCGCACAGAAAATGTACGCAATCGGCACGAGTGCCGCTTCCGGCAAATTCCTTTACACCGTTGATATTTCAACCGGTGCGGTCACGGAAATTGCACAGATTGTGTGCGGCAGCGAAACACCCATGACGCTTGCGATTTCAACCGACGGCACGGCATATGTTCTTACCGAAAGCTACTCAAATGCAAGCAAACTGTACAGCATCGACCTGCAAACAGGTGTCGGCACGCTTATCGGCAGCACGGGTTTCGGTCACAAACGCTTCCAGTCCATGGCATATGATCACAACACGAACCAGCTCTTCTGGGCAAGGTTCTCCGATTACGGTAACGGCGGCCTTGCCGTTATTGACACGGCAACCGGCGCGGCAACGGACCTCGGCATGATAAACGGTTCGGCGGTGCTCGTTTGCGGTCTTTATATTGCAAATAACCTTCCCGTCGGTTCCGTTATCGGCGATGAATGCACCGTAACTTTTGTTGACGGATTGTCGAGTGAAACGATTTCGACGGCAACCGTTGACAAGGGCAGCGTACTCACTGCGGCTGACTTCCCCACCGTTCCCGCACACGAGGGCTATGCCTTCACGGGTTGGGATTACAACGGTGCGGCAGTCAACGCAAACATCATTGTGACTGCAAATTATTTCGATATCACCAAAGCTTCCGTAACGCTCCGCGTTATTGACGAAGTGTATCTTGACGGTTCCGGCTTCCAGATGCTGCTTGATGCCGATGCTGTGGAATACGGCGTCGGCATTCCCGAAACGGGTGATGTCCTGGCTTACGGCGCAGAAGGCGCGGAAGAGCTTTATTCACGCTTTGAGTATAAGCTCCCCGAGAATGCGGACGGCAACTTCATGACCGAAACGGATATCGTTTTCAACGGCGAAAGCGTCACCGTAAGCATTCCCGCAGGCACATACGACTGGTGCATTGCAAACCCGCGTTATTGGCATGATGACGGCCCTCAGATCGGCCTTGTCAGCGATATAGGCACGGCGCACGGCAGAAATGACAACTATGTTTTTGAAGCAGGCAAGAGCTATGTGTTCACGGTTTATCGTTACGGCGAACTCGGTGCGGTCGATGTTGAGATCACCGATTACAACACCCAGCCGGGTACGGCAGGCGATGTTGACGGCAACGGCGTTGTCGAAACTGCGGATGCACTGCTTGCACTGCGCGGGGCAATGGGTATTGCCGCACTCACGCCCGAACAGGCAGAGCGTGCGGATATGGACGGCAACGGTGTTGTTGACACGGTTGACGCGCTTGCAATTCTTCGCCGCGCAATATTTAACGGCTGAGTTCGGCAGCTGAATTAATAGGCAGCTGAGATTCACGGCTTTGAAACTGTGTTCGGCGCACTCGGTTCGGGTGCGTCGAATTCTTTTAAACAAAATATATTGATGAGAACATCAATGTTTATAAGAAATTGATGAAACAATGAATAACAAAGGAGCCTGAAATGTCCGTTGAAGTTGAAAAAGAAATGCTGAATGCGATATTTGCTGCGCGCGATGAAGAATATGCGGATTTTACGGCAAAGCTGATTCCGAACGTTCCGCGGGAAAGCATTATAGGCGTGCGCACGCCGCAGCTCCGCAGTATTGCAAAACGGTTCGGGAAAAATGCGGGAATTAACGAATTTCTTTCCGCACTGCCGCATGAATATCACGAACAGAACCTTGTTCATGCATACATTGCGGAGAGCATAGGTGATTTCGATTCCGCCGTAAAAACGATTGAAGCGTGCCTTCCGTACGTAACAAACTGGGCTGTTTGCGACAGCATGACTCCGCGCATTTTTGCAAAGCATACCGGGGAGCTTTTGCCGATAATCAAAAAATGGCTGCAATCTGCACATCCTTACACGGTGCGTTTCGGGCTGCGGATGCTGATGTGTTTTTACCTTGAAAAAGAGTTTGCTTCCGAAATCAATGCCCTTGCCGCCTCCGTATGTTCGGAAGAATACTATGTGAATATGATGCAGGCATGGTATTTTGCAACTGCGCTTGCAAAGCAATACGATTCGACCGTTCCCTTTGTTGAAGAACACAGGCTTTCCCCGTGGGTGCACAACAAAACGATTCAGAAGGCGGTTGAGAGTTTTCGCATAACGGCGGAACAGAAGGCGCATCTTAAAACGCTGCGGCTGAATTTGCGCCGCAAGGGTGCGAAGCGCGAACCCGTTTCAACTTCAAAAAGCGACAGCAACGAATCAAAACGGATTGAAGTTGTTGCTGCAATCATTGAAAAGGATGGTAAAATTCTCATCTGTCGGCGTGCGGAAAACAAAACCCGTGCGCTGAAATGGGAATTTCCGGGCGGAAAAATCGAACCCGGGGAAACTCCGGAACAAGCCGTGCTGCGTGAATGCCGCGAAGAATTGGACGTCGATCTTTGCGTAAAGGGCGAATTTATGCGCGTTTTGCATTCATATCCGGATATTGAAATTCAGCTCACAGTGTTCCGAACAGCGATCATCGGCAGCGACCCGCGCTGCATTGAACATAAAGAAATTCGTTTTGTTTACCCATCGGAACTTGCAGACTTCGAGCTTTGTCCCGCCGATATCACGGTTGCGGAAAAAATTATTTCGGAAGCGCATCTTTTTTGAACGAAAGCATGTATGCGGGGGGGAAAAACAGAAACGATGTTTAAAACCAACCGATAATAAACCGACGGAAATTGACCGTGAGCAGAAGTTAAAACAAGCAAACATGCCCCCGAAAGGATCGACCTTTCAGGGGCATGTTTGCGGATTATGCTGCGATAAACAGCAGAAAACATTTTGATTACGGACTGTTATCGAAATGTTTTATATTTTGTCAAGCGTCAGCAAACGGTAGTGCCTGCCTTGCCCTCAAGAGCTTCAACCGCCTTGTCGAGGGAAGTGATGATGGCTTTCCTGCCGGGCTTGCTTTCAACGAACTTGACGGCAGCTTCAACCTTGGGCAGCATGGAGCCGGGTGCGAAATGCCCTTCCGCCATATAGCGGCGAGCCTCTTCGACGGTCATGGTTGCGAGGGATTTTTGTTCGGGTTTGCCGAAATTGATGCAAACCTGTTCAACAGCGGTCAGGATAACGAGTGCATCGGCATCGATGTCCTCTGCGAGGCGTTCTGATGCAAGATCCTTGTCGATAACGGCTGCCGTGCCGATATAGTTGCCGTTTTCGTCTTTGATTACGGGGATTCCGCCGCCGCCGACGGTGATGGCGATGAAGCCGCCGTTCATAAGGCATTTAACGGCATCAAGCTCAACGATTTCAACGGGCATGGGGGAAGCAACAACCCTGCGCCAACCCCTGCCGGCATCTTCCTTCATGGTGTAGCCTTTTTCGGCTTCAAGCTTGCGGGCTTCGTCTTCGGTATAGAAGGGGCCGATGGGCTTTGAGGGTGCTTTGAACTTCGGGTCATCCTTATCAACAACAACCTGCGTAACAACAGTCACAACGCGCTTTCCGTTTTTGCGGGCGCGGAGGACTTTCTCAAGCCCCTGCTGCATATGGTAGCCGATGTAGCCCTGGCTCATTGCACCGCAAACGTCAAAGGGCATTGCGGGGGTGACGGCGGAAGCATATTCGTTCTGGAGCACGATCCTGCCGACCTGCGGGCCGTTGCCATGCGCAAGAACGACATCATAGCCGCTTTCGATGATGTCTGCGATGTATTCGGAAGTTTTTTCAACAACTTCAAGCTGGGATTCTGCGGTTGCGGGCTTGCCTGCTTCCTGCAATGCATTGCCGCCCAGTGCAATAACGATTCGTTTCATTTTTTGTTTCTCCAAAGAAAAATAATGCGGCGAACATTGCGCCAAAGTCAATTATGCCAAATATCTCGCAGAATGTCAACAACTTTTTGAATTTTCCTGCTGAAAAATCAAAAACTTATGCAAACAGGTATTCATTAGACTGCATTTTCGCCGAAAAGAGCCTTAACGGCGCCGCACATTCTTCCGATGTTTCTGCTGCCCGCGGAATAATCAACCCTTCCGTTTTCCTGCCGGAGCTCAATTGCAACTGCGCAATACAGGGAAAATCATCGCACGGGACTCCGGACTGATTGCCGCTTTTTGACTTTCGACAGCAAAAAAGTCCGGGCGAAATCGCTCGGACTTTTCTTTGGCAGGGGTACTAAGGCTCGAACTCAGAAGAACGGTTTTGGAGACCGCTATGTTACCATTACATCATACCCCTAAGGCTTGATAAGTTTATCACACTTCGAGGCATTTGTCAACAGTTTTTTTTGAATTCTTAACGATTAATAAACGTAAAGCTTAGACCTTTATTCCCCAAACTCCTCTGCGCATTTTTTAAGCATGCTTCTTATCGGCAGTCCGTAGGGACAGCGGGGTTCGCATTTGCCGCAGCCGATACATGCGCTTGCTTTTACGGGGAGGGTTTTATAGCGTCCTTTTGCCCAATCGGCAAGCCCGTAGCGTTCGAGATAGCCTGCAAAAAGGAACACATTCGGGATGCTGATGCCGACGGTGCAGGGGGCGCAATAGTTGCAGCGGCGGCAGAAATTGCCCGTCAGTTCGGAACGGATTTTTGCTATCTCGGCATTTTCCTCATCGGTAAGGGGCGAAGTGTCGGAACCGGCGGCGGAATTTGTTTGAACTTCCTCTGCGCAGTACATGCCGGGGATCGCGACGGTTACAAGCTCGTTTGCGGCAAGGTAACGCATTGCAATGCGTCCGTCTTCAATTGCACCGCCCGCCATAGGTTTCATTGCGATAAAGCCGATGTTTTTGTCTCGGCATTTTTGCAGCAGGGGTTCGCACTGGCTTTCAACAATGTTATAAGGGAACATGATCGTTTCAACCCAGTCAAGCTCAAGCGCACGTTCGAAAACCGTCAGCGAGTGTGCGGTGATGCCGATATGCCCGATTTTGCCCGCCTCGCGTGCCGCAAAAAGTGCCTCCAGTGCGCCGCCCGCACCGATTACGGTGTCAAGCTGTTCCATGCTGGGGTTGTGTACCTGATACAGGTCGATATAGTCGGTGCGGAGGTTGCGGAGGCTTGTTTCAATGTCTGCCTCCATTGCTTCGCGTGTGCGTGCCATGCTCTTTGTTGCAAGAACGAACTTGTCACGCCGTCCGTCGATTGCGCCGCCGATGTATTCTTCGCTGACGGTGTAGCCGCGTGCCGTGTCGATATAGTTTATTCCGCATTCAATAAGGGCGTCGATAAGCGGCTTTGCCTTTTCCGCATCGATGCGCTGAATGGGGATGCCGCCGAAACCGACGCGGGAAATCTTAAGCCCGGTTTTGCCGAGTGTTACATACTGCATGAGTGTACCCTCCGAATTTGTATTAATTATTGCTTTTTAAAGTTAAATTCACTCCGCCGCATATCGTGCGGAGGCGGATTCCGTTTACGATATTATAAGCTTTTTTTCGCAAAAAAGCAAATTAATAAGAGCGTTTTAAAAAAGAGAACGGACGGGCCGCGCACTTTGATGCCGCAGTGTGTCAATTTCGCAACATCGTTCCGTATTCGCTTGACATTATGTTCGGCGGGGGTATAATATAGATTAAAGACAACGCTCGAAAGGAGACAGTGTTTTTAATATGCAAAAAGTTACACACAGCGAATACATTGCGCAAAAGAAGCCGCTTGCGAAGCAGCTTCTTGCAAAGCTGAACGAAAAATACCAATATGCATCCGTGCTCATCACCGATAATTATGAAAAAGGTTATCGTGCATCGCGGAGCGGCGTTGCAATTTCCGCAACAAACGCATTCGGCGGCAAGGGCATGATCGTGAAGGTCTATGACGGCAAAGGCTATGCCGAATACAGCACAAACGAGATCACGGCAGAAAACCTGCCCGAAATTGAAAGAGAAATCGAGCAGCAGCTCATGAATCCCGCAAACTTCATTCCCGAAGGAACCGAAGAGGCGGAGTACAAATGCATCAGCGATGAGCCCTGCACGCTTTGCGAGGCAACGAATTACGAAATTCATCCCCGCGAGGTCGGCGACGAAAAGTTGATTGAAACCGTGACCGCGCTGCGCGAAAAGGCTGTTAAAGCCGATGAACGCATTCTTGACGCAATAACGGGCTTCAACTATCAGGAATATCACAAGCTTTTCCTTTCCGCAAACCGTGAGCTTGAACAGTCCGTGCTCTATTCAACGGGCATCATGGCTCTTGTTGCGGCAAAGGGTGAGGAAATCAAGCAGAGCTTCCGCGGATTCTCCAACCTCGGCGGTGCGGAGCTGCTTGATAAAATGGAGTCTGCAATTCCGCAGTGCGTAAAGACCGTTACGGATCTTTTGAACGCCGAACCCATGGAACCCGGCACTTATGAATGCGTCTGCACACCCGAAGTCACGGGCATGATCGTTCATGAAGCGTTCGGTCACGGCGTTGAAATGGATATGTTCGTTAAGGATAGGGCTCTTGCACAGTCCTATATCGGCAAGCAGGTAGCATCCCCGCTCGTTACCATGCACGACGGCTGCGCTCAGCGCGAGGTTGCAACCTATTTCTTTGATGATGAAGGCACCCTGTCTCACGACACCGTTATCATTGACAAGGGCATTCTTAAAGCAGGCATCAGCGATGCGCAGTCCGCAATGTTCCTTGGCACCGTACCCACCGGCAACGGCAGGCGCGAGAGCTATGAGCGCAAGGCGTATACGCGCATGACGAACACCTATTTCGAACCCGGCAGCGATAAAGTTGAAGACATGATCGCTTCCGTAAAATACGGAATGCTGCTTGAAGAACCCAGCTCCGGCATGGAAGACCCCAAAAACTGGGGCATTCAGTGCATGGTCAACTTTGCAAGGGAAATCAAGGACGGCAAGCTGACAGGCAGGATCTTTTCCCCTGTCGTGCTGACGGGCTATGTTCCCGACCTGCTCAAGTCCATCACGATGATGAGCGACAATATCGAACTCGGCGGCTGCGGAGCATGCGGCAAGGGCTACAAAGAATGGGTCAAAGTTTCGGACGGCGGTCCCTACATCAAGGCGACAATTCGTCTGGGCTGATGAAGTTCGGAAAGAATTTTGATTCGAAAGGATGCTTTTATTATGATAGATATTATTAAAAACGCATTAAAAGAAGCTGAAATCAAAACGTGGCGCATTAACGAAAAGAAAGAACACACTGCGGAAGTTTTCTTTATCCGCCGCAGGCAGGATATGCGCCGCATCAGGGATACCCATAAATACAACGTTGAAGTATTCTGCGATTACGAAAAGGACGGCAAGCCGATGCGCGGCAGGTCACAGGTCACCATTGTGCCGTCCCAGTCGGAGCAGGAAGTTCTGACCCTCCTTAAGGAAGCGAAGCATGCGGCGTCTTTTGCGGGCAACCCGTATTATGAACTGCCTGAAAAACAGGCTTGTGAACCCATTGCGGCCGCAGGCAGCCTTGCGGAGGTTTCGGCTGAAGAGGCGGCAAAGCGTTTTGCTGCGGCATTGTTTGCGGCGGATAACGACCCGCGTGCATTCGTGAACTCGGCGGAGATCTTCTCAAAGCAGGTCAAAACCCGTATCCTCGGCGATAACGGAACGGACGTTTGCTATTATAAAAACGATGTTGACGGCGAATTCGTCGTTCAGTGCAAGGAACCCGAGGATGTTGAAGTTTATCATGCATTCGGCTACGACAATCTGAATTGCGATGCGCTGCGCGAAAAGGTCACAACCGCGCTCCGCGAGGTGGCGGACAGGGCAATTGCCCGTGCGGAACTGCCGAGCGGAACTTACAACCTGATTCTCTCGGGAGAAAATGCGGCGGAAGTGCTTTCCTATTACGTTGCGCGCAGCAGTGCGGGAATGGTCTATCCCGGGTATTCAACATGGAAGGTCGGAACGGATGTCCAGCCCGAGATGAAAGACGGTGAAAGGCTCAACATGACCCTTCGCGCAAAGGTTCCCTTCAGCAGTGAAGCGATTCCCATGAAGGATCGCTCCGTGATTGCCGACGGCAAGGTTGAAACTTTGCACGGCGGCGCAAGAATGAGTTATTATCTCGGCATTGAGCCCACGGGCGATTATTCCGCATACAGCTGCGAAAACGGCAGTGTTTCGTTTGAAGAAATGAAAAAAGAACCTTATCTTTACGCCGTTACATTCTCGGATTTCCAGATGGACACAATGTCCGGACATTTCGGCGGAGAAATTCGCCTTGCGTACCTTTTCGACGGCGAACGCGTTCGCATCGTGACCGGCGGTTCGGTAAACGGCAGCATCAATGCGTGCAGCGGCGGGATGAAGTTCACAACCGAACGCTACGACAGCAAGAACTACAGCGGACCGTTTGCGGTTATGCTTCCCGGCGTCCGCGTTGCGGGTTCGCTTGCCGAGCAGGAATAAATAACTCGGCTGCGAAAGCACTTTATTAACGGAATAAAGCAGAAAAAGAGGCACTCGCTGTTGTTCGGCGGGTGCCGATATTTTAACGGGAGTACCAATTGTATGAGTATTAACATTGAAAAAAACAGAAAGCTTGCTTTGGTGGTTGACATGTACGGATGTCCGAACCGATGCAGGCATTGCTGGCTCGGCCGATTGCCGAATATTCCGCCGGAAAACGGTGCGGACGAAATGCTTGTGAACAGCTTTCGCCCGCACTTTGAACAAATTGAATATTACAGCTGGCTTCGCGAACCGGATTTTTGCGGGGAATACAGAGCGCGCTGGGAACGCGACAAGGCGTTGAGCGTTAATTGCGAACCGCAAAGGTTTGAGCTTGCAAGTTTTTGGCGGCTCGTCAGAGACGGGGAGTATGCAAAGTTCCTCCGTGAAGTCGGCGTAAAAGTCGTTCAGCTCACATTCTTCGGCGGAGAGAAAACGACGGATAGGTACATCGGCCGAAAAGGTGCGTATTCGGAATTGCTGAAAGCGACGGAAATTCTGCTGCAAAACGGCATTGCACCGCGTTGGCAGGCGTTTATAAATGCAGAGAACAAGGATGAAGCTGCGGAACTTCCGAAACTTGCCGAAAAGCTGAAACTTGCCGAACGCTGCCGGCAGATCGGGCAGAATTTTAAATTCTTTGTTCATGCGGGAAGCTGCGACGGTGAAAATCGCAAGCTCTATCCGATTCGAATTATCAAGAGTGATATCCCGCAATGCCTTGTGCCGTACTATTGGCAGTATGAAGAATTGCGCACCGAAGCGGAATGTGTTGAAAGCCTGCTGAAGCGCAGCGAGAATCCGGATTATTCCAACGGAGATTTCATTGTTCTCAATATTACGAATAATTTTGACATTTGGTACAATTACACGCATATGTCTCCTGAATGGAGAATCGGAAACCTGAAAATTGACGGTATTGAGGAAATAATGCGCCGAATTAACGAAGAAGACACTTTTGCACAGCGCGAAGCAAGGAAAATCACGTTTGCGGAGCTTGCGGAACGGTACGGCGATGCAGCCTCGGAACGTGCATTTTCCATCGGTGACTATGAATCCTATCTGTTTAATAAACACCTCGAACAGAAATATTCGGATTAAGTCGAAATATTCAGCAAGGAACCGAAGAATTTTTGACTTTATTTCCCGGGAAATTGAGCCGATCGGGTCGGACGGAATAATTATTTCCCGGGAAATTGATTCCGTTTACGTCGGTTTATGAAATGATGAAGGGCATCTCCGACAGGTTAGGAGATGCCCTTTTGAAATAATTCGATACGAAGTTGAATAATAAACTTACAAACTCTCAAAAATATCGGTTCCGCTGCGCATTAGCCACGAACGCAGTACCGCAGAAAGAATCATGTTCAGTGCAAAAAACAGCATGAGGTAAAGCTCCGCTCCGAGTGCATGTGCACCGAGAAACCAACCGGCCCCGAACAGCAATACGTACAGCCACCCGCCGAAAAGAGCGAACATCACGCTTGAACTCTGTTTTATGGGCGTGATTTCGGTCGTCCAATTCAAATTCGGCTTTTTGAGATCAAGGAACAACCCGAATTCGGCAAGAAGGACAACGAGGGAAAGACATGCAAGGATTACCGCAATCGTTGAACCTACCGGCACGGCAAATGCGATGCATATGCAGATCGCGGCGAAAAGCACCGAAATTCCGGACAGCAGGAGCTGCATTGCAAGCTTTGCACGGAGGATCTGCTGCGTGGTTACGGGCATTGAACGCAGAATCCAAAGCGTTTTTCCTTCCAAAGAGACGGACGGCGCAGTCATATCGTTCATTGTGGACACAAGGCAGACGGCGGCGGCAGCAAGTATCGCAATCGTTCCCGTGCTGCTGTCGAAAAGCTCAAACAGCATTGAACGAAGAGCTGCACCCCTGATGAGAAGCAGAATGCCTGCAATGGGCATGATTATAACGCCAAAACCGCAATTGAGCATATATGCAGGGCTTGCGGTGAATCGGCCGAGCTCACGTTTGAGCAAAGCGGGAAAAACGCCGCTTGCCTTTTGTCGTGCATTACGATTATACTTTGCGGTTACGGTATCGGAAGAAGCGGTTGCAAGCTTTAAAAAACTCTTCGACATAACATAAAATGTAAGCGATGCAAGCGCGGCTGTGCCGAACACGGGCAGCGGAGCGGAAACAAGGTTTCCCGCCGACATCCGCCCGAAAAGGTAAACAGGGTAAGCAAAGTTTTTGACGCCTGCCCCTATTGCGCCGGCATATTGCGTAAACTGCATTAAAAGGGTCGTGATATTGTTCACAACATAATAATACCCGCCGATAAACACAAGCGATATTATGACCGTGAGGAAGCTTTTCCGTTTCAGCTTGGAGGCGATTTTTGCAACCACCCAACCCAATGCGCAGGACAGAACAAAAACGAAGACGGAGATTGACAGCATTCCGAGAATGCAGCCCAAAAGCGTGCCGACGGAGAAATCAATGCAGAGGTAAACTATCGCTGCCGGAACGAACACAACCGCCGAGAACATCAGTCCCATAAGATAGACGCCCAGCAGCCGAGAAAGCAGAATGCTTCCGACGGGCACGGGAAGGGAGAGCAAAAGGTCGTTGTCGTTTGCTTTGTAGAGCGCGGCATAGGTGTTGAACACACTGCCGAAAACGCCGAACATCAGCCCGATTATGCCGAACAATGCAAAATAGAGCCAGTCGAGCCCGGCGGCACGGAGCGGATTTACAAGCTGATAAGCACAAAATGCGAACATTCCGCCCAGCACGCAGACCATAAGAAGGGCATACAGCACGATGAACGCGGCGGATGCGAACTTTGAACGGCTTTTGCCCTTTTTGGTGTCATAGAAAAAGCTTCGGTTGAATTCATAGAGCTGCCGTTTAAGAAGAATTTTAAGCATAAGTGCGCCTCCGAAGTTTATTCGGCTTCAAGCTCGAGAAAAACGGATTCAAGACTTTCATCGCCTTTGACCTCGTCCATGGTTCCGGAACGGATGAGCCTGCCGCCTTTGATGATCGCAACCTTATCACAAAGCTTTTCCGCAACTTCAAGCACATGGGTCGAAAAGAAGATCGCACCGCCGTCATTGCAGACTTCCCGCATCAGTCCTTTCAAAGTATGTGCTGCTTTGGGGTCGAGCCCGACAAAAGGCTCGTCCATAATGATAAGCTTCGGAGAGTGGATCCAAGCTGCGATAACGGCAAGTTTTTGTTTCATGCCGTGGGAATAGGATGAAACAGGCTGCGCAAGCGAGGCGGTGAGCTCAAACATATCCGCATATTTATTGATGCGCTGTACCCGCTCCTCCGCTCCGATGCCGAAAATATCCGCGATGAAGTTGAGATATTTGATGCCTGTCATAAACTCATACATGTCGGGATTGTCCGGAATATAGGCGATGAGTTTTTTGCAGGTCAGGGGGTCCTTCCGAACGGAAGTGCCGTTCACAAGTATTTCGCCTGCATCAAACTGAAGGATTCCGACGCAGCTTTTGAGTGTTGTTGTTTTGCCTGCGCCGTTATGGCCGATAAAGCCGTAAATCTCACCCGGTGCAATGTGCAGAGAAAGGTCGTCAACCGCCTTTTTGCTGCCGTAAGTTTTTGTTAAGTGTTTGATATTAAGCATATTTTCCTTCCTTATAAAAACACATGAAATGACACATGAAATATTGTGTCGGTTTTTTAGGATAACACAGTTTAAAGATAGCCGGTTCCGCAAAAGCTGTTCGGTCGGGGCGTTTCCGTTTGTTGCTCACCGTTCGCGATGACCGCCGCTGCATTATCCGTGCGCATCGCGCCGGAGGTTGGATGAAAAATTCGAAAAAATCTGTTTTATAATTTCAGTGCAATACCCGGTGCTTGATCATTGCGAATATTTTTTTCGCCGGTTCACACCGCATAGTATATTCAGCAGAACAAACAGCGCGACGAGCAGAACCGTTCCCCCGCAAAGGACGGCGAACATTGCCGGAAGGCTTACATCCGTTCCGAAAAAGCTGAGCCTGCAATCGATGGATTTCTTAATTACGTCAATAACTTCGGGAGCAAGACCCGCATCCGCTGCCGCGGAGAACGCACCGCGGAGGGCATGATTGCGAATAAGGCTTGTTCCGTATGTTCCGGGCAGAAACATAAGGATGTGCTGCAAGCCGGTGCTGAATTGTGCGATCGGCATATATGCGCCGCAGATAAAACCGTAACCCGAGCTGACGATCGTGCCGACAGCGGAAACCTGCCCCTGAGTCGTCAGAAAACGGTTCACAATGCTTGAAAGTGCAGTGCCGAAAAGCACAAGCAGAACAATGTCCGCAAACAGCAGCATCACGTCGGCAAAGGAAAGATACCAGCCGACCTTTGCAAGATAGATAAATCCCGCACCTGCCGCAATAAGGCAGACAAGCAGCGTTGAAGCAAAAGTTGCAAGATAATAGCTCAGCGCAAGCGTGGACTTTTTGACGGGGGAAACGGTGAGATCCCGTCTTGCACCCGTGACCTTGTCCAAAACCATGGTCATGTTGCAGCAAAAGGATACCGTGATGCAGCTCACCGCAAGCAGGGATGAAACCAACTGCCCGCCGACAATGCCGCCGATGAGCTTTTCCGCAGCGGGGAAACCCTCCGGAAGAGCGGAAATAAAGCTGTCGCGATACACATTTGCAAGAAATGCGGCATAAAGCACCAAAAGGATAACAGGCGTTATCAGCGAGGCAAAGAACATGCCTTTATCCTTGAAAAAAAGTTTGCAATTGCGAATAAAAAGATTGTAACAACCTGTCATGATTCGGCACCTCCGGAAAGCCTTTTGCCCGTTGCGGCAAGGAACACATCGTCCATTCCGCCTTTTTTGATTTCGTAATCGATGAACAGTTCGGGATTTTTCAAAATCAACTGCGTTGCTTCCGCCGTGTTTTTTACGGCAATGCGAATGCCGTCGCGTGTGGATTCAACTCTGTATTCGCCGAGAGCGGCGGCTTTTTCGGGCGTGACGCCGTAAAGCGTTATGAAATCACCTGTGAACCTGTTTTTCAGCTCCAGCGGTGTGCCTTCAGCAGCAATGCTGCCGGAATCTAATATTACAACGTAGTCTGCATCGGCGGCTTCTTCCATATAGTGAGTGGTCAGAAACACCGTAAGCCCGTGTTCGGCACGAAGCTGCATAACAACGCTCCAAAGAAGGAGGCGCGTCTGCGGGTCCAGTCCGGTCGGGGGCTCGTCAAGAATAAGAATCTCGGGTTCGTGCAAAAGCGCACGCGCAATGTCAATTCGCCGCCGCTGCCCGCCGGAGAGCTTGCCGACGGTTCGGTTCATAAGATCACCGAAATCGAGAAGTTCCGAAAGCTCCGAAAGTCTTTTTTTGAACGCTTTTCCGTTGATGCCGTACAGTGCGGCTCGACTGCGGAGGTTTTCCCGAACGGTCAATGCCTGATCCAGCACGGAATTTTGAAAAACAACGCCGAGCTTTCGGGAAACGTGCTCAAAATCCCGCTCCGCATCCATGCCCAAAATCGTGACGCTGCCGCCGTCCCGGCGGAGCTGCCCCGAGATTATGGAGATGGTTGTGGATTTGCCCGCTCCGTTAACACCGAGAAAGGCAAAAAGTTCACCTCGGCATACACGGAACGAAAGGTCTCGAACGGCCTTTATCTCTCCGAAAGCTTTATTCAGTCCGTCAATGCGGATGATCTCGCGCTCGGTCGAAGCGAAGTGTTCACCGCACAGGTTGTCATATTGTGTGTCACTCATTAACATTTCCTCCGTTTTACTTCTTGCCGTGTTTTGAAGATGCAGCGGGAAGCGCATTCAAAAAAGCCGAAAGTGCGGCAAAAATAACGCCCGCAACGGGCCAGATGACCCATGATGTTTTGGGATTGCCGCCCTTGATGCCGAATGTTATAAGCAGATAAACCGCGGTCACAATCAGCCAATAGCAGGAAGATATGCGGCTTACGAATCCGCTTTTTTCCTTCTTTACGCGGGTGTAGTCGCCCTCTTCGAGAAGTTTGTCAACGGCAGAATTATATGTTCCCCCGAGCACGAATGCGGCACTGCCGATGCCCGCAATAACAAGCGTAAGACCTACCGCCGCAGCGGGAGCAAAATCCGCATTTTCAAAGCAGACGGAAACAAAAATCGGAATCACCGAAAGTATGCAGAGCATGGTTCCGATGATATTGAGCCTTGAGGAGGTGTGCGCAAATGCAGCTTTGCGTTCGCGCAGCATACCGGCCACGCCGTATTCCGTTTCAAACGGTTCTTTTGCAAGAAATTCATATTCCTTTGCCTTTGCGCCGGCTGAAATAAAAAGCAGGACACCGATTGCGGCAAGCAGAATCAAGGCACAAAGACCGATGCCGCAGGCAAGGTTTTCGCTGATATTAATAACACGACTGTCGCTCATTGCGGCAAGAAAAATCAAAGTTGCGGGCGAAATAACGCAAAGAAAAGCTGCAAGCGCAATTCGCGGCGCGGAAACACGGCGAAGCTCAAGATAGGCAGAGGCCTGTTCCATTGTGACGGTGCGAAGCGGAGGCTCGGCACTGTCGTCGGAGGATTGAAAGGAAGGTTCGCATTCCTCGATTTCATCTTTAAGAAGGTAATCGGTTGAAACACCGAAAATGCGGCTCAGCCGAAGAACTTTGTCCATATCGGGCACGGACTGTGCGCCCTCCCATTTTGAAACGGATTGGCGCGAAACTCCGAGCTTTCCCGCAAGGTCCTCCTGTGACCAGCCCGCCTTTTTACGAAGATTGATGATTTTGTCTGCAAGTATCATTGCTGTGACCGTTCCCTTCCGTTTAACTTTTTCCGCCGCCTGTTCGCGGGCGGGTTTACTGCCGTAATGATACGCTTTTTTGCCGTTGCGGGCAATAAAGGGAGGCGGGCAATTTGTCAACCCGTGGCTGCGATATGCGCAACTGAGACGATTTTTGCCGTAGATACGGAAAAATTCCCATCACGGGAAAACCGCACTCCGTGCCGCTCCCGAAACAGGGGGATTCAGAGTGTGAACGGAAAAATATTTGATAACTGCAATTGCGCAATATCGGTTTTCAGTATAGCTTTGTTGAAAGTCGTTGTCAATATGGTTTGAAACAATATATGCGGCAGCCGTAAATTTGCCGTCCGATGCCGCTGAATTTCCATATTTTTTGTTTCCGAAAAAACATGAACACTTTGCCCGGGTTGAATTGTTCGGATTCCGGGCAGAGGAGCATTGCGGTCGGAAACTTTTTCGTTAAAAACAATTAATCAGCAATTATCACAAAGAAAGCTTGACGGCGAGTATTTATAGGGATATAATGAGCAATTCCGGGATGACGCGTAAAATATTGAAATACTCAGGAAACATACGATTTATTCTTGCAAACAGCATTGCGGAGGTGCAAATGGAATTAAACAACAGCAAAAATGCTGAGGCCGTCTTTTCACTTTCATTGCTTTCGGGCGGCGCGGCGCAGAAAAATGAAACGGAGCTGCTGCTGAAAAGCAACGAAAAAGCTCAAAAATACGGGCTTGTTCTTTCCCGGAAGCAGGCGGCAGCGATTATCGCAACACGAAATGCTGCATTGCAGCGCACGGGAAGGATGGAATTCGGTGCAGGCATTCTCGGCAGGATTGCCGAAGCATTCTGTGATTCGCCGTGGATTTCGCAGGAGGATTATGAGCAGACCCTGCATGAGGTCACCGGACTGTTTTATGAATTTAAAAATGAAACGATGGACATCGTTTCAGATGATGAACTGATTGATTTCATGAAGGAAGCTTTTGACGGGTTCTGCAAGGGTTCTCTCGAATTGCTTGCGGGACGTGCGCTGCCGATGCTTGCGGAACATGTTCGCAGCGGAGAGCCGTTGGAAAGCTTCATTTACCGTGCGGAACAGTACGAACAGAGCTGAAAACGGCGGCGGTGTTTTGCAGCCGAAAAGAAGCTGAGGGATAAACAGCCGACTGAAAGGAGAACGACGGGAGCAATGGAAGAACACGGAGTTAAAATCCACGGAACGGAATCATTGAAGGCATCCGACGGATTTGCAGCATCGGCGGGCGACAGCTTGGAGAAGCACGGGGCACATGCGCTTGACGGCTTCCGTCCCGATCCGACGGATTATTTTGCGTCACTTGTGCAGGCTGCAAACGCTGCGGGACTGCTTTCGGAAACGGATGTTTCAAGCTTGCAGGTGCAGCTTGCGGATCTGCTTAAAACGTTGGCGGATAAGCGAACGGGGGGCAGAAGCAGTTCATTGCCCGTTGAAGAGGGAAGAAAGCTGCTTCTTTCCGCAACATATATAATCGGTTTGAACCTGAAAAGGTATCCGAGTGCGGAAGAGGCGGCGGAAGCGCTTGTGAACACTGCGCTCGTGCAGCTTTATAATGACGGCATGGCGGAAGCAAACCTTCGTATGAACCGCGCAAGAGGGCTTCAAAAACGCATTTTGCGAAACTTTTTCAAAAACCCCAACAGATTCTGGTTTTCAACGGTTTCGGACGGTATAAACGGGTTCTTTAAACTGTATTCGCCCGTGTTTTCGGCGCGGGAGATTCACATAACTGCGGACTATCCGCCGCTTGCGGGCAGGCCGAAACTTTGCGGAATCGAATTTGTTGAGCGGTATTTGCGTTATATTGACGCTGAAAATGCCTTTTTGCTTTTATTCCCGTCGGATAAATGCGATGGACTGCTTCGGGAGCTTGCAAAGGATTATGCCGACAGCCCGGTGAACCTGTTTGAACCGATTCTGCTTTGTGCACTTGCGCTTGCACATTTCGGGCGCGAACCGCAGCGGTTGGACCTGTCCGCAAAGGAAGCGGAAACACTTGAAGCGGAACTCGTTTCACTCGACTTGAAGCAAACTGCTGCATTTCTTATCGATGCGCTGGATAAATTGGACGCCGTTTTGAAACTGCCGAAAAGTGTCGGGCTGTATATCGTTCGCTGTATGCCGATTCTTGCAAGAACGGTTCATAACAATGTAAGTATCGGACGAAGCGTCTTCCCGCGGGTATCGGAAGCGTTCCGGATGGGTGAAGTCAATGTTTGGGACGGTGAAAGGCTCAGCGATGCAGAATACAGAGGGCTTCGCGAAAATCTGCTTGCGGCTCAAACTGCGGGCGAAAGGCTCGCGCTTATCACGGAAAACGTGCATTCCGCAGCGGACATAATTGATATTGTGTGCGATGATTTGCTTGACAGTGCTGAAATGAATGCGCTTGTTGAAATGCTTCCGCTGCCGGCATTCGTTTTGCTTTTGAAACGCTTTCCCTCCGTTGAGTTTGAGGAAGGCCGAAACGAAAAACAATTTGCGGAAGCACTGAAGGCGCGCCGCAGCAGCCTTTCCCCGGAGCAGAGCCGTAAATTGGAGCTGATACTTGAGAATATGACTGTCGGGGAATGATTAACGATTATTTGTGAACCCGGAAGAAGAACATTTAATTAATCACAAAAAGGGCATTGCAAACGCCGAGCGGCTGCAATGCCCTGAATTTATGTTATAATGTTTCCGAAAAAGTCAGGCGGCAGGATGCGGCGTTAACTCTCGGATCTGTTTGCGAGGCTCATTCGGGAAGATTCTCGGATTCATGTCCGGGCAAAATCCGACCGAGCTTCGGGTCAACAATGATTAATACTCAAAGAAGCCCTTGCCGGTTTTTCTGCCGAGCAGACCTGCGCGAACCATTTTGCGCAGCAGGGTGCAGGCGCGGTATTTGGAATCATGGGTTTCGTTATACATGGTGTCCATGATTGCGAGGCAAACGTCAAGGCCGATAAGGTCGCCCAATGCGAGCGGTCCCATGGGATGATTTGCGCCGAGCTTCATTGCGGTGTCAACGTCTGCGGGGGACGCAACGCCTTCCTGAACGATGGTGACAGCCTCGTTGATCATGGGGATAAGAATGCGGTTAACAACAAAACCGGGAGCTTCGGCCACTTCAACGGGTTCCTTGCCGATTTCGGTGCAGAGAGCTTTGATTGTTTCGAAGGTTTCGTCGGAAGTGTGCATACCGCGAATGATCTCAACAAGCTTCATGACCGTTGCGGGGTTGAAGAAGTGCATTCCGATGAACTTGTCCGCGCGCTTGGTGCAGGCGGCAAGCTCCGTGATGGAAAGGGAGCTTGTGTTGGTTGCAAAAATGGTGTGCTCGGGGCAGATTTCATCGATTGCAGCATAGAGATTATGTTTGATTTCCATATTCTCAACGATTGCTTCAATCACGAGATCTGCGGTTTTGAGGTTCTCATAGTCGGTAACAAAGGTGATGTGTGCAAGAATCGCATCCGCTGCTTCCTGCGTCATCTTGCCGCGATCAACGCGCTTTGTAAGGCTCTTTGTGAGTTTTGCGGAGGATTTGCCGATGCTTGCATCGGTTCTGCCGTATGCGGTAACGTTGTAGCCCGCGGTTGCGAAAACCTGTGCGATGTCAAGGCCCATTGTGCCTGCGCCGATAACGAATACGTTTTTCATAATGCTTAGTTCCTTTCGGTGAAATAATTGTTTGGTAAACTTCGGGCCGAAGCCCTGATGTTATTTGCCGGTGAATTCGTCTTTTTTTGTTTTGGAAACGAATGCCGTCATTGCCATTTGCTGATCCTGCGTTTCAAAGCAGCTTCCGAAAAGCTCTGCTTCGGCGGCAAGGTCGTTGTCAAGCGAATTCATGTAACGAATGCGCATTGCCTTCTTTGCGGCACGAACGGCAATGGGTGCGTTTGCAGCGATCATTTCGGCAAGCTTCATTGCTTCGTTCATCAGCTCCTCGGGGGGAACAACTCGGCTCACAAGCCCCATTTGAAGAGCTTCCGCCGCGCTGACAGTGCGTGCGGAAAGAATGAGGTCGGCCGCATATGCACGGTTAACCGTGCGGGTCAATCTCTGCGTTCCGCCGAAACCGGGAATGATACCGAGACCGACTTCGGGCTGCCCGAACTTTGCCTTTTCGGAGGCAATGCGAATATCCGCACAGAGCGAAAGCTCGCAGCCGCCGCCGAGTGCATAGCCGTTGACTGCCGCAATGACGGGAACAGCAAGGTTTTCAAGTGCGCAAAATGCTTTGTGACCGTGCATACCGAAAGCGAACGCTTCGGGACGGGAAAGATCCTTCATTTCGGAAATATCCGCGCCCGCAACGAAAGCTTTGCCCGCGCCGGTAACGATAAGGCAGCGAAGCTCCGTATCATGTGCGATTTCGGTCACTTTTTCATAAAGGCAGTCAAGAAGCGCGGAATTCAGCGCATTGAGTGCCTCGGGACGGTTGATGGTGAGAATGCCGATATTGCCGGCTTTTTCATAAAGAAGCATGAAAAAAATCCTCCTCTGCCTCAGTTTTCCTTTTCAACTGCAATTATACTCCATTTGAAGGCAAAATTAAATGCTTTTTAAATAAATATATAATCAATGTCCGATCAAGCGCAGAATTCAAACAAAACAAAGCCGAACAGCCGCAGCGTTGCTGCAAACCGTCCGGCCCGTTGATGCAGGATAGGAGAGAATTTATCTTACCTGCATTGCAAAGCGCATAACGCTTATAGCATCGGAAATGCTGATGTTTCCGTCCGCATCGATATCCGCCATGTTGAAATCACAGCTGAGCGAATTCACGCCGATTGCATTGCGGGCGATAAGAACGGCGTCCGCAACGGAAATGTTTCCGTCCCCGTCCGTGTCGCCGCCGAAGCAGGCGGTCAGGTGTTCAAAATCGGAAATTCGGCAGAAATTATTGGAAGAGTACAGTTCACCGTCGGCATACCAGCCGAGGAAGCTGCCTGAAAATGTTTCTGCTTGCACACGGAACTCGTTGTTTTCAACGTCGACGAGGCGGGGATTGCCATAAATGACTTCTTGAAGTACTCCGTTGCCGAAAACATCAATTCTTGATGGAGAAATAAAACCGGCAGGCTGAACAACGAACAGGCGTGTATTTGTTCTGTAAAGCTTAATTTTAGTGAGGCTCGAACAACCGGAAAGAAGAATTTCCCGGCAGTTATCGGCACCGACAAAGTCAAACATGCGCAGCTGATCGCAATCGGCAAGATTGATTCCGGTAAGTCCGTCCGGAGCGGCAACGAATTCGCCGATACCTGTGCCGGAAAGGTTGAGATAGCCGTAAAGCTCAACAAAGATGGTGGTGGTGCAGCCGTTGGGGTCGTTATAATCGGGGTAATAGAATTTGACGCCTTCAACCACAGAATAATCACCGTAATTGAATATCAAAACGAATCTGTTGATTGCGTCCGATTTTGCTTCTTCACTCTCGTTATATGCCGCCATACCGTAACCGAGACAGTACTGCTGACCGTTGGGTTCGCCTGTTTCCGGATTTATCGTATCCAGAAACTCAACAATGTTCTCGTACTGGTCATCCGGAATCCCGAGGGGATTTGTGCGTGTTTCGGCACGGGCGGACAGGCCGACCGCGGCAAGCAGAACGAGACACATCAAAAGACTGAGGACTCGTTTGATGTTCACAGAGGTTAACATAGATTTTCTCCTTTCAAATTTGGGTTTTTACGGCAGATATCATTTCACGATGACGGCAGATTCAGATTACTGCTGACGGAAGGCAGAACAACTGCCGCAAGACGAAATCTTCAATCCGTACTCTAATTATAAAAAAAAAAAAACAAAAAGCAAGTCAAAAAAACAAAAAAACCAAAATATATTATAATTGACGACAAATTCTTGGGCATTGCCAATGCCCCCTGCTTTATGGTAAAATATAAATGAAGAAAGAACCCCGGGCGGAGACCTGCAAAAGGGTGATGCTCCGTCCCTGAAAGGAGAAATTTATGCATTACACTTATAAGACCGGCGGAACATGTTCCACGATGATCGATTTTGACATTATCGACGGCAAACTGCACAATATTGTGTTCACGAACGGCTGCAACGGCAACCTCAAGGCCATCGGTTCGCTGCTTGAGGGAGCCGATCCGAAGTTTGCAATCGAAAGGCTTTCCGGCATTTGCTGCGGATTTAAGAATACATCCTGCGGCGATCAGCTTGCGCGTGCAATACGGCAGGCGGTCGGCGAATAAGCTCTTTTGCAGCAGGGCAGCCGAAGATGCTTATCACAAGCACAAAAAACGAAATTGTAAAATCTGTGCGCCGCCTGCGGGATCGTTCGGCGCGGCGGGAGAGCGGGCAGCACCTTATCGAGGGTGAACGGCTTGTTTTTGATGCGCTGGAGGCGGGCATTGTGCCGGAAACGCTGTTTATTGAGCAGGGACGCACGGATTTTGAAGCGCGGGTTTCGGCACTCGGTGCGGAGTTTTTTTCCGTGAGCCGTGCCGTGCTTGAAACGGTGTGCGACACTTCCGCTCCGCAGGGAATTGCGGCGGCGGTAAGAACGCCGGATTTGACTGCTCCCGAAAGCGCGGAGGATTTTCCGCACGGGCTTATTGCTGCGCTGGACGCATTGCAGGACCCCGGCAATCTCGGAACGATAATCCGCACGGCCGATGCAATGGGTGCGGCGGCGGTTCTTCTCGGCACGGGCAGCACCGATGCATTTTCCCCAAAGGCTTTGCGTGCCGCAATGGGCAGCACATATCATCTCAGGATTTTTCAATGCGAACTCTCCGAAACTCTGCCGAAGCTGCGGGAAAGCGGGTTCTCGCTTGTTTGCGGACATTTGGCGGGCGAGGAGCGGCTTCCGACGCTGAACCGTGATTGCGTGATTGTTATCGGGAACGAGGCGAACGGCGTTTCGGACGGCATTGCGCGGCTTTGTTCGCTTTGCCGCCTGCCGATGCTCGGGCGGGCGGAGAGCCTGAACGCATCCGCTGCGGCGTCAATACTGATTTTTGAAACGGCAAAAAAAATCAACGGAATCGAATTCTGATTTTTGTTTTTATCTTACAGATATTTGATATTTAATATTTGAACGAAGCGGAGTCAGTTCAATCAAAACTGTTTTACAAAGCTGACTTAAAACCGAAACGGAGGCTGCGGAATGGGTGCAAAGCTGAACATGGATACCGGCGGAGAAATCATCAACTGTGCCGCAAAGCTCTTTGCAAAGCGCGGGGTTGGAAGCGTCAGCCTGCGCGACATTGCAGACGAACTCGGAATAAGCAAAGGCACACTGCATTATTATTTTAAAACGAAAGAAGATTTAATATGTTCATGCGCAGAGAATTGCGTTGCCGTCATCGGCGACGGGGTTTTTGAGCTTATGAACGGTGCAGCTCGCGGAGGAAGTGCGGAGAGCGTTTGCGAAAAATTTGTTTCCGCTTTTTTTGACGATGCCTTGCTTCCGAAGCTTCTGGTCGGGCTGCTTTG
>ENA-ORSK01000981-ORSK01000981.1-human-gut-metagenome-genome-assembly--contig:-NODE-981-length-25499-cov-3.712467_pt1 | contig 25499 bp, 18 predicted proteins | sample MGYA00242192_ERZ509159 | MGnify/ENA primary metagenome ERZ509159 (study PRJEB26280, sample SAMEA2338663) | human gut metagenome | biome: human gut; feature: human-associated habitat; material: faeces...
CATCGAAGTGAGGGCGTGCCCGGGCGGCTGCATTGACGGCGGCGGAACCCCGCGTGTTAAGCGCGAATATCTGACGCGGGCGCAAAAGCGTATCGCCGGCATTTATGCTATTGATTCCAAACGTCAATTGCGCCAGAGCCACAATAACCCCGATGTGCAGATTCTGTACACGGAATTCTTAAAAGAACCGTGCTCGGAAACCTCGCACCGGCTGCTCCATACGCACTACACGGATCGAAGAGAAGCCGAAGCCGTCATGGACCTCACGCAATTGAGAAAAAAGCTTTCTTAAGCGTTCAGACCGGTTGATTCCGGAGTCATAAAGCCGCGACGCGTCGTTTGATAACGTCGCGGTTTTCTTATCTTAAACGTCGAAAAGACCTTAAAGCGTTCCGTCACCCGTTCCTTTGCGGGAACCATACGAAACAAACGGCATATCCAAGTGCCAACACACCAGGCGCAGACCGGCAATGAACACCGCCGAAGCAATAAACGCCGTATCAACGGACATGTCGAGATACACAAGTCCCAGATACACCCAATTTCCGGCAAAAGCGGCAAAGGCGTAGGGCTGCTTATCCGACAGGACCATCGGTACGCGGCATAAAAAGACGTCCCGCAGCAGGCCCCCGAAAACACCGGTGCACACCCCCAAGATTACAGCGGGCAGTGCCGGGACCCCCGCTGCCGTCGACATGGCCGTACCGCCGACGGAAAAGACGGCAAGGCCGATGGCATCGGACCAGATAAAGATGGCATACAGGTGCGTTTCCGTGAATTTGCGGACAATACGCGGAGCAATCAGGGTCATAAAGAGCACGACCCAAACGTACTCCTGATGGGCAATCCAATAAAAGGGACGGTTATCGATGATGATGTCGCGAATCAGTCCGCCGCCGAAGGCCGTTGTAAAGGCCATGACGAAAACACCGACCGGATCGACTTTGCGTCCTCGGGCGGCAAGGATTCCGGCTAAAGCGAATGCAACAATGCCGATGAAATCGGTAATTTGATAGAAGTTCATAAGAGTTTAGGGCGAAAAAACACCACCGACGCGAATGCTACAGGTTTTTAACGCGTTTCGTATCATTCGACGGAAGTAGGAGGCGAACACCACCCAAGTGTCTTTCATACGTTCCCGAGGAAAAAACGCTTGTCGCTTACCGTCTCGCCGCGCCCTGACCCTCGATTGAAACGCCGATCCTAGAAAAAGCAGCTAAGTAAGTAATCGCTTACATATTGTTTTTCATTTGGCAATCAAGGACTTCTTGCTAAATTTAAAACTTTCCTACCGGGCGCTACCGTTACTGAGCGCCCGGACGCTCACTTCGCTCATCACGAGCTCCAATCGCACCGAAGCGCGCGTCATCGCCAAGTACAAGAGGGCTCGAACGGAATGAGTGAGCTCTTCGAAATCCAATTCCGTCACAATCACACAGGGACTTTGCAGACCCTTGAATCGCCGAACGGTATCGGCAAAGAGCACACCGTCGGTAAAAATCATGTCACCGTTCTGATTAAAGCGTCCGGTCGGTCTCTTCAGCGCGTACCCACCCAAACTCTCCTTTTGTAACAGCTTGGAGGAGGAAAGCCCTTTTGCACTTAAAAGAGCTATCTGTTCGGGAGAAAACCCGGCGGCAACGGCATTTTCAAGAGCTTTTTCCGTAATCCGGCGAACGGACTCACTCGGCGCATACGAAACAATCGTATTCTCGCCGACAAAATCCGGGTTCCCGGTAAATTCGGGGCTCACCAGTTCGAGAGCGATCATCTCGGAAGCCCGCGTCTGAGAGACACGGGCCGATTCGGTCGAACGAACGATTATATGATCGAGCGGAGCAAACTCGGGATGCGATTTCGCATCCCGAGCAAAAAGATCGCGCAACGTATAAAGATGTCCGCCCGGATTCAACGCGTTGGCAAGCGCATCAATCCAGTCGAACTCAAAGTCTTCGGCGCCGTCGACCACAATCAAATCGTAGGGTAGGGCCGTAGTTTTCAGTGTTTGACACAGTGCCTCGGAAAGCGAATCAAACCAGGCGACTCTTTCTTCGGGCATAAGCTCGTCGGGATCTGTTGCATCGCGAGTTAACTCGCGCGCCAATTCGTGCCAGGTTCCGATAAAAGCGATGCGGGAGGCCACCGGAGTTTTTCTGAGTCGCTCGACATTGTTCCGATGAAATCCCACATAAAGCGCACGTAGCCCTCGGTCGCAGGCATCTTTCAGGAGTGTGACGGCCAGTTGCGTTTTTCCGCCCCCCGCCGGTGCTTCGACCTCAATAACAGGCGAGGCGGTCTGAATTCGCGGAATCCATTCGGAAAGACCCCGAGCCCGCGTGTTTTGCAACGACTCAATGCCGGAAACCAGGGCCGAGACATCCGGTGTCAGAGCGATTTGCCCCTTGAAAAACTCAACGATTTCATCATCCGTAAGCACATCTTCTGGACCGATGTACTCGGCATTAAAGTCCTGGACGATTTCGGCCAGAAAGGGCACTTTCTTCGAATCGATTATGCAAGTACTGACGTCATTGAAGGCGGGAGTCTCTGCAATCTGCCCGTAGGGAATCACCAAAAAGTGCTTAAACCGCAGATGTTTACCCGGAAAACGACTCTTTAAACGCGTCAAAATCAATCGATGCTGCGTGGCAATCTGCTCGGAAATATCGAGAATGCCTTCCTTACGGTCTCGAATGAGTTTGCCGGTCTCGTCGACCGAAAGCTGTCCCGTTTTAACTTCCAGAACCAAAATGGCGCCCGTCGGCGTCACGACAACATCGTCAAATTCGCTTAAAACGCGACCGCCGTGGCTCATCGCCTCGTAGTTTAAAAAGACAGTGTAGTCATCGGGCAGGACTTCAAGCTGGCGTCTGACGGCCGCTTCCCCGAAATCACCGCTTCGCGCAGGTTCGGAAAAACGGCGTGGATTTTCAATGAACTTAGCCATAATCGTTCACCGGAGAAAAAGCCGCCTCTATAGTTGCTCGACGTTGATTCCGGCGTGCTTTAGAAATCGGATACCCGAATCATCGCGATAAATCTCATGGTAATAGACGTGCTCGATACCGCACTTTTGAATCAAAAGGGCACAGTGAATACACGGGGAGTGAGTGATAAAGATGCTCGCTCCGCGACTGGAAAAGCCGTTAAACGCCAGTTTGGAAATCGCATTGAGTTCGGCATGCTGCACCTCGGGACGCGTCACGAGTTTGCCGTCCACTTGCATTTCGCAACAGTTATCATACCCGGTCGGCATACCGTTCCAACCGATGGAAATGATGGCATTGTTCTTGACAATCACGCACCCGACCTTAAGCCGCACGGCATAACTGCGTTCGGATGCAATTTGAGCGATGAGCATGTACATCGCGTTGTCTTTTTTAACGTCCATGATGAATATCCCCCCCGATTCGGCCGATTTTCGGATTTTAGCCAAACCGAGGGCCTAAGACGCACCGAACTCCGACAAATACGCGAAAACCCCAACCGGAAAAGCGCAACCGATTGACGTCTTGCGACATCGTGGGCCGAATCCGCGCGCTTTGGTATTGAGCAAGACTTTTCACTGCGGACCGAGCACCGAACACCGTGAGAAGGACTGATTTTAAATAAGAATTTAATTTTGCGAGTTCTATCTCGTAAAATTACGAGCAGCATCTCGTAAAATTAAAACCTTGAGGTCCTCAATGTTTACGCGAAAAGAATTTTCCCTAATTAAACAACGAGTTACCGAGCCACGACGTTTTATTCAAGTCGTCCTCGGTCCGCGTCAAATCGGCAAAACAACCGTTGTTAGGCAGGAGCTTGAGACATTGGACGCCCGTCCCTTTATTTTTCGGCCGATGCCGTTGCTGCCGCGGATGCCTCTTGGTTAAGTTCCTGGTGGGAGAGGGCGCGTGCCACATACGCCCAAGGCGAGGGCAATAAAGAGGTCGATTTCGTTTTAAATATCCGCGGGAAAACAATCGCACTTAAGGTTAAAAGCAACGGAAAAAAACGTTCCGCCGGTTTGTTGCTCTTTCAAGAAAAGTTCCGCCCGAATCGCTGCCTTGTCGTCGGGAGGGCGACTTGTCCCTCGAAAGCTTCTTTTAACTTGACCCGGTCGCACTGGTCGATTGAAAAGTTTTCAAGAATATCAATTAGATTTACACATAGGTTGTTTGCTTTCGGCTATAATACCTCACAACAGCAGATTAGCCGAGGACTTAAGTAATGACCTATATTCATCGGAGTTTGGAAAGCGTTGTCACTCAGGCTTCCGAGTGGTTTCCGGTCATTCTGATCACCGGATCACGCCAAGTCGGCAAAACGACGATGCTCCGGCACCTGATGCAGGGGAGCACCCGCAGTTACGTCACGCTCGATGATTTGACAGAGCGGAGTCTTGCGAAAAAAGACCCCGATCTTTTTCTTCAAACGCACAAGACACCGATTCTCATCGATGAAGTTCAGTACGCACCGGAACTTTTTTCCGCGATTAAACGAGCCGCCGATTCCGGAGCCGAACCCGGGGCTTTTTGGCTAACCGGTTCCGAAGCGTTTTCCCTCATGAAGGGAATAAACGAATCGATGGCAGGTCGCGTTGCCGTCTTATCACTCACGTCGATTTCCCAAGCCGAACTTGCCCGAGCTCCGCAGCGTCCCTTTGCCGTCAATCGTGATTGGCTCCGAAATCGCGCAAAAGAGAGAAAGCCTTGCGATATCAACGCGTTATATGAAATGATTTTCCGAGGCTCTATGCCGGCGGTGATACAGGGGGCTCCGAGGGACCTCTTTTATAGCAGTTATATCTCCACGTACATTGAGCGCGATGTCAAGGGCATCCTCGAACGCGTCGATGTCTTGAAATTTCATCGATTCACGGAGATTTTGGCCGCGAGGACCTCGCAACTTGTAAACTTTGCCGCCATGGCACAAGAGGCTGAAATCCTGCAAAAACAAGCCAAAGAGTGGATCGATATCCTTCGGATGTTCGGCATTGTCTTTCTTCTCAGGCCATATTCGAACAATCTCCTTAAACGGCTCGTGAAAACGCCGAAACTGTATTTTTTCGATACCGGTCTTGTCTGCCATCTGACACGATGGTCGAGCCCGGAGGTTCTGCAAGCTGGAGCAATGAATGGGGCAATTCTCGAAAACTACGCCGTAGCCGAAGTCGTCAAAACCTACCTAGGTTGCGGGAAAGAGCCTCCGGTTTTCTTTTTCCGGAACAAAGACAAGAAGGAAGTCGACTTACTTCTAGAGCAAAACGGCGAAATTAATCCGATTAAAATCAAACGGACTGCCAATCCGGGTACAGAATTGACCGGAGTTTTCTCGCTTCTTGATAATGCGTCTGTCAAGCGCGGGCAGGGAGCCGTTCTGTGTCTTAAGCCCGACGTCTTGCCGCTTGATGCCCGAAACTGCACGGTGCCGATTTGGGCAATCTAAGGCGCATTCGGAAAATGCCTCAAGGAGCCGATTCGAAGTGGGCGATTCTGAAAGCGCCGAGTTCGGTACCGACCGGAAAAAAACATCCCCTGATCCACGTCTACACAAGTCAACATAATAGTAGTTATGTTGACTTGTGGCAGATAATAGCGTTGATTCTGTTGGAATTTACCAAAATGTGCTCCGTTGCCGCCAAGACAACTCAAGGCAAAAAATGCTACGACATCTTCCTTGCGCCGCTCTTGCAGACTTTGAAGAAATCCGCAAGAAAGGCTTTGTGTACGTAGACAAAGCCCGATTCATCGAGACAATGGAACGGCTGCCCTGTGGCGTCGTTCGAATGATTCACCCTAGCCGTTTCGTGAAAACTCTTTTTACTATAGCTCTGGTGCCCTACTAAATAGCAACCCGAACAAGAACAGCCAATGCACGTATAATCATCAACACAACATTTTTCCCGTGGAAACAGCTGAGAAATGACACAGAATGCTCTGAAAATGGCTCCCTACGGCGAAGCAAACTTTTCGATTTTGCGTGCAAATAACCTTGCCTATGTCGACAAGACCGAGTTCATCGCCGAACTCGAATCGTTCGCCAATCGCTTTCCCTTCATCGTCCGTCCCCGCCGTTTCGGAAAGACGCTTTTCACGCAAACACTGCAGGCCTATTACGATATCGCCGCGGCCAAGGACTTTGAACGTAACTTTGCCGGCACCTATATCGGAGAGCACAAGACACCGCTTGCCAATACATTTCGAGTCATTCATTTCGACTTCTCGGGAATATCACCGCAAAATTTTGAAAGCGATTTCGCCGATCAGGTTCTATCGGGTTTTTTTGATTTTTGTCTACGTTATCCTTTTAAGAGCGGAGAGAGTCTTCTCAGAGAGAAGTTCGATTCTGCACATCGACTGCTGACAGCCTTTGTGCGTGAATACGAGGCAACCTTTAGGGAACCGATTTATCTCATCATTGATGAATACGATCAAGGAGCCAATGAGGTCCTTGCTTCCAGTCTTAAATCCTTTCAAGCGCTGACAAAGTCCGGGGGTGCTCTGAAGACTTTCTACGAAAGGCTAAAACAAATTGCTACAAAAGGAACAATCGGCCGAATATTTATCACCGGCGTTACGACGATTCAACTCGATTCGATGACATCCGGTTTTTCGCTTGCGAAGAATTTCACGACAAATGCCCGATTCATAACCATGTTCGGTTTTACGGAGCGAGAACTTCGCAATTTGATTTCACAACTCGTTGACTTGAAACAATACGGAAAGTCTCTAGACGAAGTCTTGATTCGCATGAAAGAGTGGTACAACGGATACTGCTTTAATCCGGATATGCAAGAAACCGTTTTTAACTCGTCCATGTGTTTGAATTACTTAAGTTCAATTGCCGAGACAGGGAGAGAACCTCGCTCAATGCTCGACCCCTCGGTGGCCAATAGCCTTGACAAGATTGAAGCTGTTCTTTCGCTCGGTGATTCGGAATTTGTCCGTGACATTGTGAGTCGGGCCTTAAACAATCGACCGATTCCATTTGAAGGTGACCTTAAGGTACTCAATCTCAATACTCAAGAGTTCTTAGATGAACAGAATCTGTTATCCGCTCTCTTTTACATGGGATTTTTGACCTTCGCGCCGAACGATTGGAAGACCCTTACGGTTCCCAATCGCGCCATCGGGATTCAGTTCTTTGAGTATTACTTCAAGAACATTTTGAATGCTCCGCGATACACCTTTGATGCTGAGGAGTTTTCTCTGGCTTACAAAGCTCTGACCGAAGGGAATCCCAAACTTTGGCTTGATCTTGCCGATAGACGCCTCGCGCAAACAAGCGGCGTTCACATGGCTGTACACGTCAATGAGGCGGCTTTTCAAATGATGCTTTCTTCAACGCTTTGGGCATCGGGTGAATACGGCGGGCAACTTGAAATCGAATCACGCGGAGAGAACTCGGGCTTTATCGATTTACTCCTGACTCCCAAGCACGACACCTCTCTTCCGAGTTACGTCATCGAAGTCAAGCACCTGAAGACCGATGCAACCGGTGAAGCCGTACAAAAAGCCCTTGCGGAGGCTAAAACGCAAGCGGAAAGATACGCTCAAGGAGAAGCCGTCAAGAGAATTTCCAATCTCAAACGCCTTGCACTCGTTTACAAAGGGTTGAGGCTCTCGGCTTTTGAGATTTTTTAGTTTGTGCCTTGACCGTTTTGAGAATCGGTGCCGGCAAAAATCCCGCAAAACCACCGGTTTCTCACGCTCTGCTTTACCGGCATGGCGGAAAAAAAGACCGACCCAAAACACCTGAGTCGGTCCCCTCGTCTTTAGAAATTCAAGACGCGTTTATTTTTAAGACTCCAAACGCTTGGCACGGAAGCAAGCCGCTGCCGTAAAGAGCGCATCGGACGAAGAATTGAGCGCTGTCTCGCACGAATCCTGCAACACGCCGATGATAAAGCCGACGGCCACAACCTGCATGGCTGTGTTGTTGTCGATTCCGAAAAGGCTGCAAGCCAAGGGAATGAGCATGAGCGACCCACCCGGAACACCGGCCGCACCGCAAGCGCACAGGGACGCGACAACGGCAAGCAAAACCGCCGTCAGGAAGTCGACATAAACGCCTAAGGTCGTACAAGCCGAAAGCGCCAGAACCGTAATCGTGATGGCAGCACCGGCCATGTTAATCGTGGCACCCAAGGGAATGGAAACGCTGTAGGTATCTTGCGAAAGTTGCAATTTGCGGCAAAGTTCCAAGTTAACCGGAATATTGGCCGCAGACGAACGCGTAAAGAAGGCCATCACGCCCGATTCGCGCAACGTTAAAAGCGTCAAAGGATACGGATTGCGACGGATGCAGAACCAGACCAAAAGCGGGTTGAATACAAGCGCCACAAAGAACATGCACCCGAGAAGCACGGCAAGAAGCTGCACGTAGCCTACTAAGGCACCGAAGCCTTCGGTTGCAAACGTATTGGAAACAAGACCGTAAATCCCGATCGGGGCACAGGAAATCACGATATGGACGATAAATTCGATTCCGTCAGCCAGGTCGTTTAAGATTTCGCGTGTGCGATTCGAGGCTTTCTTTAACGCCAGACCGAAACCGACGGCCCAAGCCAAAATACCGATGTAGTTTGCGGAGATCAGGGCGTGCACAGGGTTGTCAACGGCGGAAAGGAAAAGGTTTTTCAACACTTCGGCGATGCCGCCGGGAGCCGAAGCCGAGGCACCGGTTGTCGCTAATTGAATCGAAACCGGAAAGATAAAACTTGCGATAACGGCTGTGGCTGCCGCACAGAATGTGCCGACGATATAAAGCACCAAAATCGGCTTAATGTGACTGTCGGCATTGATGTCTTGGTTGGCAATGGCCGCACAGACAAGAATTAACACGAGGACCGGAGCTACGGCCTTTAAGGCGGACACGAAAAGTGTGCCGAGGAAACCCACGGAGACGGCAAAATTCGGAAAGAAATATGCCGTTAAACTACCCAAAACCAAAGCCAAAAGAATTTTCTTAACCAAAGACCCGCCGAGAATCATCGGCATCGCCCGATGAAACGGGATTTTATGATTTAACATAACTGCTCTCTCCGACTACACAATGCGCGCTTAAATAAAAATGGCGGGAATCAATCCCGCATGTTGCACCCGCAACCGCCTCGTTTAAGATGAGGTCCCTCCTCCCGGAAGCGCCCCTCATCCTTTAAACCGACCTCGCACATCGTTGATTGTAAAAAACGTAAGGATACTCCTCTGCCTAAGAGACAGGAAATTTCGGCCTCTCGAAAAAGTATTTTTCGTTTTAATACGTCTGTTTCTACTGTTTTAGATATTCGTTAAATCCTCCCTTTCCTAAAGTTCCGATTGAATTGTTTTCCTCCGGCCGGTAGGGCAAAAAAACCCTTTGAAGAAAACGGTTGGTAAGCCCGTCAACTTCAAAGGGAGGGGGAAAAGATATTCCGACACTAGCTTTAGAAAATGTACATGACAACCGTGAAAACAACGGCAGCAACTACACAAGGTAATACCGTTCGTTTGCAAGCTTCCATCGGAGAAACTCCGGCAATGCCGGCCAAGACGATAACGCCCCCTGCAATCGGATCAAAGAAAAGTCCGACGGGGAAAACGGAGCCTGGCGTGAAGCGAGAATAGTAGTTTTATGTTTTCGAAGATTTAAAATACTAAATTCAAGAAAGAGATGAGAAAAAACAGATAATTTATTACGCAATTACAAGAAAAAAACGTTAGATTTCAACACCTTGTCCACTAAAAGATCGCGAAATAAAAAGAAAAAACTGCAAAATAAAGACATCAATCAAGCGGTCATCGATTCCGGCACACAGAAAAGTGAAAAAAAAGACCTGTTCCGTTAATAGTCTTCGGGTAATCGAAATTCGAGAAACATCCGGAGAAAGTCAGAAGCCTCACATAAAAAAGTACATTACGTCTTTTTTTGGGCGTTTTGACTATTTCTTCTCGATAAATAGAGTCTATCGAAAAAACCTATACTCGGAGAAAACGAATTATCCTAGGGCTTCCAGCAGAAGAGTCGAGTTTCTTGCGCTCAAAAAGTAAGCATCCCGGGCAAAAACCACGAGACCTCAAAAAGTTCAAAAGCGTATTAAAGTTCATTTCACGAGGCTTAAAAGTACTATCCATTTGGATTGTACGTTTTAGAGGCAATAAAACCAGGACTAAGCAGTGTAAAGGACGCTCGTTTAAAACGAAATTTCCCTCAGACGAGTCTTGACAAATCTCTTTAGGCTTACTAACATAATAATAACTGTTATAGAGCTTAACCTTTAGGAAAATAACGCTATGAGACCTTCTGTTGCTGTAGAAGAATCTTTGCGAGTGCTCGGTCACAACATCAAAATCGCTCGTCTGAAACGACGCGTTCCCCAAGAGGTGCTCGCCGAACGCGCCGGCATCGGATTGAGTACCCTCACGAAGATAGAAAAAGGCAATTGCGGGGTGGCCATCGGGGCAGTGGCTGCCGTCATACAAGCGTTGGGGATGGGACTGCCCTTCTCGGAAATTTTGACCGGCGATTCCATGACGCAGGCGTTCGAGGAAGAAAACCTCCCGAAACGCATCCGTAGCACGATGAAAAAAATTTAAGGTCCTATGACAAAGATTTTTCCGGTAAGCCTGATTGTCGACAAAAGCGTCTTGACCGTCGGACAAATTGCCAAGGATGAGGGTGAAAAAAAATCCGCTCCCTCCACTTTGGCATTTCGATACAAACCGACGTGGCTCAAAGTCGGTTTTGCCCTGGGTGACGATTTGCCGCTACGACCTCAAATCCTCACGCCCGAAAATAAGGGGGCCGTGACAAACCGTTTCCCGGAGCCGATTTTCGGCTTTTTACGGGACCACCTCCCCGGAACTTGGCTTTTACGGTCCTCAGACTCGGCAAACGCAACGAGCGATGCCCTCGATTTCTTGCTTGAAAATCCCTCCGCTTTGCGCTTTTCTTCCCTATTTTGCGGAACTGAGGCCCCTGCCGAAGTCCCTGCTCCGATTCTCACGAAGGCCCTAACGGGAAGGCTTATGCGAGCCACGGAAAGCTACTTTCGGGATCCTTCGCGATTGAGCGAGGAAGAAATTGACCTTATTCAGTCCCTGGGAGACACGTTCGGGGGAACGAAAATCAAGTTTCGCGTGCGGACGGAGAAAAACCCGGAGACCGAATATGTCCTAAGACCGCGCAATCCGGCGTCTCAAGTCGACGAACCCTTGTGGGCCGCCGTCACTATGACGCTAGCGAAAAAATCGGGGCTTAAAGCCCTCTCGGGACGCTTTATCCCGAGCCTCGGGTATTTGGAAGAACGCTTTGATCGAGCAGGCGGAAATCCCCTATTTTGCCTTTCAGCAGCAACGCTGGCAAAGGGCGGCGACAATGCCGCATCTGTAACCTGGCTGGATATTGCCGATATCCTCAATCGTGAAGGGACCAAACCGAAAGAAGACTTACGAGAGCTTTTCTCTCGCCTTGTGTTTGATATGGTGGTTTTAAATAGTCGCGATACACCGGAGAACATTTGGTTTTATCGCCATGAGGGAGGCTGGAGGCTTTGCCCGATTTCGTACGGGCTTTCCAAACCCTCTTCGCTCCCTTTCAGAACCTTGCAGACGGCCGTGGTCGGAAAAAACACCCTCGCCGACACGAACACGGCCCTCTCGGTTGCACGCTACTTTAATTTAAGCGCACGCCAAGCAAAAGAAATTATTCTCAATACGCTTCGAGTGACGCGGGATTGGGAGAGTACGGCGAGGCTTTACGGGGCTCTGAGAAGCGATTGCACGTTGATGCAAAGCGCTTTCGCTGCCGAGACGGTCTGAGGGTGGCTCATTGCCGCTCTCTGTGTCCGAAAGCAGCCAAAGGGCGTCGGCCGCTTCGAATCGGTGCGCCAGGTACGTCAATGCTGCTTCTTTATCGGCATCAATGCCGCCTTTACGATTAATCCAAGCGAGCAAATCCCGGCGTGATTCCAAAAGCTCATCGCGATAGACAATGAGAATGAATGCAGCGACCAGGCGCGCTTCTTCCGAAGGCGTATCGCTCAAGTCCTTGATTGCCTCGGCCGACTCGGCATCTAGTCCGAAGCGGCACAGTGAAGATGCACGGCACGGAATCTGCAGACGCGGCAAGTTGACAAATGCCGACTTAAACGTCACGAACGGAGAACGAACCAACTGCCGAAAGCCCGATGTCCTAATCATTTAATCCACTCCCTAAAAAAACGATTTCCGATAACCCGAATTTTAAAGGTTCCGAGATGATAAGGATCATTAAGTGATCTCTTTATTTAGATGACTTTATCCCTGAATCATAAGGAGAATTCCGTAAACGCCTAATGATCTTTTCAAAAGAACCAGAGACTAAGGAAGTGCTACTAAATCTAGAAAGGTCCCCTACTTTCCCTCTAGATTTAGTATGGGAATCGGACTCAACGAAAGATCATGCCGGGCGTTCTCTTTGACTTAAATCAAAGTCACGGAAAAGGTCTTTTACGAAAGGTCGTCTGATTTCAAAGGCCTTTCTCGTTCCTCGAAAAGCAGGGCTTTTGCCCTTCAATCGCCTTAAACCACCCATAAAGAAAAAACAGCGCGATACAATCCGAGACACACGAATTCGTGGGTCGAATTAGGGAAAAAGCCCTGCAGTCGAGTCAAACCCGCCGCAAGTCAAGGAGTCCTTTATGTCAGAAGCACAGCATCTTATCGACCGCTTTATGCGTTATGTTGCCGTAAGCACGCAAAGTAACAGCAAAGCGGCAAAGGTCCCGAGCAATCCGAACGAAATCAAGCTTGCTGAGATCCTCGCGAAAGAACTCACGGCCATGGGTTTTACAGACGTGGAGATTTCCGAATTCGGGTGTCTGACGGGAAAACTTTCCTCGAACCTACCCACGGGTCAAACAGCACCGACCGTCGGGTGGTGTGCGCATTTAGATACCGTGGACTGCGGCCTTAGCCCTGAAATTCACCCGCATCTTGTGAAAGATTACGACGGGGGTGATATTTGTCTTAATCCCGAAAAAGACATTTGGCTTAAAAAGGCCGAGCACCCCGAGCTTGCGCCTTACGTCGGAGACGATATTCTCGTGACGGACGGCACCTCGGTTCTCGGCGCCGATAACAAAAGCGGTGTTGCCGTCGTGATGGAGGCCTTGAGCATCGTCACACGCGAAAAGCTCCCGCACGGGGATATTTTCGTGGCCTTCGTACCTGATGAAGAAATCGGCCTGAAAGGCTCAAAGAAACTCAATCTGTCAAAATTCCCGGTTGACTTTGCCTACACCGTTGACGGCGGAGAACTCGGAGAGGTCATTTACGAGACTTTTAATGCCGCCGAGGCCGTCGTGACCATCCGAGGCATTTCCGCACACCCGATGAATTCCAAGGGCGTTCTCGTGAACCCTGTCTTTGTGGCGCATGACTTGATTGCCCTTTTGGATCGGACGGCGACCCCCGAATGCACTGAAGGGCGCGAGGGCTTTATTCACCCCAAGTCCGTTGTCGCCGGGGCCACCGATGCCGTCATCCGTCTTAACATACGCGACCACGACAAAGCGCGCTTTGAAGCGAAAAAAGCGTTCCTAAAAGAAGCCCTTTCCTTTTTGAAAGTGCGCCATCCGCGCGCTCAAATGACCCTTTCCATTACGGATACATATGCGAATATCGCCGACGCGATTACCCCCGAAAAGCGCGCGGCCGTGGAGTTGCTGATCGGTGCCGTGAAGGACCTTAATCTTCCGCTTAACACCGTCGCGATGCGAGGCGGCACGGACGGCTCTTACCTATCCTCGTGCGGGATTCCGACCCCCAATTACTTTACGGGCGGGGCGAACTTTCACAGTTATGCCGAGTTTTTGCCGATTACACCCTGGGTCAAAAGCCTGAAGACAACGCTTCGGATTATCGAACGCTCGATTACGATGCAAAAGGAAGCGGTATAGGGAAAGGCCTAAAGCCCTCAGCACTCACATGGTAAGGAGGTGTGCCTCGGTCCCGATTAAAAATCCCGTCCGAGGCACTTCTTTTACGATTCGAATCGGCTTTAGTTCTCGGAGACCTTTTCAGGCGCCGGGGCTTTTGCCGGGACTTTCTTTTGCAACACCGCCCCGAAAAAGCCGTCGGTGTCCGTCAGATTCGGGAGCATCACCAAATCGTTTCCGAAACGGTCTCTGACCCAATCAGGAAGGTTAATCCCTTGCTTGGCCAGCACATCCGTAGCGCAAAGCGCTTCGAACTCGGGATGCCGGCTCAGAAAATCTCGGACAACGGCCTGGTTTTCTTCTTCAAGAAGCGAGCACGTGGCGTACACAAGGCGCCCTCCTGCTTTCACAAGTTTGGCGGCTTCTTCGAGAATTGATTTTTGAAGCGCATTGATGCGCTCAAGTTCCTTAACATTTAACCGCCAACGCAAGTCGGGATTGCGCCTTAAGGTGCCGGTTCCCGTACAAGGCGCATCGACCAAGACGCGGTCGAATTTGCCCCTTAAGCGCTTGACGCGTAAGTCCTTTTCATTACGAATCGCCATAGGGTGCACGTTCGACAAGCCGGCTCGTCTCATGCGGGGCGTTAAACCGGCAAGACGTTTTTCGTTGACGTCAAAAGCATAAAGGCGCCCCGTCGAGCGCATCGCAGAGCCGATAGCGAGGGTCTTGCCGCCCGCCCCTGCGCAAAAATCACAAATCATCTCGCCGCGCTTAGCACCTATTAGGCGGGCGACGAGTTGACTGCCCTCGTCCTGGACATCGATTCGCCCTTCCTGGTACATCGGCCATCGCATTAAGCCCGGTTTATCCACAAGGCGGATTCCGTCCGGAGAAAAAGGAGTTTCCTCTCCCTTAACGCCGTGGTCCTCAAGTTCCTTTAAGACATCCTCGCGTTTGGCTTTAAGGATATTGACGCGAAGATCAAGCGGAGCCCCTTCTTGCGAAGCCTTGAAAATATCTTGTGATTCCTTAGGGCCGTATTGCTTTTCAATCCGGTCATAAAGCCAAAACGGCATCTCGGCTGCCACTTCCGGAGCGGCCTTCCCCATCGGCTCAGAAAGCATATTCTCAAGAGGTCCCTTGTCGCTTCCGAGAATCGAATCGGGAACGGCATCCTTGCCGTATTGCAAAATGAGCGTTAAAAGTGCTGCAATCTTCGGAGCCCGAGCAGGCGCAATCGGTTTCATGCGGTAGGTAATCGATGCTAAATGCCGCAAAGCGTAGAAAATCGCCTCAGCCAAAATCGAGCGATCTCGGCTTCCGAGTTTGGGATTGGATTTAAAAAAGGCCTTCATGAGCTGATCGGCCGGTCCGTCAAGCTTCAAAATCACCGCTAAGGCGCGTGTTAATTCCCCGACAATCAAACTCGTGATGCGCACTTTTCCGGGATTGATTTTGACAAGGCGCTCATGACTGGCTTTACCTTTGACAATCCGTCCCTCTTTTTGCGCTTCGCGGTACGCATCTTTTTGCCTCTTGTAGGCGGCCTTCTGGCGCTCCGTCATGCGACGCCCCGTTTCGGTGTGTTTGGTACGCACCGGAGCAAAGGGCATCTTCTTTTTAAACTGCGGTTTTTCAGACATCGGAATCGTTCTTTACTCGATTAAGTTATCGAAAACAGCAAGGTTTTGCGCTGTTCGGGCGCTCATCATAACGCGACCGTCCTGTAATTTCACAGCGCCGGTAGCAACGGCGTGTACGCAACGCGGGAAAAGCACGTGTTCCAATTTAAGGCCCCGCGCTGCGAGTTTCTCCGGGGTATCGGTCGGCACAACGGGGACCACGGCCTGTCCGACAATGGGGCCGCCGTCCAGTTCACAACTTGCAAAGTGCACTGTGCAGCCGTGAACACGCACGCCGGCTTCAAGGGCTCGCTTATGGGTATCTAAACCCTTAAAAAGCGGAAGCAGCGCCGGGTGAATATTAAGAATCTTTCCTTCGTAGTGATGGATAAAGACTTCGGTTAAGACGCGCATGAAGCCGGCTAAAACAATCACCGCGGGATTTAAGGGATCGATAACCTGAATCATGGCGCGCTCGAAGCTTTCGCGGTCCGGATAGGCTTTGTGGTCAATAACAGCGGTCGGAATGCCGAGATCTTGTGCTTTAGAGAGACCCGCTGCATCGGGGCGGTTGCTAAGGACAAGGGCAATGCGGATGCCCTCTCTGTCCCAGTGTTCTTTTTTTGCCTGTTCGGCAATGGCCACGAAGTTTGATCCGCGGCCGGAGATGAGGATGACGATGTTTTTCATTAGAATTTAGAGAAAACAATAAGAATAAATATAAACTATTTTTAGCTCACAAAATAATGCGATTTAGGCACTAATCCAGCTAAGGACTAAAAATCCCATTCCACGTGCAGTAAATTGCAACTCCGCGAAAGACCACATCAATCAAACAAACTAAGAAAGTTCCGTCTATCTACTGCATCATTATCTTTTTCACATTGTTAAAATAAAAATATTCGACTGTCTGAAAGCAATTTACTATTTTAAATACAATTACACAAAATAAGAATTAATTTCTTACGCCGGAAAACCTAACTTTCCATTATTAATCATATCTAACGCCGTTTTTCTTGGAACTAATTTGTACGGAGTTCGGAAATATGCATACAAAAACTCAGTGCCACCATTCCTATTAGTAACTTTGCAGGAAAGAATAGCCACCATTGTATCTGTGAGTTCTTCACGCATTTCTCGTGAACACTCAACATACATTGATGTTGGGACACCTTGACCGGGAAGTGGTCGCACACGAATATCTGCATTCGAGGCCCCAGTGTTTTGGCAAGACTCCACGGCAAAATTTTTATAACAACCAAGTTTGTACATTCGTGCACCCTCTCCTGAAAAGTTATTAGTCTAAGACATCTTTTCTAACTTAAAAAAAGCGCGTCGAGCTGTTTTTCCATGGTTCCTTCCTTTGCATATGGTAGGGCATCAAACTGTCTGAAATTGTGATGTTTAATACCACAGGTTTCATCAAAGCCAAGAATATAGGCAAGGGCAATTTTGTAAATAATCTCCGTAGGAGCTAAACCGAAAACTTGCCGCGTAAAGATGTGCTCTAGTCTTTTTTTTGAATTTGGGAATAATTCCTTCATGCGATGGCTGTTATAGAGTCGCTTTACAATTTCAGTTATATACATCCCTGACTTCATATAGAGGTCAATGAATGTCTTATTAGGATCATCAAAACAACCTGGATTCTCCTTCTCCAGCATGTCGACCATATCCTTTACGGTTTTCTTTGGAGTGAAAATCTGGTTAGTCTTTTGCGGAGGAATGTAATCAAAAATATCCTCGAGATTTTTATCGTCGAAATAATTTGCGAGTGACTTTTTAAGGCGCAAAAATTCCTTAACCGAGTCATCAAAAACAACTGGGTCGAATAAATTCCCATGGAAATGCTTTTCTTCGCCACTTGCTTCGTCTGTATAATCACCACCATCACGAAGGAAACGGAACTGACTGAGCGTAATGCTCGTCACCTCTTTGAAAACCTTATCTGGAACAACAGTATCAAACGATGCCAAAGTAACAGGAGCGTGATTGCTTCCTGTTTCGCCATATGCCATCAAAAACGAAGGAATTGTTCTTGAGAAGCCTCTTAAATGATCTCTGATGGAATCCTCAATGCTTCTAACTTTTCGTTCATTGATGGTCTTTTCTACTCGTTCAACGACCTCTTCACTCGCCGATTCAACAAACGTCTTTAAAGTTGAAGCAAGCTTCTTCTCAAGTTCTTTCTTGAGTTCTGTCTTTTTATCTTTAAATTCCTTTTCAATTTGCTTTTCTGTTTTTCCGGATTCCAATCTGTTGCGAAGAGCATCTAAATGATCTTTTTCCGCAATGCGTGTTTCAATTTCAAAACTTCCATAGACCTTCTCTACAGCATTATCAAGCTTAGAAGAGAGGATAGATTTCAATTTCTTTTCATCAGCGGAGCGAATGTCGTTTTGATATTTTTCCTTCGCAATTGAGACAATGCTTTTTACGCTCCCTTCTTTAAAACTTTCCTTAAATTTTTCGAAGGCAGAACGGGCTTCGTCTTCTGTCTTATCTTCTTTACCGCCTATAGCAGATTTGATTTGTGCTTCAATTTGCTTTTGCTCTTTTTTCCCAAAGACTTTGTCGCCGAAGATCTCTGTAGCCGTCCCGACAATCAGGTCCCGCGGGATTTCAACCTCCCCCGTGGTGGTGTTGACATTGAGATCTTCTGCAGAGGTCGGTGTAATTTCAACCTTTTTCTTTTTGGGCTCTTCGATTGGAGTGAACTTGTCGATAATGTCAATGACTTCTTGTGGCGCGCTAAAAACACCGTGGATGTTTTGGAAGAGATAGTTCGACATAAATCCACGCCGAACAACCTCAACCGATCGGATTTTTCTTGGGATGGAAAGAACCTTCTCAGCGTCGAGCTCAACCATTTCTCCCTTTTCATCTTCACCGATTACAGGGAAAAAATTCAAGAGTTCCCGAACATTTTGTTTACGGTCATCAGAACTGCCTTTTCCTCCTGATGTGCTCGAAGAGAGATCATTTGCGAATTCTTCAAAAATTGTTAGTGTTCGAGCCGGATCAAAGTCAAATACGTAGGCATTCTCCTTCCGGTAAAACTTACCCTCTTTTTGATATACACATGGATTTTGAGACCTGAAGGCAGCTTGCATGTATAGTGCCGGACTCTTCATGTTCGAGAGCATCATGACGGCTGCCCATTCAGGGATAGTAACACCAGTTGTTAATTGACCGACAGAAAGGGTAATAGTCTTCTCGTTTGTCCTAATTGCTTCGATAACTTTATCGTATGCTTTTTGTGTTTCATCTGCGTCCTCGAGTTTACCGTCCCCTGCAGCCAAAACAATTTTGTATTGTGAGAAAATAGGGTGTTCATTAAGTTTTCTTGCGAGGGCTTTCGCGCTGTCAACTCTGTTCAAAATCCAAAAAGTGTGTTTGAGCTCTTCTCGTAATTCCTCAGTGGAGAAAGGGAATCGTTCTTGGTTGGTCAGTGCATCTAAGAATTTTGTAACACTATCTTCGTAAACAAACCTTCCATTTTTCGTTTCAAAAAATTCGTTAAGATCGAAAGCATATTCCTTAGTTTCGCCATTGATTTCGATACCTTGACTTACTTCATCGCGAATAATTTCGGACATTTGATAAGTGAAAAGATTCAAACGTGGAAGCTTTTCGTACGGGTTATTTGAATCAGGATCTCCGTGCCAATCTCGCTTTGCTTTTTGCTCATCGGCATAAGTCCAGTTATAAATCTCGTTGTCTTGGAATTTTTCGTTGGCTAGAGCCTTAAATGGGGTTCCAGATAGATGCAGGGTGAACTTACGTTTGATCCGGTCGAATGCTGTGTCGGTTTTTAAAGTGTCAACACCTTCATGGGCTTCATCAATGACAAGCATATCCCATTCGATATCAGTTAACTCTTGGAGCTTATCGAACTTTCCTCCGAAATATATAGCCCCTTTCAGGTCTTGAAGACTTAGGAACTCGATAATACCGTATCCGCTCAGACCAACAAATTGTTTTCGGGTCAACACGTATTTCTTTTCTCGGAGAGATGGCGTTTCACTTACAAACTTGAAACCAGACTTATCCCCCATAAATTTCGCATAATCTGAATACCATGAATTTGCAATAGCCGGTCGATTTGTGACGATTAGGACCTTTTTAAGGTTAAGCTGTTTACACAGATCGTAAACAGCTAAGGTTTTCCCAAATCTTGGCTTCGCATTCCATAGAAACTGACCGTCTATAGGATTGGATTTAACGTAAGCTTGTGTCTTAGCAACTGCGGAAGCCTGTTCTTGACGTAAGAGATAAGGAACCGTGTCAAGATTTTCTAGAATTCCGCGATTCTCGCGAAACTCATTAAACTTCTCTTTTCCGTCAGGTCCAGCAATGTGAAACCATTCGGTTTTTGGCTTGGACTCTACGCCTATCTTTCTTAAATATGCATGGAAATCAGTGTCTGAGAATCGTTCTCCCGATCCATCATCAAAAACAGCATTCCCCTTCCATTCCAGTTTTACTAATGTATCCGACGTATGAGTTTGTTGCTTGATACGTTCAGTTACATCTTGTTTTTCTGTTTGACCAATTTTTGTCCAGCCATTATGGTCGGCAATTTGAGGAGTGGAGTAGGCATAAATCATCGGGAAGATTTGCGTTGACGTATGCAATTTGACTCGCGACATTATTCTTCCTCCTTAACGGTAGCCTCAATAAACGCAATTTCTTCCTCGGATAACCCATACTTCTTGTAAAGTTGGAGATCTATGTTATGTATTGACGTTGCCCAATTGATATCTGATCTATTTGTGAAATCTTGGGAAGGAACATAAGACCAAACATTTTTCTTATTATCCTGCGTGACTTTCAATATTCCTAACATCGCTCTTGTGAACTTGCATTTCAAATACACTGCTAAATTTTTTGCCTCGCATTTAGTATCAAATGCACCAATACTTATAAATGTCTGAGTGTGTCCGATTCTTGGCTCTCCAATAACCGTATCAGCTAAGAGCTCCCCAAATGTTCCTGTCCCATTAGCTTTTGGAAGAAAGATTTTGTATTTATTAAAGTTTTTATGCTCGGCTATGTATTTGGCATCAATCCAAAAATACTCTCGCCCATTTTTTCTCCTACCAACAATTTGTACAAATTTTCGCTTAGACTTAGGCTTTTCTTTGAAGAAGACAACATTTAAAAGGTTATCGAAAACGTTAGATGTGAGATCTTTTTCGTGGCCTTGGCTGATAAGCGGTACTTCCTCTCCATTAACGATTTTGACTTGAGTTTTTAAACCAGGGTAATCTTCGTAAAGAGCCGAGGTGAACTTATAACTCTCTGGCGAAAAAACCATGGATGACAAAGGGCTATCCATTTTTTTTGAAACTTTTGCCAGAATTTGATTAAGCTCAGGATGTTTTGTGAAAGTTTTGATTGCTCCGAATCTTTTTCTGTTGTCTCTATAGGTAATTGCAACCCCCCCCCTTTATATCTGTGTTCGCAAAGACTTTCGAACTATCCTCTTCATAACATAGGACCTTAAAATGCATATCATTAAGCATCTTCTCGTTCTGTTGCGAACAAATCCAACTGAGAGGCTTTAGGCTTTGGCTTTCTCAATGGAACAAGAGAAGTTAGTCCATCCATTTGCCAAAAATTCCAAACTACTATATTCGTGATTTCTTTTATTTCTTCTGAAGTTGCTTCCCTGCCCCATTTGTTTTTTAGATATTCTGAAAATGTGTGAAGAAGATTTGCTCTCGCTATTAATAAACTATCGCCTTGATATTCGTATCCATACACGCTTTTAAATGCTTTTATAGCCCAACATAGCCACTCCTCTTGCTTTTGTGTGTTTTCAGTAACAACTCGAAGTTTGCGATCTAGAATGCCAATGCGGTTTTCTATTGGAATTAATTCCCCGGTAGTTGTGTCATATCTAGACACGAACTCTCCAAACCACTCACTATCACAATTGTTGTTCATCATGTTAACAATCCAGGCAGGCGTGAAAACTTCCGCTTTAATTCGTTGGCGTAACTTTTGAGCCTCAAGTTCTTTCTCCACCCGTGGAATTATCCTCAATCGCCCCGAAAGTAACATATCGGAGGTAATTTGGCGTGTTTCACCAAAATCCGAAGAGATGTTTTTATATGCATCTGTCGCAAATAAAATATTTTCTCCTGTTGTTCTATCTTTTAGTAATTCACATAGAACAAAACAAACAGGGAACTGAAATATGTTTATAAGGCCAATGAAGTTATAAAATAATGATTAATACAACTTGCATTTTCAATACATACATCTTGTTTTTATAAAGCAAACTACAGAGAACAAGTGTATTTCATTTTGTACCAAAAAAACTAAATCATCTCTTTTGAAACAAATGACGCACAATATTTAACAGAAAATTCTTTACGCTCTGTAGCAATAAAAGATTTAGGCGGATCTATAGCACTTAATCCATAAGCAACCAAAAGTCGATCGTAGTCTTTTATATCAATAGGAATTATCATAGAATTTGCCAACTCTTTTATTACATCATTCTCTAGCACTTTCTTAATGTTTAGCCAACTTATGTTAGGATGCTGTCGCAAGAATGCCCCTCGATAAAAACGTGATCTTGCTCCTCCCCCACACAAGAAGACAGGCATTCTAGAGATATCGTCGCGACTAAGAACCCGTTTTCTGTCACAGGCAAAACGAACTTTCGCAAGAAGATTAGTTAAGGCCTTAGTAATTTCCGTATCCGGCGAAGGGGAGCCAAATACCACCTGGAGCCCCGAAAAATACTCACAAACCGAATTCTTGATTGGGGAAAGAAGTACTTTATGCATTTCTTCATCAATTTCTTGGATGAACTGCGTAAATTGTGACTTCTCCTCATCTGTAAATTCAGCAGACTCTTTTGACTTGAGCATCAGGTTTTTTAACCATGTCAGGCGGCTGTGATGACAATTGGATGTCCCCAGATGCTCTACTTGAGTACTAAATAACGTTCGAGAATAACTATGTTGGTTGGGTATTGTTTGGAAAGAGAAGGCAGAAATGTCAACTGTCCCTGACCCAATGTCTATGAGAGTGTAATTCCCTTTGAAATCGTCATAGACAGGTTGATTTCGGAGAAATCCGGCAACCGCAGCTACGACTTCAGGCATGCAATTAAAGTAATCAAAACTAATTCGTTCTTCGAAGTCTTCTAGCGGACGCTTCCAAAATTGTTCTGCTTCGGGAAATGAAATTTCGCCAGGTTGTACTGAGAGAATCCAAGAACGGTAAATCAGCTCTTTCCATATTGAAGCCGCCTGAGAATCATTATCCGTCGAGGGATACCCAATTGAACACTCCCAAGCAATTGTCTGCTCATCGTACCGAGAATACGTACTAAACAACCAACTGCGAACGTGTCTTAAGACAAGAGCAAGAAAAATTGAGGCATAAATTTGAGCTTGGCGACTCTGAGAGTTTTCAAGCAATTGAAGCTTCAAATCCAGTCGATTTACCGGGTCTTTTGAGGACAAGGAAAAAGTTCCGCCTTTTCTCCGATGCAACTGCGTAGGTAGAAGATAGGCAGAAATGCCCTCAGCCTGGATAAACGGCACAGCAATGAAGTCTATGTCTGTTTTAATGACAACTTTGACCGTAGATGTACCAAAATCCAAACCAACCTTGATTTCTGTCCCATTATCATCAAATCTTGACTCAATTCCAAGTTTCTCTTCAGAAAGAAGTTGGTAGTTTTCTAAGTATCTCGCGCTCGACAAATTGAGCCTTGCATCGGCAGCAATTCCGGTAATGCACGTTGTTTTACGATTAGATACATGGGGAGGTTGAACGGTCTTTGCCGAGTGAGTAACGGCTGACTGATTTTGACGTTCTGGAACTATAGTCGGCAAAACGGATGTGGCATTTTGAGGACTATCACGCAGAACCCAATGCCTCTCTTGCGAGAATTTCTTATTTTCAGCACTTCTTCTCGGGGAGTAAGACTGTTTTTTTGGGTTAAGTCTATTTTCCAAGGGCTTGACAGGTTTAGCACAAACGCCCCGGAATAACTTCAAGAGTTGCTCTTTGATTGTTTGACTCATAAGGCATCCCTGAATTCGATAATCCCGCTGGAAAACTTCACCTGCGTATTTTTAACCTCTGTCATAGCAAGCTCAGCACTTGCTATACGGTCTTCATAATCTTGCTTCTTCTTGGCAAAGGTATTCTCAATTTTTACTCGGCGACCTTTGACACCTGCAACATTTTTTTCTTCCTGTCGTTTCAAGTTTTCAAGTTGCTGCTCGTAATGTTCAGTAAGAGCCGTCAGTTTGTTTTGGTTGATGCTTTTGGCCATCTGGGCCTCATCCTGAGCACGTAAATGAACTGCCTCACGATACAGGTCAAATTTACTATTTAAATTGTCTTCAGCCTCGGAAACGGCCTCTAAAATAGTGTCATTTTCCGGAAGGGTTCTGAAGTTAGCCATATCCTGCCCATAACTCGCAGCGTGTGTCACGAGTATTTCCGCCTGCTCATCTGGCAACAGTTCCCCTGTCGCTATGTTGATTGCCACATAACCAATTTTCGATCTCTGTCTGAGTAACCCTTTGAGTTCAACCGTCCAAAGTTGGGCAGAATAAGCATAGAGTCCCTTAGGAATCTTGTCATAAAGCCACGACTCGTTTGATGTAGAGGTTAAAGAAAGAGCTGCCGTCTTATCCTTAGAAATGGATTCTTGCGTGGTCTGAGCTGAAATAAAGCGAATCAAAGGGTGGCCCTGGGTGACACGCTCGATACCTCTCGGTTCAGAGGCCTTCTTGTTTATAAAGCGTAACTCTAATTCCGGATTTGATAGAAGATCTGTCGTTTCAAGAGAAGAATCTTTTTCAAGCAAAAACTGCTCAAAGCTAGCGCGGGCAAGGCTCGAAAGCTCAAGCCCGTACAAATCATCATGCTTATGAACTAGTCGGGATCCCCCCTTGTCTCGACGACAAAAACCTTCGACATAGTCCTTAAGATTGTCTCCTGTGACATAGCGCTGGAGCCGACGGGCGTCTTGAATCTGTTCGTCCATCATCTGATAGACAAATGAATTGCCTTTAGCCTCCTCGCCTTGTTGACGGCATCGCTCGATTGCCATCTTGGCTCTCTCAAGCTGCTCTTCTTGCTGCTCTGGAGATAATTGCTTAGAAAATAAACTCTTCTGTAAGTCTTCAATAACCTTTCCCAATACTTCCTCGGCAACCCCTAGAGTTTCTGTAAAAACTTCAAGGCGATTCAGAAGACGCTTATAGATGCGCTCCTCAATAGTTCCTTTATAGTAAAAGTTAATAATCGTAATCGAGGGAGATTTTTGACCAATTCGGTCAACACGACCAATGCGTTGTTCAATCTTCGCAGGATTCCACGGCAAGTCATAGTTGACCATACAGTCCACAAACTGCAAATCAACACCCTCGGACATGACTTCGGAACACAAAAGGACGGAAAAAACGCCTTCTTTAAATCGCTCCACAATAAGTTGCCTCTCCTGCCGGCTAATTGAACCATCGACACGAGCACAACGGATGCCGCATTTTGTCAGTCTCTCCTCAAGGTACCTCAATGTCGCCTTATAAAAAGAAAAAACGAGAACTTTCTTCGAGCCTTCAACCTCAAGTTGGTTGTGAATTACCTGAATTAACTCGTCAAACTTACTGTCGCCCTCAAGTTCCCCTTCTGTTTGTAAAAAGTGGCTTGCTGTATCGCGAAGGGCTGAAAGAATAGAGTCCGCCTGCTGAGCCATATCGTCATCATCACTCTCACAGGACTCCTTATCAACGACATCTTGGAAATCGGCGAGGTTTCCACTGATTTGAATGTTTTTCCAATATCGAAGCGATGCAGGCAAACTACTGGACATCATTTGCTGAGAGAAGGTCAGAATAAATCCTGCCGGCAAGTCGCTATGCTCACAATAATTCTGCACCGCACCTGTCACAGCGTCGTAATACTTTCTCTCCTTTTCTGTTAATCGAATCGAGCGAACACGTGGCTTT
>ENA-ORSK01000989-ORSK01000989.1-human-gut-metagenome-genome-assembly--contig:-NODE-989-length-25389-cov-3.292650_pt1 | contig 25389 bp, 26 predicted proteins | sample MGYA00242192_ERZ509159 | MGnify/ENA primary metagenome ERZ509159 (study PRJEB26280, sample SAMEA2338663) | human gut metagenome | biome: human gut; feature: human-associated habitat; material: faeces...
GGAAGTAAAAGCCATCGCTGAAATGCCCGACTTCAAAGGATATCTGAGTGATTTGGGAGGCCCATCGGCCAACATGTACCAGATGGGAGGAAAAGATACGGCTCTTTGCCGTCGCTGCAAACGTCCGTCGTGCATCCACCCGAAGGTCTGCCCGAACCTAAATACCGACCACCAGCCGTTATTAGAGATATACCATGCGGTAGACAGCTTGCCAGGTATCAAGAAAAGCTTTATCGGTAGTGGAGTGCGCTACGACCTGCTTCTGCATCAGAGTAAAGATGCAAAGACTAATCAAAGTACCAAGGAATATACCCGTGAACTGATTACACGCCACGTAAGCGGACGACTGAAAGTAGCTCCGGAACATACCAGCGACAAAGTGCTATACTTGATGCGCAAGCCTCCGTTCGAACAGTTCTACGAGTTCAAGCGCATCTTTGACAAAATCAACAAGGAAGCGGGATTAAGACAACAGATTATCCCCTACTTCATCAGCAGTCACCCTGGCTGTACGGAAGAAGACATGGCCGAACTGGCGGTCATCACCAAGAAACTGGACTTCCACCTGGAGCAAGTACAGGATTTTACGCCTACCCCCATGACCGTCTCTACGGAAGCATGGTACACAGGCGTACATCCCTACACACTGGAACCGGTATTCTCCGCCAAGACCCCTCGTGAAAAACTGGCCCAGCGTATGTTCTTCTTCTGGTATAAGCCAGAGGAACGAAAAGCCATTATCAACGAATTACGGAAAATCGGTCGAAACGACCTTATCAACAAACTATACGGGAAATCGTGATTTTCCCACCGCAAGGTTCGTCCGTGTCAAGCATGACGCGGACGAATTTTGCGTACTACCGTCGACAGACTTTTCTGGATGGTCCGGGTCAGCACAATTAATGTAACGGCCACTAAGATAAGGAATATTCCCCAGCCTTCCTGCATGGTAAACTCTTCCCCAAAAATCAAGGCACCGATACATACGGCCGTCACTGGTTCCATGGCTCCTAATACTGAAGTCATTGTTCCGCCAATATTCTGTACGGCCAAGACCAAAGTAATATTGGAAATGACAGTAGGCACCACTGCCAGCAAGAACAGATTACCGATTGAAACCGCATCCGGCACCGGCTGTATTCCCTGATTAGTCAACGCCTTTATGGCAAACAGCACCGTACTTACGATAAATACGTAAAAAGCCAATTTCCGCCCGCTCATGTCACGCAATCTTGATTTATTGACTGCTACAATGTAGCCCGCATAACATACGGCCGAAAGCAGGACAATAATCACTCCCGTCGCATCGGCCGACAACTCATCTCCCTTCAACGAAAGTTCAGATACGCCATATATTGCCAGCAGAATAGCTACCCACGTTACCCAGGAAGCTTTCTCACGGAACAAGACCAACATCAGCAAGGTCACAAATACGGGATAGGTAAAATGAAGTGTCGTGGCTACCCCGGCTCCCATAAATCCATATCCCCAGAACAGGAACATGGCTGAGCCTGTGTACAGCAGTCCCAACAAAAGAAACATCGGAATATCACGGCTCTCTATACGAAATGACTCCTTCTTTATTTTCATCATGACACCCAATGCAAAGGTGGCAAAGAGAAAACGATAAAAAAGAATCGAATCAAACACCATCCCTTTCTGCATCAAAGGCAGCGTAAACAAGGGTATCAAACCAAATGTTACCGAAGTGGCAATCCCATAGAAAAAACCTTTCAAGCTATTCATATTTTCTGATTTTACGATAAAAACGCCGCAAAGGTACACAATTTGGCCGACATTCCTAAAAAGAAAAGAAGCGGCAGATACCTCATTATCGGGTTTCTGTCGCTTCCTCCATATAAAATCACTTGAACTTTTATCTTTCTCCTATCGGCTTGTAGTCCACTTCCTCCAGTACGTTCTTGTATGCCGGACGGATAATGCGACGACCTTCGAAGTTCAGTTCCTCAATACGGTGTGCCGTCCATCCCACAATACGGGCCATGGCAAACAGCGGCGTATAGATTTCATGCGGCAAACCCATCAGCTCGTAGATAAAGCCTGAATAGAAATCCACATTCGAGCAAACCTGCTTCTTGGTTCCTTTCACTTTCTTGAAGCATTCAATGGCACGCTGTTCCAGGAGTTCAAGGAAGGCAAATTCTTTCTCACATCCCTTTTCTGCCACCAGTTCACCAGCCAGTTCTTTCAGCAATACCGCACGCGGGTCGGAAATTGTGTACACCGCATGACCGATACCGTAAATCAATCCACTGCCATCGTAGGCTTCCTTGTTCAGCATGCGGGTCAGATAAGTATCGATTTCGTCTACATTCGTCCAGTCAGAAATCACCTCTTTCAAGTGATGGAACATCTTGACCACCTGAATGTTGGCACCTCCGTGCAGAGGACCTTTCAACGAACCAATTCCGGCTGCAATGCTGGAATACGTATCCGTGCGAGTAGAACTGGTGACGCGTACGGTAAATGTTGAGTTGTTACCACCTCCATGCTCTGCCTGAAGCACCAGCAGCAAGTCGAGCATACGCGCTTCCAGCGGAGTGTATTCTTTCTTAATCATGTAAAGGAAGTTTTCGGCCAGCGACAGATTCTCGTGCGGATGACGAATGTGCAGCGAACGTCCGTGTATGCTGTGACGGTAGATACTGTACGCATACGCAATGATGGTCGGGAACTTTGAAATCAGTTCGATGGACTGACGCATCAGGTTGTCGCGTGAAATATCATCCGGATTCGGGTCGAACGTGTACATTTCGAGCACACTACGTGCCAGGATGTTCATGATGTTCTGCCCTTCCAAGTCGATAATGTTCATGGTCGTCTTCTTGTCCAGCGGCATGTTGTCATTGATGAGTTCCTTGAACGAAGCCAGTTGTTCACTGTCCGGAAGTTCTCCCGACAACAACAGATAAGCCACTTCCTCAAAGCCGAAACGTTTTTCGCGCAGCAAGGCATGGGCAATGTCGTCCAAATCGTATCCGCGATAGAACAGTTTGCCCGGAATAGCCTTCAATCCCTGGTCGGTACGTTCATAGCCCACCACATTACCAATCTTTGTCAGTCCCACGAGTACACCTGTACCATCTTCGTTACGCAGACCTCGCTTTACATTGTATTTCGTGAACAGTTCATTGTCGATGCGGCATGCCTGCTTGGCACACTCGGAAAGTTTGTAAACTATATATTCTTTCTTCATAAACTTCTCTTTTTATCCATTAAAACACTCCGACAAGAAAATCCTCCGACTATTACAGCAAAGAAATGATTTCCTGTCCAAATTCATTCGTGCCCAACGCGTGGCCATTCGGCATGAAACGCGCCAAATCATGAGTAGCCTCCCCTTTCGAAAAAGCTTTCTCCAAGGCATTCACAATCAGTTCGGCAGCTTCTTTCCAGCCCGTGCGTGCCTCGGCAAGAACCGGAAAGACCTTGTTTCGAATAAGGTTCCGCAGATAACGCGTGTCGGTGTTGCTCTCGTCTTCGACAAAGCGTAAGTGCTGAGATTTGACGTAGGCAGTAATCGTTTCACGCTCAATCTGTAAAAAAGGACGGGCGAGTGTCACGGGTTGCCCTTTTCCGAACGAAAGATCTCGCGTGCAAGGCAGGGACGAAAGCCCCTCAAGGCCTGCTCCGCGCATCCAAGAAATCAGAAACGTTTCGAGTTGATCGTCTAAGTGATGGGCCGTCATGACAGCATCGGCCTTAAGCGCGACTGCCCTTTTGTAAAGCGCCCGGTATCGCGCCTCGCGAGCCGCCGCTTCCAGACCTAATCGAGAAGCCCGAGAGACAAAGACACGAATCTCCTCGAAAGGAATACCGAGTTTTTTACATTGCTCGGCGCAGATTTTTCCCCAAAGGTCGGCATTTTCCGAAAGTCCGTGGTTGATGTATACGGCCGTAATCGAAGAAATTTCGCTTTGATGCGCTTGCTTGAGTGAGGCTGCGGCAATCGACAGGAGCGCTGCCGAATCGCGTCCGCCCGAGTAGGCAATCACGAGGCGAACGGGACTGACGGTCGATAGCGAAAACTCGGAGGCTTCGGTTTTCATTCGCGCTTGTGACACATCGCGCACCGAGGCCATGAAGGCGTCAATCAGCGTCATTTTGTTCGACCCTCTGGCGCGGGTCGCTTTCCCGTCTTTTTTCATGACGTCTCACTTGTTTCTTTTTTCACTTTCCGAGTGGCGGTGCGCTTTTTATCGGCGCTTTTTCCTGCGGCGGCTTGGGTTGTCTTTGCCGCTTTTTTTCGGGGTGCGGCTTTCTTTACTGCAACTTTCCGAGGCTTGACGGGCTTTTTCTCGATGTTAGGCGTTGCCGATTGCTCTTTAAGGGTTTGCGCAAGGTCTTTCCGTTCTTGAGGGGCATCCTGAGTTACCGGTTGCGTTGAAATCACGCTTTTTTCTTCGAGGTATTTGCCGTAAAGCGCAAGGCGCGTGCTTCGACGCGCTAACAGATCTTCGGTTGAAAACGTCAAAAGCGCTCCCAGTTGGTCGGCAAGGGCCTTTCGAAGCGTTAAAGCCATAAGGGCCGGATCGCGGTGCGCTCCTCCGAGGGGCTCGGAAATAATCTTATCCACAAGGCCGAGATTAAAAAGTTTGGTCGCCGTGAGCGAAAGGGATTCGGCCGCTTCCGGGGCCTTGCCGGCGTCTTTCCAGAGAATCGAGGCGCAGCCTTCGGGGCTGATAACCGAGTAGACGGCGTACTGGAGAATCATCACCGTGTCGGCCACAGCAAGCGCAAGGGCTCCTCCCGAGCCCCCTTCCCCGATAATCACACTGATGACGGGAACTTTTAGGTGGGTTAATTCGAAAATCGAACGTCCGATGGCTTCGGCCTGATTGCGTTCTTCGGCATCGATGCCGGGATAGGCCCCGGGGGTATCGACAAAGGTAATCACGGGTAGCCCGAACTTTTCGGCAAGTTTCATGATGCGAAGTGCTTTGCGAAACCCTTCGGGTTTAGTCATGCCGAAGTTGCGCTTGGTGCGCTCTTTGGTATCTCGCCCTTTTTGATGGCCGATGACGGCAACGGCGTGTTTCCCGAGGTGCGCCAAACCCGCCACAATCGAGGCATCGTCGGCAAACATTCGGTCACCGTGTAGTTCCGTAAAGTCGCTGAAAATTGCCTGAATATAGTCAAGCGTATAGGGACGCGCCGGGTGGCGCGCGAGCTGCGTAATCTGCCAATCCGTCAGGTTCGAGTAAATCTCCGAGAGGCGTTTGGCGTAACTGCGTTTGAGTTGAGAAAGGCGTGAGGCGCGGTCGGTGTCACTAATCGAAGTATCAAGTTCGAGCTCTTCGATTTTATTGTGGATGACCTCTAAATCTTCCTCAAAATCAAAATAGGAAATCTTTTTTACCATCGCCCTCAACGTCCTCGTTGTCTTTAATAACGCACGGCAAATCCCGTGCGGTCACGCCAAAGGAGCCACGTGGCGGCCGTACGGTACGGGCGCCACGCAGTGCTCACGCTTAACATTGTATCGAGATTGCCGAAAACTTTAAGTCCCGCTGCTCTTAGACCGTAGTCGCCGACGGGAAAGACATCGGGGCGATTAAGCCCGAAAATTAAAATCATGTGCGCCGTCCAAGGGCCGACGCCTTTAATGGCCGTCAGGCGTGCAAGAACCTCGTCATCGGTTAAGGAATCTAGCTCCTCGTGCGTGAGGGTCCCTGTTAAAGCCCCTTGGGCAAGATTCCAAAGCGCGCTTTGTTTGGCGCCCGAAAGGCCGAGCCCTTTTAAGCCCTCAAGGCCGAGCGTGTGAATGCCTAAGGGGTAGTTTCCGGGGCTCGCCTCTTCGGCGGCTTTTAAAACGCGGTCTTTGGCCTTAAGGGCCGCGGCGTTACTGACTTGTTGACCGCAGACGGCCCGCACCATGGCGGTAAATAAATCCGTGCACGGCATAAGACCGTCGCCCCGAGACTTTTCAATCAAGGGGGCTAAGGCGGAGTCGCTCTTTAAGTGGTCAAGAGCGTCCTCCCACCAAGAAACGACCGTCAGGCGCGTCTCCACGTCGTCACTCCCGCCCTGTCTTCCAGAACGATACCGGCGTCCGTGAGTTCCTTGCGAATGGCATCGGCCTTAGCCCAGTCTTTCGCGGCTTTGGCAGCGGCGCGCTCGGCGATTTTTTCTTCAATGGCCGCTTCATTTAAGCCCGTCGTGGCGCCCTTAATGAACGTCGCGGGGTCTTTCGTGAGAATGTTAAAAATCTTCCCGAGAGACAACAGTTCGGAAGAAAGCGCCGTATCCTTGGTGCGATTGACTTCCGCGGCGAGCTCAAAGAGCACGCCCACGGCCTGCGGGGTATTAAAGTCATCGTCCATCGCCGCCTTAAAGCGGGCGGCAAAAGGCTCGTTCCAATCAATCGGAGCACCGTCACGAGCCGGTGTTTCGTTCAAAGCACTGTAAAGGCGCGTTAATCCCTTATGGGCATCTTCGATAAGGCCCGGATTAAAGCTAATCGGGCTTCTGTAGTGACTGCGAAGTAAGAAAAAGCGCAGCGTCTCGTTGCCGTTCCCCTCACCGTACTTGCCGTTGGTTTCCTTTAAGGCATCGCGGATCGTCCAGAAGTTTCCGAGCGACTTACTCATTTTTTCTTCGCTGCCGTCGGCACTGCGAACACGCAAGGGTCCCGAGTGCATCCAGATATTGGCAAAGCCCGGCCCGTGCGCCCCTTCGCTTTGGGCAATTTCGTTTTCGTGGTGCGGGAAGATCAAATCCGGGCCGCCCCCGTGAATATCAAAGTGTTCCCCGAGGTAAAAGCAACTCATGGCTGAGCACTCGATGTGCCAGCCCGGCCTCCCCTCGCCCCACTTAGAGGCCCAGTGGGGTTCGCCCGGTTTGGCGTGCTTCCAAAGGACAAAATCCAAGGGATCGCGCTTGGTGTCGGCAACACCGACGCGTGCGCCCGAGCGCAAATCATCGATGCTTTTACCCGAGAGTTTCCCGTAATCTTTAAATTTGCGGACGGCGTAGTCCACATCGCCGTCAGATGCTTGATACGCCAAGCCCTTTTTTTCCAGGATTTCGATAAGACCGAGCATTTGGGGGATAAATTGCGTTGCACGCGGCTCGTATGTGGGAGCCAAGCACCCTAAGGCGAGCATATCCTCTTGCATGGCTTTAGTGAACGTCTCCGTCAGTTCCGTCGTGGAAATCCCCCGCTCGGCAGCCCGGCGGATGATTTTATCGTCCACATCGGTGACGTTACGTACGAACGTGACATCGTATCCGGAGGCCTCAAGCCAGCGACGCACGATGTCAAAGGCCACGAACGTGCGCCCGTGTCCGATGTGCGTTAAGTCATAAACCGTCACACCGCACACATACATACCGATTCTGCCGGGGTGAAGGGGTTTGAAGACTTCGGTTTTTTTCGAGAGAGTCGAATAAATGGATAAAGACATAGTAATTCGTTAAAAAATGAGACCGGGGCCCCGAATCGGGTACGTCCGTCATTAAAATGGCGATTCAGTATAAACAGGTTTACCCCATTGTGTTCGAAATTCTCGGGACTTTTCTTTTCTATGAAGCGACCTTTTCTGACCTTTCTTTCGGCGTTTGCTCTCGCAACGGCGCTTGTGCCGACGACCCATGCGGCCGTTGACTTAGATAACCCGTCCGTCAAATTGTCGCCCGATCAGATTCCTTCGGCTGTCGAGCGCTTAATCCGTGAGAAAAAGTTCGACACGGCCTTAGAGTACATCAACGAAGGACTGGAACAAAACCCGATTTCCGCGCAATTAAAGTTCCAAAAAAGCGTTCTTTATGAAGCCGAAGGGCGGCTGGATTTGGCGCAAAAGGAACTTGAGTCCTTCATTAAGACTTTCCCGGAAATTCCTGAGGCTTATAACAACTTGGCGCGCTACGCGAGCAATCGGGGCGACTACAAACGAGCCGAAGAACTTTTAACGCAGGCCTTAGCACTACGCCCGGGCTATACGACGGCGCGGGAAAACCTCGCCAATGTCTATTTAGCCGAGGCCGCTCAAGCCTTGAAAACGGCCGCCAAGGGCGGCTCTCGCTCGGCCGTGCGGCGCCTGACGGCTTTAGAAGATCTTTTGAAGGATTAGCGGTATGAAGATGCGTTTTCGCCCGGCCCTCGTGACTCTTGCGGCGATTGCCGGTTTTGCTCTGATGCCTTTTGAGGCACCCCAATGCGCTCCGACCCCGGTGACGGCGGTCATCGAAACGACGATGGGAACGATTGAAGTGCGCCTGGATGCGACTCGGGCACCCGTCACGGTGAAAAACTTTACGGACTACGCCGAAAGCGGCTTTTATGACGGAACGATTTTCCATCGCGTTATCGAGGGGTTCATGATTCAAGGCGGCGGTTTTACAAGCGATATGGCGCAAAAAAAGACCGCGGCTAAGATTGTCAACGAAGCACGCGGCACCGAATCGAATCGTCGCGGAACCGTTGCCATGGCCCGCACGAGCGAGCCCCACTCGGCCACAAGCCAGTTTTTCATCAACACAAGCAATAATGATTTTTTAGATGCGAATAAAAGCCGAGACGGCTGGGGATACGCCGTCTTCGGACGCGTGACACGAGAGATGGACGTTGTCGATAAGATTTCGCTCGTTCGTACAGGAAAGCGCGGGTTTTACTCGGACGTTCCCGTGACGCCCGTTTTCATCAAATCGGTCCGCATCATTGATACGACAAGGAAAGCAAAATGATTCGTTTGACGACCAATAAAGGCGTAATTGACATTGAACTGAATCGGGAAAAAGCGCCCGTTACCTGCAAAAACTTTGAAGATTACGTCACCTCGGGCTTTTACGACGGGACGATTTTTCACCGCGTCATCAAGGGATTTATGATCCAAGGAGGCGGTTTTTTGCGCGGTCTGAAGCAAAAGGACGGCGTTAAGGACCCTATTGCCAACGAGGCGGCCAATGGACTGGCCAATGACAAATACACCATTGCCATGGCCCGTACGAACGATCCCCATTCCGCCACGTGCCAATTTTTCATTAACGTCGCGGATAACGACTTTTTAAATTTCACGTCTCCGGATTCCCGCGGCTACGGATACGCTGTTTTCGGGCGCGTTGTCGCCGGCTTTGATGTCGTCGATGCCATTGCGCAAATGCGCACGGGACGCGTCGGTTGGTACGATGACGTTCCCAATGACGATGTCGTGATTGAAAAAGCCGAGATTCTTGCGAATTGCTAAGGCGTTATGAGGCCCACGCTCCCTCTTCCGCGCGATGCGGCGACTCGGTTTGTCGAGCCGCCTCACAATCCCGTGTTTGTTGCCGACATTCACCTATCGTGGCGAAAAAGACATATTGCACGGCGATTTCTCGCGTTTTTGTCGCAAGAGGCGCTCGGGTTTAACGAGCTTTTTATTCTCGGGGACCTCTTTGAATTTTGGATCGGCGATGAGGCGCTTTTTGTTGCCTTTCCGGTGATTAATGCCTTAAAGCGCTTTACCGATACGGGAAGAAAGCTTTACGTGATGCCCGGAAATCGCGATGTCCTACTCGGCGTTGAGTTTGCGCGGCGCACGGGGGCCGCGTTAATCGCCAGCCCCACGGTTGTCACGTATCAAGGAAAGCGTATCCTCCTTGCCCACGGCGATGAGTGGTGTACGCTCGATGCGGACTATCAGGCGTTTCGGGCGCGGGTGCGCTCGGAAGCCTTTCAGCGACAGGCCCTTTCGATGACCCTCCCGATGCGCCTTATTTGGGCGCTTCGGGCAAGAAGCCTTTCTAAGCGCCATAAGACACAGCGAACACCCGAACAGATGGATGTTGTGAAAGAGTCTTTCCTAGCCGATGCTGAAAAAGAAAAGTGTGACGCTATTGTCCACGGGCACACGCACAAGCCCGCTTTGTATGAGGAGGGTCCCGTCACGCGCCTTGTGCTGCCCGATTGGAAGGAAGAAACAGACGAATCTCCCTCTCGCTACGGGTGGGCACAAGTTAATTCCGACGGCTCTTTAAAGCTGGTTGTCCGTCCTCTTTAAAAATGAAGTATGCCGCGCCTATTTGATTCTCACTCGCACATCAATGCCAAGGAGTTCGATGCCGATCGCGCTTGTGTCATTGAACGCATGCATCAAGCGGGCCTTGTCGGGGCCCTTGTTTTAGGGTGCGACCGATCGGAAATCGACGGCATCAAAGACCTCGTGCGTACCAATCCCGGGTTTTTGTATGGCGCCTGGGCGCTGCACCCTGAGTATGAGAATGCGACCGAGACCAGTGTTAAGGAGATTTGTGAAATCTGCTCGGCGCCGGAAATCGTTGCCGTCGGAGAGACGGGTTTGGATTTTCACTGGTGCCACGGGGATTTAACCTGGCAAAAAGAACGGTTTCGGATGCATATCAGGGCGGCTAAGATTCTTAAAAAACCTCTTGTCGTGCATGCGCGCGAAGCGGAAAAAGAAGCCGTTACCATCTTAAAAGAAGAGAATGCCGGGGACGTGGGCTTTGTGATGCACTGCTTTGCTGGCGACAAAGAAACAGCCTATTCTGCTATCGATGCCGGGGGCATGATTTCGTTTACCGGGGTAATCACCTTTAAATCTGCGGGCGCCCTGCGCGACGTGGCCGGTGCGCTTTCGCTTGAGCACCTCATGATTGAAACCGATTGCCCCTATATGGCGCCTGTTCCCTATCGCGGACGGCGCAACGAACCGGCCTTTGTGGTCAAAATTGCCGAGTGTTTGGCTTTACTTTACGAAAAAGACCTTGAGACGGTCTCAGACATCACAACAGCCAATGCCTTGCGGTTTTTCCGTTTGGAGAAATAAATGCATTTAAAAAAGGGTTTGAAAGGAAAGGTTGTTCTTTTTTGCGCGGCGGCTCTTTTTGTCGCGGGCGCGTCTTTTGCCAAGGCCTCACTCGGTCAAGTGCGCGTGCTAACCGATGCGCAAATTGAGTTTTCCGATGCCGTCGAGCACGACCGCCTTTCTGTCCTTGAAAGGCTCGTTGCCGCCGGCGTCGATCCCAATCAGATGGTTCGCGAAGGCGACCCGGCTCTGGTGCGTGCGATTCGCCTGGGAAATACCGACCTCGTGGAATACCTTTTAAAGCAGCCGAACCTTGATGTAAACGTGAGTAGCGACTACGGGGAAACGGCTCTTATGCTCGCGGCTTTCTCCGGTAACGAGGATTTGACGAAAACCCTCGTCGAAAAAGGCGCATCGATTAATAAAACCATCGGTTGGTCGGCTCTTCACTACGCTGCCACAAACGGGCACGATGAGATCGTGAGTTACCTTCTTACCAAGGGAGCCGACGTTAATGCCAGAACCGATGCCGGCGTAACGCCCCTTTATATGGCGGCTCGCGGCATGTATCGTAAGACCGTGATGATGCTCCTTCGCGCCGGGGCGTATCGCGATTTATGTAACGTTCAGGGGCAAAGCCCGGCCGATGCGGCTCGGAAAGCGGGCGATACGGAACTGGCCGATTACTTGGCTGTCGATCGCTGCATCGAGCCCCCGACAAGTCCTTTCCGGCAAAAAATCGAGTCGGCCGAGAAAAAGTAAGGGGCCCGGCGACTTTTTACTTAATACGCACCTGAGCGTTGACCGTGAGAGTGACGGTCGACTCTCCGGCTTCAAGCGTCGGCAGGACGGCGTTTTCCATGGCATCGAATGTCGCTGCTTTGGCAGCGCGCATCATGCGGACGGCCGGATACCCGGTTTGTCCCAAGTCAATTGATTCGATTTTGACGTCCGAGGCGTTTTTGCCCATGGATTTTGCCACTTGCGTGGCGCGTTCCCCGAGGTGCGTCATCGCCTCGTCAATAAGTGAAGTCTGGACGGCTTGACGTGCTTTTTGAGAAAGCGAAAAGGAAACCCCGTCAAAGGCAAAGTAAGGCTGAGCCGCTTCAATGATACGTGCCGCTTCGGGGGCATCTTTGACCGTGACACTCAGAGATTGACGGACTTGCCAGCCGCCGATGACGGTCGCCTCTCCTTTCTTGGGGGTGACGTATTGCGGCCAGGACGAAAGCTCCGTGGTTTTAAATTTGGCGTTCGGGATATTTAAGGCCTTTAACGCCGCAAGACCTTTTTCTGTAGTCTCAAGAACCGAACGCGTGATGGCTGCGGCATCTTTCCCGGTTTGCGTGCAATAAAGCGTCATCGTTGCTTGATCGTTGGCTTGCGAAATCGTGGCCTCAGCCGAAAGACTGACAAGGGTTCCGGCTTTGCCCGGTGTCATTGCTGCAGGAAGACCGGCGGCGGCTGAAAAGGCGGCAACGGTGAAAAGCGCGGGAACCAGGATACGAATCTTTTGCATGGCATCAATCCTTAAAAAAGATTAATTGAAGTGACACGGAGATTTTGCTCACTTCTTGCGGCGAAAGGTGCCCGTGCAACAGACGGAAACAGTATTTAACCGAATACGCCGAAAAACGATTCGAGCACGACTTTCAAAGTTTGCCCGGTAAACCCCGAAACCGTGCCCTGATTAGGTAGGCAAGAGCTCTAACGAACGGCTAGCGCGGGCAATTGACGATGCGCACCGTCATTCCTTTTTAGTTGCAAATCCGAATCGTGGCGGATTTTTCGGTGGCTTTAACGGAGACATTGGTGGCGGTGTAGCCCTGAAGGACGCCGGCTGCGTAGTACGTGCCCTTGTCCGTGATGATACGAACCAAAGTTTTTCCTTGTTGGACAGCGGTGAGATCATGGTGACCTCCTTAATTGAGTGACTCTTATATTAGCTCGTCGGCCCGGAGGTTGAGCCGTTTACGAGACTGTTCGGGCCTAAGTCAACGGAGATAAACTTCGGAATTACCGATTCAAAATGGGCATGATAAAAAAGTGAATCATGGCGGCAAGCATGGCCAAATCCATCGTTTCCGTGCCCTCAATTGCCTTGATTCTTGCAGACGAATACGTATTTCTTCCCAAATACAGATCTCCGTTTTTCTCAATCAGAACAATCGCATTCGATGAGGGAACGGAGCCGGCGTAGATTGCATTCCCTCTGAGAAAGCCTTTCAGATGGCTCGAACTTGCGATATTCCCCTCGTAAATTTTCCCGTCTTTAACAAGTCCGATGATACGACTAGAAGAAGTCGAATCGCCCCGATAAAGATATCCGTTTTTTATCCGACAGACGATATGGCTCGACGAAACATGTCCATCGTACAGGGTTCCATTCTCAAAGATGTAGTTTTTAAACAAGCGTTCCATTTGAGTGTATTACGATTGTGTAAGCGCTCTTATTCGTGACTTTTGAATGCGTAATGATGCAAGAACGGCTTCGATTGTACTCCATTAAAATAGAAAACCGATTTTTATTAATAGTGGTTTAACGAAGGCTTTTCTGACAAATAATAAAACCTGTACTATTGATGATGCGCTTTCTCAGGCTATCGCCTGAGGACGAATCATGGATTATGAGTTCGCTGTAAGTTGTATTTTTTCTCGCTTTGCTTTCGTCGTAATTTCTTTATTGACAGAACAATTGTTCTGGTTTGTTAGGCGCTGCGCTAAAGTAGGCCACTGGGAGGTGCGGACAAAAAGTTGGACCAAGAATAATTGATTCGAGGTTCAAGATATGTACACACAAAAAGAGATTAACAAGGCGTTAAAACTGTATGAGCGACTGGGATCGATGCGCAAGGTGATACGTGTGCTAGGGTACCCGGCTAAAGCAACTTTGATAAGCTGGTTAGCAGAAAAAAACAAACCGGAAAAGTTCTTCCAAAGAATGGAATAGGTAGGAAAAGTCTGTTGCCGGTGGAAGAACAAAAGAAAGCCGTAAAAATTTACTTATATCATGGATGCAATCTCGCTCTGACGCGCAAGGAATTAGGAATAAGTATTTCGTCCGCAACCATACGGAAGTGGCGTCAGCGCTTTTTTCCCAGGAAAGCAATTTCGGCTTCTCTTTCCTTAAGCGCCTTGCGCAAGCGAGCATTTTCTTCCGACAGGGAGACTGCGCCTTCCGGCATTTGAGTTTTTGCCTTAACAAACCAACGATTCAACGTTTTGTGGCTAATCACAAGACTCTTGGCAACACTAAGTTGAGATTCACCGCTTTGAACACGGGCAATGGCTGATTTTTTGAATTCTTCAGAAAAGCGTCTTTGCATTTTGATCCTCTTTCTAGTCAAGCATTTTAAAAAAGTGAGAATCAAAATTCCGAAACCACAACCTTATTTCAGTACTTAGTCAGAAATTCCAGACCTTGAGCGGTTGCCACGTGGAAGATTTGTCAAATCTATGCTATGGGCTTCCTACATCGGTAAGTATCCGTTTGATTGATTCTTATTTCAGGAGGGATGAAGTCGGACTTCCTATAAGCGCAAACAACTGGCGTTTCTTTTAAAAAAAAGCACGTTTCCTGGCGCGGAATATCAATGGGACGCATTGATTTTTACAGGTTAGAGTAACGCCTACTCCTTTGGTAGACACCAGGCATTGCAATCAAGTTTTTAAAATATTGAGACACATGACATGATTTATTTGGATTAGTGAACCTTTAACTTTATCCTTATCAATTTTCTTGACCTTTGAGCACTTCATTTTTGATGTCAAGCGTGTCAAGCGCTTTTTGCATTATTTCTTCTATCTTTTTTACAATCCAATTTATAAAGTGACCGGTGTCTCCGTCCGAAAGCATTTCTTCCACATACTCTTGCGAGTCAATAATGTTTACATTCTTATATGGGTTATCATAAACATACCACGGCCATCTATCATTAAATGCCCATTTCTTATCATTCGGGGCTGTCTCACGCAACTTTTCAATCAAATCTTTTTGATTTGTCCCGTAAAGTGATATTCCATAATAAAAGTCTTTACACTTATTTTCGAATCCTATTCCAATGCCCCAGGATGCGTTTTTATTAATCTTTACTGAGAATTCAGAATAACCTATGCGACTCCATGGCCTATATTTTTCAACAAGATACTTCTTGCATAGCCTAGCAGAGATTTTTTGAAATAGATTATTAAATGTATTCTCTCTTACGAATTCAATCTGTTCAGAAATCATTACGGCACTAGCATAATGGTTACGAATCTCTTTTCCGATTTCTTTATTTTCTTCTGTCATACATAGGCTCCGCAAATATAAAGTTGTCAATTTTGTAAAACATGCATAGTCCCAGTTATTGTTCATGACCGCAACGCTAACCATGGGTTCAAATACTTTCTCTGCAAGTTCAGATGGTCGTAGTTTGATGTAATGATCTTTATGTTCGCTTTCCGATGGTAAGGACCCCTCACCTACATCATGTTCGGACAAATAAACCAAACAGTACCCTTTTGGATAATTCTTTTTGAGCCATTCTCCGTAGCGATTTAGTTGCTTGTCTTGATCTCCGGCGCCTAGTAGCTTGTTCTCAACGATGATGCCATAGTCACCCTCTTCTATCAGTATGTCCGCACGGCAATAATCATTTTGATTTTTACCAAGATTTTTTTCTGTTGTAACAATGGGATTTGAAAAATGAGGTATGTTAGATTTATCACACTCAATTAAGTCCTGAAATTTCTCGAGAAAACCAGTGCCAGCCCCATGGTGTTCTTTCGCATTTAAAAAGAAGGCCAACAATCGAGAGATGTCTGTTTCCTGCATTCCGAAGAGAATTAAGGGAGAATATGGAATCGGACTTATCTTGCAATGGCTTACTTTTTCCAATAAATCACGGATATCATCTTTCGTAGATGTGTCTGTCGCTTCCACAATAATCTCCTACAAAAAATAGATAGCAGGGAGGATATTACTCTTCCCTGCTATCAACTCACTTAAATCTCGGCGGGGCCTACGGAAGTTCTGCGTACAACGCCTCAAGGTATTGACAACTCGAGACGATCAAATGCGTGCTCGATGCGTCGACCGAGACCGGCAATTTCGGTCGAATCGTCACCGAACGCGTACTCGAACCCCGTACAACGGTTCCCGAAAGTGAGCCGGTTCGATTCGGCACAAATTCCCCGATAAGCCGCTTGGTTTTCGGAGGAATCAGTACCTGATCGCCCCGCCCGAGATTTCCTTCAGCAATAATAACTTTTCGCATATTCGCCTCCTATTAAGTTGGATGTATTCAGACCAAGGAACCGCATCCCGAAAGCGCAATTTCAACGAGACTTAACGAATACGGCCCCTTGTGTTAAAGATACCCTATGGTGCGTCAATGCCTGTCGCACTCAAGCATCTCGGAGCATTTACGAAAACCCGATGGTCTGTTTTTTGCCCGAAACCTGATGTTTGAGACGACATTCGGCAACAAGGCGCCGCGCCAAGTCTTCTGTTGAGGCAATCGGATTAAAGCGAGACTGTCGGATGACGGAGGCAAAGTCTCCGGGTGTGATATCCGTCAGATGCGATAAATCTTGCATACCCGGACCGACAACAGGAAGGTTAAGTTCCCCGGCCCAACGTTCAAATAGCGCGGCAACCTGAGTGTGAGTCAGATAATCGAATTTGGCCTTCAGATCAAAGCGTCGCAGACTCGCAGGGTCCAAGGTGTCGACTAAGTTCGTCGTCGCAATGAAAATCCCGTCAAATTGCTCCATCTGCGTGAGCATTTCGTTGACCTGGGTGATTTCCCAACCGCGTCGCCCTTGGCTTCGATTCTGTAGGAAACTATCGGCTTCATCGATTAAAAGCACGGCACCGTCACGTTTGGCTTCTTCGAAGGCTTGAGCGATTCTCTCTTCGGTCTTACCGACCCACATGGAAAGAAGATCGGATGCCTTTTTGACAAGAAGACGTTTGCCTAACGTCTTAGCCAGCCACGCCGCGTACGCGGATTTCCCTGTCCCCGGAGGCCCGTAAAGACAAATGCGCGCCGACGAATACCCTTTTAGCCCCCGAGCCAGGGCTTGCAAATCCGTATCGGTATTTACAAAGGCCGTGTCGTACACCGCTTCGACCGGAGCCGAGGCGCCCGCAATGCGACCGCAGTTTTGAGCTTTCAAAACCGCATTGATAAGAATGAGCATCTTCGCATCACGTTCGGGCTGCGTCGGTTTGCTAAGGGCTTTGAGAACCGAGACGCTTCGCGAAATCACACCGGGCGAGAGCGTTTGCGTGCGCGCCAAGCGGTCCTTCATCGACTCGGAAAGTAAGTCTCCGGCGCATTTGTTGATGATGGCGCGGCGTTGCTCGGTTGTCGGGAGTGTGATTTCCATCACCAGATCAAAGCGTCGCATCATGGCTCTATCCATGCCGTTTAACGAGTTAGTCAGCCACAAGGTCGGATGGGGATTTGTTTCCAAAAGATGGTTGATCTCCGCCTTGTTTTCCCGAATCGGGCAGTCTTTGTAAAACTCCATTCCGGAAAGAAAGATATCTTCTGCTTCGTCGAGAACAAACAAGACGGGATTCGTGTCATCGACCGAAGCATTGGCATTTTCCCAGGAATGCAAGCGACTGACTTTCTCGTCGTCGATTTTCGTGCGGTTTGTAACCTCTAAGACTTGAGCAGATAACTCTTGCCCGAGTACACGCGACAGTTGGGTCTTCCCGGTCCCGGGAGCGCCGTAAAGAAGAACATTCACACTGTGCCGTTTCGTAAGAAGGGCGCTTTTTAAATACGGAATGATGGTCTCCCGGACTTCCGGAATATGCCGATAGTCTTCCAGAGTTAGTTCCGGAGGCTGGACTTCGGAATAAAATAGATTTTGCAAGTCTTTCTTGGTCAATCGCCTTTCAAAGAGCGAACAAAATGATAGTCCGTGCTTACAATAAAACCATCCTTTGCAACGGGAATCCTCTCTGATTGTATAAATCTGGAAAATTCGACTTCTCTGTGAGCTTAAAATGTTGAAAACACGACTTTCATGGATTTTTGTGGCACACGAAATGATTTGATAGAGCAACGGTAATCCCTCGGAAGTGTCATAAAAACCCACAATATTACGCAATATCGAATTGCGATAACCGACAAGGGCCATGAAAATCGAGATGAGTCTTTCGTCTTCGGATAATGAGAAAACTTTCGCGAGCAAGTCGATATTTTCAGCAAAAGGCGAGAGAAGTTCCGGGCCGCTTCGTGGGCGAGTTTCATAGTCGTTAAGTGCCTCGGTCAATTCGGGCGGTGTTTCGATTGTCTCTCGGTGACTGATGAGTCCGGCCTGATAAAGGTAACATAGTACATCTTTCAGAGAGTCATCTCTTTCACTTTCTTTCAGTTGATTGACGAGGGGTTGGAGCCTTTTCGAGAGAGCGGCATAGCCCGGAAAAGCGGATTCCGGATCAAGATATCTTGCAACACGCCATCCTTGGCCGGTGACAAATAGTCGAAGGCTCCAAAGTAAGTCCAGCGATTGAACCTTGAGGTCCTTTGTTCCGACATAATCCAATTCCTCGGTATTGGGAATATAGTATTCGCACGACATCTCACATTCCTTTTTTACGGATTACTGACGCAAGGAACATAGACTGTCATGCGTCAATTTGTGACGCATTAGAACAAGGTGAACTGAGGATTTGTGGGTAAGGAGTGCAAGCCGGCTTAGCTTTTTGCCAAGTCGGTCTTTTTAAGATTTTGAAAGCACTCGCTTCCACAGGCGGCAATCCACGCATCAATCAGCGTTGTGTCGTCTAAAACGACTTCGAGCGCAAAATGCCCTTTCTCGCCGTCATGCATTTTTTGTGACGAGTTAAAGGGAGTTTCCGTTAGATATTGCTTCAGGTACGCATTATCGGACTCAAAGGAAAGTCGGACTTTGCGCCCGTTACTGAAGTTAAAGTGACGCGAGGCAACGTAGGCATCCAAAGAAAAGTCTTTCGGTCTTTGAACGGGAAATGTCGTTTCTTTGGCTGTATCAATCCGGTGCAGTGCTAAGTGACGGATATCCGTATACCCGTCGAAAATACAAACGAGGTAAATGCGCTCTTCCTGTTGCACGATTCCGAGGGGAGAGACTGTTCCGTTCACTACCCCGCCGTTACTATTTTTATAGCGAAGCGCTATTTTCGTATTGTTCCAAAGCGCTTGGCTTACAACGGTAAAGATGCGCGGCAAAATACGCGGCGGCATCACCGGAACGGTCGCCGGAACCACGGTCACTTTTTTTAGCCATGCTGCAGAAGGTGCCTTTGCGGGTTCCTCCTTCATGATTTCGCGCGCTTTGTCAAAAAGCGGCCTTAAGCTTGCCATCACGGGACTCGGCAACAGGTATTTGAGCCTTTCTTCCGACAGGCGCAACACGAGCGCATCTTCGGGACGCAAGTGGGTTTCGGCTAAATCCGATTGGGTTTTAAGACGCCGATACCCGTACGGTTTAGATCGTATGTCACATTGAACGGAAAACTCATCGGTCGAGGTGATGCGCTTGAGGATGCGTTGCAACCGGCGAGGCGCGATATGTAGACCGCTCTCGTCAAGCTCGTGGGCAATTTCACTTGTGGAAATCCAGCGCTCACAGGGAATTCGGCGCAAAATTTTCAATAGGAGAATCGATTCTTCAACTCGGGTTTCGTTTAAAGTGCACATGGCTATTTCGCAAACGGTCTACGTGTGATCTTCATCTGCGGTTGAGGAAGTCTTGAAATGATGCCCCACGCCTCTTTTTTCAAACTTTCGGTTGCCTTTGAGCACCCGTTAAAGGGAAAAAACCATCCGAAGAGTTTGGTTAACTCCCCTTAGGTTCATCTTAACAGAGAGCACGAGAGATGAGGCGATTGAGCCGTCACCGAAAGACGCATGCACACTTCTTAAGTCCTTTCGTCCGAAAAAGGCTCTTCTCGGATACTCCGACGTTCGAATCTTTCTTTCGCAAAAAATTGGATTTGCTACGTACGGCTCAGTGCCGCCCAAGACGGTGCGCCTTTCCGCTCTCTTGCTAAACTTCTCGGCATCTTTTATCGGAGATACTCTGATGCTTAATTTTTCCTGCGACTATTTGGACGGCGCTCACCCTAAGGTTTTTGAGGCCTTACAAAAGTGTAATTACGTAAAGACCGGTTGTTACGGCGTCGGGGACGCAATCAGCGACGCAGCCCGAACAAAAATCCGTCAAGCCTGTGGGGCAAGTGAAGCGGAAATCTACTTTCTTTCAGGCGGCACTCAGGTCAATAAAGTCGTGCTCAGCACGTTATTAAAGCCCTGGCAGTCCGTGATTGCGGCTAAGACCGGGCACATCGCTGCGCATGAGGCCGGAGCAATCGAAGCCTCCGGACACAAGGTGGTGGAAGTGCCGGGAAAGGATGGGAAACTTTCTGCGCAGCAAATTGATGCCGAGTTCGAGGCTTGGGAGAAAGACGGCAATCGCGACCACATACCACAGCCGGGTGCTGTGTATGTGACGCAGCCTACCGAATACGGCACACTTTATCGCCTTGAAGAACTCACAGCGATTTCCGAATGTTGTCGTCGGCACGGCGCCGCTCTTTATTTGGACGGTGCGCGCCTTTTTTACGGACTCGCTGCAAAAGACAACGATGTGACGCTTGCCGATATTGCGCATCTTTGTGATGCGTTTTACATAGGCGGCACAAAGTGCGGACTTCTTTTCGGCGAGGCTGTTGTATTCCCGAAAGCGGGAACGGTACCGCATTTCTTTACGCTCACTAAACAATACGGCGCCTTGATGGCCAAGAGCAAAGTCCTCGGGGCACAGTTCGATGCGCTTTTTACCGATGATCTCGGAATGTCGATGGGCCGGCATGCGGACAAAGAAGCAGACCGTGTTCGGGAAGCGCTGATAAAAAACGGCTACAAGGTCCTCTTCGGCGGCTCGACGAATCAGATTTTTATACTCCTAACAAACTCTGAGGCCGAAAAACTGCAGCAGTCGGTAATCATGGGCTTTTGGGAACGAACCGATGCGGATCATGTGATTGAACGCATTGCGACATCGTGGGCTACGGATCCTAAAGAGACAGAGGCATTGATTGACGTACTTAGACAATCCGCTTCAGTTGTTGAGGATGAAAACTGAAATTGAAGGTCTGCCCGAAGTACAGAATCCCACAGAATCTGGACGCCGATTTCACTGAGGCGGCTCCAGGTGAGTTCAGAGTGTTTATCGAAAGCAATCTTCGAGAAGCCGTGCCGATGTGGACGCTCTGTAAAAATCGCGAACTGCACAGGCACCCGGACGGATCTAATACGCAACTGGCGATTGCTCTGAAAGAACTCAACGGAACGATTCTTTATCTCGATCCAATGAGCAGTCAAGGCGCTCCTCACACACTTGTTGCTGGCGGAACCGGATCCGGCAAATCAGTTTTGATTCGCATGATGATTCTCGACATTGCTGCGACTAATACTCCGTCGCAGGCGCGTCTCTACATGATCGATCCAAAAAAGGCATTAACTATGCGTCGCTCAAGAAGCTTCCTCACTGGGCTGCTCCGTTTATAACTGAGAGCAACGAATCACTGTCGATTATGGATGAGCTTATAGCGGAAATGGACCGCAGATATAAGCTTTTTGCAGAAGAGTCCGTTGAAGATCTGTTTGAATACAACCGTGGACACAAAAGAAGCATGCTGCCGGTTCTGTGGCTATTTCACGACGAAATTGCCGACTGGGCGAGAGACAAGGATTACAACCGCGAATTTACGGCCAAAATGACGATTCTTGCGACAAAAGTAAGAGCGGCCGGTATTTTCCTTGTTCTGATTGCACAGCGCCCAGACAAGGATGTGCTTCCAATGCAAGTGCGCGACAATCTTGGAAACCGCCTTGCGTTGAAACTTGAAACGGAGGCAAGTTCCAAGATTGCTCTCGACAAGTCAGGAGCGGAACTTCTGCTCGGCAAAGGGCATTTGGCTGCTAGGATCGGTTCTTCCATTACCTACGCGCAGTGCGCCTTCCTCGACAGCGCTCAAGCGGAGCAAGCTGCTAAAGCCATAACTGCGGATTACGACGAAATCACCATTAATTGTCAGAATAGTTTTCCGTCCTGGCGAATGTAAGGCTTGTCACTGCCGAGAAATTGGGATGAACTAACAGTACGGTCGTTGGGGCCATTCTCGGTGACATTGCGGATTTGTCGGTTGTCCGCGACCCCAATCCCCAGACCGGCGAAACCATCAAGATCAAGGCTGCGAAACTTCCGAAGTTCAAGCCGGGTAAGGCTTTCAAGGAAGCACTTTAATTTACCGGTTAGACTACATGGAAACACAAACGCCCCGAACTTGGGGCGTTTTTTTACTTTTCTTTTGTGACCTTGAAACGAATTCTGTGAGTTTCTTTGTTTGTAATCACGTTAAACCACAGATAATTCGGTTCTGATGAATTCACTTTTGGGGAATCAATTTCAATCTGCCCCCAACACGACTCATTAGGGGGCAGTGTCATTGGTTTGATAATTTCTGCTCTTATTGAATCCAATTTTCCATTATATTCGGATTCTAGCCTAGCAAATCTTGCATTACTTTCAGCTTGCGCTCTCCTTCTTTCCTGTTCAGCTTTATATGGGTCATACGTTGTTGCCTCCCATGTTCCTCCGTAATTTCCACCGTAATAGCTTCTTCCAACCCGCCCTTCGTAATAACCATCGTATGTGCCTTGCACTGTTGAATAGCCTGCATTTTCTGCAGCCATAACGTCAAGTAAACCGAAGAGTCCAGCACCAAAAGTATCCCAGCCATAGCTACTTGCGACTTCTGAGACTAATTCCTCTTCCGAATAAATATGGAGCGGGACCATATCTTCTGTGTCTGCTACATCAGCCGTGATGTCCAAAGAAGGGTTAAAGAAAAAAGGTTCGTCTTCTCCATTTATCACACGGATAAAAACCCTCATATGATCATCGGACTTGAAGGTCTGCGGAACGGTTATAGCGATATTATTTTTTTGTGAGGAAAGAATATATGGATTCCCATTGTCAACGCCGACTTCTTGGCTCTGATTGAAGGGATCAGCTTCAAGGTGACCATAAGTGGTACAGCCATTAAAACAAATCGAGAAGAGTGCAAGAACCAATACTTTATAAGATTTTTTCATTTTTATGATTCTTCCTGTTAATAGTTCCCTCTGGCCCACTCGTTGAATTCTTCTACTACTCTGTTTGCAGAATCAAAAGCTTCTTGTTGTTTACGTCGTAAATCTTCAGCATCTCTATTTGCATTTTCTATATATTCGTTTGCATTTCGAACATACGTCTCGACTTCGTTCCGATATGCATTGAAGGTGTATTCGTTTTTTTCATAAGGAGCTGTTGGTTTCATTTCGTCGAATTCAGGATAACCTCCAAAGAGGTTTGTCCAGCCGAATACAATGTTCGAGGCGAAAACAAGCGGAATGAATAGTAAGAATTTACGCATAAGTCCTATCTTTGCCACTAGAAGGCATTCCCTTTTTGGGAGGCTTGTTCCTTGATGAGTTCCTTGCCCTTCTTGACCAATTCCACAAGGGATCCGGTTTTAGTCGTTATACCAATGTCGAGCTTTTTACAGGAGAATTCGATTAGAGTGTCACCTACTGACCCTGGGATTGCGTATTTCCACTCCTCTTTATTATGTGAGGAGGGATGTAGGTGTTTACCACGCAAGTAAAATGATCTTTGAAGCGTTTTTCTTCTTTTTTGATTGCAATCAATCTGCCACAAATCAAGTACTAAGTCATATTTCAGAGTTGGAATACTGTTAATCCATGCAAACCAAACATTAATATCGCCATCGTGGTTAGTAATTGTTTCTCGATCATAAGCAATCACATGTGCTTCTTTACTATCATCTGATGTGATTGTGACAAAAACCCATTCCCCTGCCATTGCGACAGAAGCCGTTGCAAGACATAACATCGTTGCAAGAATCCGTTTCATTTCTCCCTCTTTGCAGTATTTGTATTTGTGGAAACCGCAACCGCTAGAGCAGTATAGCAATGCTATAAACCCGAGATTGAGGTTTTAGGAACGTTTTAAGGGAAAAAAGAAAGCAGAAAATGGCGAAATTCCGCACGGAGAGGCTTTATCCCATAAAGCCTTAAGCGAAACCTCGCCAAAAGAAAAGAGAGGCTAGTCCAACTTAACTGTCAGACCGTTTTCAAGCACAGACGAAATAGCTGACTTAATAAAAGACGAACGCGGAATACCGAGGCGATTTGCAGCCTTGTCAATGCGTTCAAGCAAGGCCGGATCAACCTTGAGTGTAATTGTCCGAACCTCCGGATTGGCCGTCGGTTTTTCCGTGATTTTTCCTTTGCCGATGAACTTTTCAACGGCCTTTTCGTCGACGATTTTTTCAGTCTTTTTTCCCGGAATCATCATGGTTTCTTTCTCCTGCTACTTGGAATACTTTAATACGAATTAGTGTTACTTTGTAATGTCTTTACTATACCATAGATGCCAAATAGATACTTTTAGTGTTACGCCTTGGTAAACACAAATTTCGCTAGAGCATCCAACTCATCACAGGCTTTTTTGTCCTTCGGTCGCATCTCTAAAACAGAGCGACCGACACCGCCTGCTTTGGCGTAAGCCACACGATCGGAAAACGAAAAATCAATGTAGGTGAGGTTCTCGTCTTTCTTTAAAAACTCGATGGACTCACGACAATCGGCCGTCTTATCTCGGCGGTTAATAAACGCATAGGCCCTGAAATTAGCACCGAGGTTTCTGGCACTTTCCATGAGTCCTTCAAGACGTGAAATCGACCAGATGTCATAAGCTCGTGGAAGGACCGGAATGAGCAAAACATCGGCAGCAAGAAGAGCTACACGAAGAGCGTCCGTATCGCGTCCGCCCGAATCAATGATGATGTCGTCAAAGAGGTTCCCTTGAGCATTTAATTGGCTCGTTAATTCTTTAGCCGTGCTATAGGCAGAACAAGCCAATGAGGGCTTTAAATCCAATTCGGAACGAAACGAAATCGTGTCCAAAGCAGACTTTTGCTCGTCGGTATCAATGAGCCAAACGTGCTTTTTAGGACGAGTAATTTGTCTCCAAAGAGCAAGCTGAACAGCGGTCGTCGTCTTACCCGTACCGCCTTTGTAGTGTGCAATCACGACTTTCATTGCGATTTCCTCATTGTTTCCTAAAGAAACACTATAGACACTAAAAGAAATACTTTGAGTAACACAAAGTAATACTTTCATTAGCTGATAGTATCACAATTACTTGTATTTTGCAATGGAAAGTATTACTTTAGTTATACTGAATCATGTGCTAATATGTTTTTGGTATTACTTTAGATATATTTTGGGTTACGTAAGTGAGGTGTATTATGGGGTTTCGATTATTTTGATCCGTGCAAAACAACAGATACTAACGCGACCGATGTCGGTGTTCCGTTCTCTACCGAACCGCATCCGTTTTGTTTTGACGATGCCGGTATGCCGTCCTGTTCGGATGATTCTCCCTTTGGTCCGAATTCCTTCGATACGGATTCTTCCTACTCCGACACATTCGATTATGGGTCTTCGGATGATACCTCCTATAGCTCGAATTCTTTCGCCTCCGATCCGTTCGGTTCAGACGACTT
>ENA-ORSK01000995-ORSK01000995.1-human-gut-metagenome-genome-assembly--contig:-NODE-995-length-25315-cov-5.844695_pt1 | contig 25315 bp, 26 predicted proteins | sample MGYA00242192_ERZ509159 | MGnify/ENA primary metagenome ERZ509159 (study PRJEB26280, sample SAMEA2338663) | human gut metagenome | biome: human gut; feature: human-associated habitat; material: faeces...
GTATGAAGAATATCCTGTTTATCTGCCACGGCAATATCTGCCGCAGCCCCATGGCCGAGTTCGTGATGAAGGACTTGGTGAAGAAGACTGGGCTGGCGTCGCAATTCCATATCGAGTCGGCGGCCACCAGCCGGGAGGAGATCGGCAACCCGGTTTATCCCCCGGCGCGGCGCAAGCTGGCGGAGCATGGAATCTCCTGCGACGGCCACGCGGCGCGCCAGCTCACCAATCAGGATTACGACAAGTACGACCTGCTGATCGGCATGGACAGCGCGAACCTGCGGAATATGCACCGCATCTGCGGCGGCGACTTTGCAGGCAAGCTGCACCTCCTGATGGACTATACCGACCACCCCCGCGATGTTGCCGACCCGTGGTACACCGAGGACTTCGAGTCGACTTGGCGGGATGTGCTGGAGGGCTGCCAGAGATTGCTGAGAGAATTGTTGCAGGAGTGAGGTGAACAGAATGGCACAGAACGATAAGATCCAGCTATTCGAGGACAAGCGCATTCGTACTGCGTGGGACGAGGAAAAGGAAGAATGGTACTTTTCCATCGTTGATGTGGTGGCTGTTCTAACCGACCAGCCAGACCAACGCGGCGCAAGTAACTATTGGGCGAAACTGAAGCAGCGTTTGAAAGAAGAAGGCGCAGATCAGTTGCTGACAAATTGTCAGCAACTGAAAATGAAGTCGCCCAAGGATGGAAAACGCTACAATACCGATGTGGCTGACACGGAGCAACTCCTCCGTATCGTCCAATCCATTCCCTCGCCAAAAGCAGAACCATTCCGAGCCTGGTTAGCACAGGTTGGCCGGGAGCGCATTGAGGAAACCATAGACCCGGAGTTGACCATTGAGCGGGCGTTGGAAACCTATCTCAAAAAGGGCTATACCCGCGAATGGATCAACCAACGGCTGCAAGCCATTCAGGTCCGTAAGGAACTGACAGACGAGTGGGACGCCCGCGGCGTTCAGAAGGGCGTGGAGTACGCCATCCTCACCGATGAGATCTCCCGCGCGTGGTCGGGGATGTCTACCCGCCAGTACAAAAATCTGAAGGGATTGAAAAAGGAAAACCTTCGTGATAACATGACCACGCTGGAGTTGGTGCTGAATATGTTGGCAGAAGCCACCACCACACAGTTTTCAAAGGATCGAAAGCCCACGACCTTCCAAGAGAATCTGGAAGTTGCTAAAGCTGGCGGACAGGTTGCCGGGCGAACAAGGAAAGACATTGAGTCACAGTCCAATACGCCGGTCATCTCCCCAAAGAACGCCGCGCAACTTAATCAGGTCGTGACTGACCTTCTGGAAGGGGCAGCCGCGGATATGAGCGAGATGCCAGAGGAAAAATGAGTGTTTCGCATAATGGTTTTTCATGCGATCAATTGACAGTTCTTGAAAGCACCCATTAAAAAAGTTTGAGAAAAGTTAAAAAAGAACGGAGAATTCCGACTTGCACATGACATTTTTGAGCCGGGGGGTTCAAAAATCTACAGTGGTACGGCATGACAACCAAAACTCCCGAAACGCCTGTGTTTCGGGAGTTTTTTCATGCCCAAAAGCCGGTTTTAGCCTTGTTTTTAGCCTTATGCGGAGCGCCCAGCCCGTTGAAACCGTTGAAAAAGGAGGGGGACGGAAGCTTCCGTCCCCTCCTGCGGTATTGGTTCTATTCTATGCAGACAATTCGTCCGTCCGTGTCGTTTAGCCCAGCTTTGCCCACGTCAGGGGGCCGACGATGCCGTCCACACCCAGACCGTTGGCCTTCTGGAACGCCAGCACGGCGGCCTTTGTCTTGCTTCCGAAGATGCCGTCCACGCTGCCGCAGTCATAGCCCAGCGCGTTCAGCAGCTCCTGCAGCTTGCGCACCGCGTCTCCGCGGGAGCCGTAGGACACCGTGGGACGCCCGACGACGGTCGTCGTCTCCACAGGCATGGCGGGGCTGACGCCGTAGAGCTTGCCCCAGGTGAGCTTGCCCACGATGCCGTCCACGCCCAGGCTATTGGCCTTCTGGAAGGCAGTCACCGCCGCATAGGTCTTGGCGCCGAAGATGCCGTCCACGTTGCCGGAGTTGTAGCCCAGCGCGTTCAGCTTATCCTGCAGCGTCTTGACAGCGTCGCCGGTGCAGCCTCTGTACAGCATAGGCATATCGGGTACCACTGCCGCCGTGGGGGCGTAGTAGTAGCCGCCGGAGGAGGTGGACTTGCTCCACAGCTTGATAGTGCCGGTGAGCGGCTTGTAGTTGGCGGTGTCGGTGGGAGTGAACGTCCAGCCGTAGCTCTTGTTCGCTTCCACAACAGTGGTCTTGGCATCATTCCACTTGATCGTACCATCAGGAGTGATGGTGCCCTTAGTCAGGTTTGCATCCGCCAGCGTCTTGCCGCTGGTGGTGATCTTGGTGTAGGCAGGCTCGCCGGTGGGGGTCGCCTTATAGATATAGAAGTGATAAGTCTTAACACCCGTAGTGCCGTCCGACCAAGTGGTGTTAATTATATCCTTCAGCGTAACGGTGACAATGTGACCTGCCTCGTTGGCGTTGGTCTGCTTGTTTCCGCTAACCGTGTAATCCGTGGATGTCGGAATGTTATAGGTCTTTTCGGTTCCATCATAGGTGTAAGTGGCGGTGTCCCCGGCAGGAATGTCCACCTTTCTAGGCGTAATGTTCAGTGTAACAGACTTGCTGCCGATGTTGCTGCTGTCCTCATAGGTGGCTGTTACAGTGTAGGTGCCCACGGTCTTAGGCAGACCTGTTGCTGTATCCAGCTTGCCGGTACCGGCGGTGTAGGTGTAGATCCACGTGCCACCGTCACCGGCAGTAACAGAGCTGTCAAGCGCAGCAGTCTTGTACTCCTGTCCCTCGCCGTTATAGGTCAGCGAGCCGTTATCGAACTTGATATTGCTGCTGACATCGGTCTTTTTCTGCACTTTGATTTCCAGCTCATGCTTGGCAGCGGGAACGGTTTTGCTGGTGGCCACCAGCTTGAAGGTGCCTGCGGCAGCGGTAGGAGCAACCTTAAGGGTCACGATATTATCGCTGGTAGTGGAGACCTCATAGGTCACACCGGACGTAGCAGGATCAAGACTCCAATTTACATCGTCCTGCTTCTCGTTGCCGTACTGGTCATAGACTGTGGCTGTGTAGGACTCCGTCCGCTGGCTGCCGGTGCAGATAATGGTGGTGACAGGAGGCTCGTTGTCCTGTGCGGTGATCTTCACAATGCTGACCTCTGCCGCCGCCTTGTTGATGTTCACAGTCTTGGTTTCGGTGAAAGTACCGGACATGGCCGTAATGGTCACAGTGCCAGCATCTGCCTTGTTTGTAACAGTCAGCTGACCGTTGTTGAAGGTCACACCAGGCTTTTCGGTGAAGCTCCATTCGATCGTCTGCCCGGTCATTTCGGCGCCGTACTGATCCTTCACTTTGGCAGTATAGGACGCATACTCACAGCTCGTAGTGCCGGGTTCAGTCACCGTAGGAACATTCACGCTATTTATAGAACCCTCGATGGTCAACGACTTCGCCACACTGGTCTCGCGGGCAATGTTGAAGGTGATCTCATTGGATTTCACCCCACCACTCTCGGCGTACAGCTTCACTGTGCTCGTCGTAGCAGTATTATTCACGGAAATGCTGCCGTTGGCGGGGATAAACGTCACACCCGCAACGGTTTCGGGGTCCATCTTCCATGTCGCATGGCTTCCGGTCATTTCGGCGCCGTACTGGTCATAGACCTTGTAGCTGCAATTGCCGCTGGTGGTCGTGCCGCCGTTTGGTATGGTGATGTTGGTTCCTGTGGTAGGAGCCGTGGCAACGATGGCGGTTTCCTTGGAAACGTCCTTAGTGATGGTCACAGTCTTGGTGTCGGTCATGCCGTTATAAGCGGCCTTCACTTCAACTGTGCCGTTTGCCGCCTTGTTGGTAACAGTCAGCTTGCCGGTAGTTTTATCGATGTCCACGCCTTCGGGCTTGGGATCGACGATCGACCAAAAAGCACCCACAGTTTCATCAGTGCTGTCGTCATAGATGACTTTTGCGGTGAGAGGCAGCTCGGCCTTCTGCTCCATATTAGGCTCTGCCGTGGGCACGGCCACCGTCAGCGTGGTATTATCGATGATAATGCCAGTTGCTTCCTTCAGATTCGTTCTTTCGAACTCCTTGGTCAACAGCAGTTCGGTCGAGTTGAGCCACTCGATCGTATAACCGCCGGGCGTTGTTGTGTTGTGCAATGACGAAGAGAATGCCTCGCCCTCTTTTGCTGTCAGGGTGATGAGCGCGGTATAGATCTTCCCCGGCTTTGCGTCTCCGGTGGCAGTCATGTTTTCCTCAACATCTTTCCACATTACCGTAGCGGTGTAGGCCGTCGCGGTGCCCACATTTACAGTGGTGTCCAGTGGATGGCCCTTCACAGGCTGAGACACAGTGGCAGAAACGCTGGTGATGGTGGCGGTACCCTTTGGCGTATAGGTAGCAATGTAGTAGGTAGTCCCCGCATTGGTCGCAGTGGTCTCATTGGTGTCATATTCAGCGGGATCAAAGCTCGCGGAGGACGGAGAAAGCGGCACACCATACACACCGGCTTTCTTCCACTTGACCGTCATCCCGCCGACCTTCGTCAAGGTCAAAGTGCCCATAGAATTAATGCCATAGCTGTAAGCCTCATTGCCTGCCTCGTGTACATCGATCTGAATCGTGCCATCGGTGTTGATGGTCACACCACCCGCTTCGCTAAAAATGCCGTTGCAGGAGTCTGATCTGCTGGTACTGTTCGGCGTCTTGCAGGTGATGCTCACACTTGCGCTGTCCAAAATGGAAACAGCCTTGTTCGATTTAATGCCGTAGCTTTCTTTATCAGCTGTCGTTGTGGCGTTGATCGTCACATCGGCGCTGCCTGAGATCGTCACGCTGTTCGCGGATCCATTAATGCCGAACACAGGTCTCGTCGAGTTGGTCACATTGATCGTGAGATTACCGTTGCTGCCGCTGTCTGCGGTGATGGTAATACTGCCGGCTGCGCTATTTCCTTGGATTCCTGTATCATAGGGCGTAATGGTATTGTTGCCGATCAGCTTGATGATAAGATCAGCTGCGGGGGCACCTTGTAACACGATTCCACTGTTGCTCTTGCCGGTGAAATTATTCAGCGTCAAAACGCCGTTCTTATACCATGCAACATAGGTCGTAGGCTCCGTGCTTGAGATGCTGGCAGCCGTTGCGGCGTTGCTCGTAAGATACTCCCCGTCACCAAGGGATACTCCGTTGACCTTAACATCATTATAGGTTGTCGCCAGCGCCGTGGTGGGGAGCAGCGAGAGCAGCATCACCAGGCTGAGTAGGATGCTCAGGATTTTACTTTTTGTTCGTTGCATAGATCGTTGCCTCCTTCATAGAAAGAATTTGTTGTGCGCCGCGTTTTTGTCCCCGGCTCGCGGCCGCCGGGTCGGTTTTTACCGGGCGCTCCCGCCCGGCATGGCCTCTGCTGTTTCGTCCAGCCATGCGCGCATCTGCTGCGGGTCAAGGTCGCCGATGCAGTAGCCGTCGATGAGCGTCAGCTCCACCGCCTTATCCAGCGCGGCCAGCTTTTCCGGATGCCCTTCCTCGCAGACGAGATAGACCCGGCACCCCGGCCGCCTCTTACGCACCGCGGCGGCAATGTCGCAGCGGCCGGAGACGTCCTTATCCTCCACTCCGTTTGAAAAGTCCATCTCCAGCACCAGAAGATCCACCTTCTCCGCCGTACACTGCCAGACCACATCGTCGCAGTCGTCGGAGAGGATGCCCAGCGGACGGCAGCCGCCCAAATTGCCCAGCCAGTCCGCCGCGCGGCGGGTCATGGCGCGGGAGAGAAAGCAGACCGCCGCGCGCGGCAGCTCCGCGCCGAGGCCGCTTGCCGGCGGCTCCCGCTTTCGGAACAAGCTCATACCGCGGTCTCCTTTCTCCGCGTCACGCCTGCCTTCGGTAAGCGCGTCCCGCACTCCGGGCAGTACACCGCATAGTCGGTGACAGCCACACCGCAGCCGGGGCAGCAGCGGTGGCGGGAGAGGTAGAAGTCATAGAGGGTCTTTTCCGGCAGTACCGCGCCGCAGTCAGCGCAGTGCGTGTCCTGCGCGGGGTTTGCCCTGCCGCATTCCGGGCAGAGCTTACATCGCCGCATGGTTTCTGGTCCGAAGCCAAACTCCAGCAGCGTCACCTGCCGCAGGGCTCTTCTTGTCCGCAGATCGTATTCGGTCATGGCGTCCCCTCCTTTCTGTCCATACCGTCCGCTATCAGCTTCGCTCCACAGGTGGGGCAGTAGCGCGGCGTCGCGCCCCGCAGCCTTACGCCGCATTGATGGCAAAAGGCGGGAAACTCCGTTTCCCACGGCGCGCAGTCCAGACACAGCCCCGCGTTGACATTGAACATAGCGGAGGACACATACTTCCCGCATTGGGGGCAATGGTTGAACTCCCACTTGCCCTCCTGTTCCCACGCCATCTCCAGCGCCGCTTCCTCCGTGTCCGCCTGAATGGGGCGGGTCACGCAGCACAGCTCGCCGGAGATGTCGCAGTAAAAACGGAAGACCATGTTGCCTCCAGAGTCGGCAACGACCCGATAGGCTGCCGTTTTCTTCGCCTGCTCCATCCGCATTCCTCCTCCCTTTTTCAATTTCGCCTTGTAAAGCTGTCGTGGATTATGCTACAATGGAAAGGCTAAAGAGGCGGTCGGCTCGACAGGATATAGGGCGTCGAGCGATCTTTAGGTTGGAGCTTCGCTCCAACCTAAAGGGGTACCCCTTTAACGATTCTCTGTTCACCTGACGGTCGCCGGACGGTGCGTCCGGCTCCGTACACTATTTTTGTACCATATTTTCATTCTTTTGTCTGTCCCCTAAATCCCTCATTTAGGGGACAAAGAGGAAAAATATTTTTACAAAATCCGAAAATCAGCCCGATTTTTCAAACACCCGTTCTGTTTTGGAGGTCTGTTTCATGAAAAAGCGTATGCTGGCGGCTCTGCTGCTATCCGCCCTTCTTTTCACCCTCTCCGGCTGCGGAGAGAAGTCCCTGCTGAATAAAAAGGAGCCGGTATCTTTGACCTTCTGGCATGTCTACGGTGAACAGGCAGGCTCGCCCATGGATCTTTTGGTGCAGGAGTTCAACCGCACCGTGGGACAGGAGCGCGGCGTGCAGGTGAAGGTCACCGGCACCAGCAGCGCATCCAAGATCGGCGGCTATCTGAAGGAGGCGCAGAGCGGCGGGCAGGAGGTGCAGGAGATGCCCGACCTCTTTACCTGCCATATTTCCGATGCAACCGCCTTGGGTGAGGAGAACCTTGTCGATTGGCATGACTGGTTTACGGAGGAGGAACTGGCCGACTTCGTCCCCGGCTTTCTCTCCGACGGCATGGCGGAGGACGGTCGGCTGCTGATCTTCCCCGTTTCCAAGTCCACGCAGCTTCTGATGTGCAACGGCAGCGGCTTCGCCCGCTTTTCCGATGCCACCAGTGTCCGCTATGATGACCTCGCCACATGGGAGGGCTTTTACGACGCCGCCGGCAAGTTCTATGACTGGTCGGGCAAGCCCTTCTGTGCGCTGGATTATCCCATCCGCGCCGTGGAGCTCTGCGCCATGGAGCGCGGCAGTGGGGATTTCTACACGGAAAACGGCTGGTACGATACCGACAACGCCGTATTTAAGGAGAGCTGGATGCAGTTCGCCCGATCCCTCGCGCAGGGTCATGTAGTGGTCTCTGACCTCTACTCCAACACGCAGGTGATGACCGGCGATGTGGTGTGCGGCCTCGGCTCCTCCGCGGCGATCCTTTATTACAATGATACCGTCACCTACCCGGACAACACGCAGGAGCCCATGGATCTCCATGTACTGCCCATGCCGAAAACGGCGGGAGCGGACGCTCTGATGACACAGGCAGGCGTGGGGCTTTGCGCCTACAAGACCACCGAGCAGAAGGCGGAGGCCGCCGCGCTGTTCGTCCGCTGGCTGACGGAGGCGGAGCGCAACCTCGACTTCGTGGCGCAGACCGGCTATATGCCGGTGCGGAACGGCGCCTTCGACGCCATCTCGGATTACGGCAATTTCCCGACGCCCGCGGCGGCTTATGAGAGTCTCTATGCCGCGCTCAAGACCATGCGTGAGGACTATGTCCCCGTGTCCGAGCCGCGCTTTGAGGGCTACTACGACAAGGTCAGCGTCCTCTATGACGGTCTGCGCCGGCTCCAGCAGGAGCTGCCCAAGCGTGCCGCAGCCGGTGAGGACATCGACGCGCTGGCGGAGGAAACTTGGGCGTTGTTCTGCTCCATTCGCTGAAAAAATCAACTACATCGGAAGGGGGGTGAATGTCCATGCCCAGCTTTTTGCTCTCAAAACTGAAGCAAGCGCAGCCCTCCATGCGCCGTCGGCTGTTTCTATACATGGGCGCATTGGCGGCTCTGCTGTTGGCGGTGCTGTTGGTCGCCCTGCTTCTGCTTGGGCAGCTCAAAAGCCCACGGGCTGAAACGGAGAAGGCTCTGTCCTTCCAGATGGGAGCCTTTCGCTCGGATATGGCCTCCCTGTGGCGGAATGTCTCAGTCATGGGCGTGCATCTCTCGGAGGATATGACAGCCATCATTGAGGAGCAGACTTCGGACTTTTCCTCCCTCAACGGAGATGTAGCCGCCGTGGGTGTCTTGCAGGAGGCCATGCTGGAGCCGCTGTGCCAGTATGTGCGGCAGACGGATTGCTCCGGCGCGTTTATAATGCTGGGCGCTTCACTCGGCTCCGATCCCGCCGTGGATTCCCATGCCGGACTGTATGTGCAGCGCGGCAACGCCGAGCACACCACCGGTGACCTGCTGCTTTATCGCGGCATGGCGGACATCGGGCGGCGGCACAAGGTAATGCCTCACCGGAAGTGGGCGCAGGAATTTGACCTGTCGAGCTTCACCGGCCTTGCGGAGCATCTGGAAAAAGCGTCTGCGCCCATAGAGCGCAGCTGCCGCACCACAGAGTTCATCACCCTGCCGGGTACCACAGAGCAGGCGATATTACTGACCGTCCCCCTGATCGGCGCAGATGGCACGGTATACGGTCTGTGCGGCTTTTCCGTCAATCAGACCTACTTCTTGGCACACCACGCGCAGCCGACCGGCATTGGCAGCCTTGCCTGTGTTCTGTCGGATTCTGCGAAGGGGCTGGATGTTCAAAGAGGGCTTCTGACCTATCCCACAGGCGACTTCTGTTTTGTGCCGAATGAACTGCTGGAAAAAAGGAGCCTGCGCGGCGGGCTGACCGCCTTTGCAGGGTCGGAGCTTTCCTTTGTCGGCATTTCAGAGCCGTTTACAGTGGCTGTCGGGGATGAGGCGCCTCACGATCTGACGGTGCTGATCTCAAAAGCCGCCTATGACCGCGCCATGCTGAAAAGCGTGATAGAGATCGCCGCCCTGCTGACGCTGCTGGTGTTTTTTGCCGTGGGCTGCTGCCTGTTCTACACCCGCCGCTATTTCAGACCCATACTGGAGGACATCGATCATGTCACCGTGGCGGGCGGTGAGGAGGGAAAGCCCATCTTTGAGGAGCTGCTGCCCATCTCCGAGAAGATGCGATCCCATGAAGAGGCTGTGACCGTTCTGAAGGCGGAACGGCAGGATGCCCAGGACAGAGCCGAGCAGCTTTTAGGCGAAAAGCTGGGGCTTGAAGAGCAGGTAGAGGGTATGCAGGGGCAGCTGGACGATTCCCTTGCGGAGATCCGTCGTTTGGCTCACCTCGGAAAGAAGGAGCTTGATCCGGCTGACTATGAAAAATTCTTAAAGGGCTATGCCAAGCTGAGCACAAAGGAGCTCGAAATATGCGAGGCTCTTGTCAGCGGCCTGAGCACCCGCCAATGTGCGGAGCAGATCGGCTGTGCCTCCAGCACCGTAGATACATACCGCAAGAGGGTTTATGAAAAGACCGGCATCCACAAGGTGCGGCAGCTTCAGCTCTGCGTTGCGCTCATGCGGACGGAACAGCAGGAGTCGGAAACACAGAAAGAATAATAACGGCAATGGCGGCGGCGCATCTCTCCACAAGGCGATGTGCCGCCGCATACTTTTCTGTAACCATCAAATCTAAGTGCGCGTAAAGCCCAAGGCTGGCAGGTCAGATGTAAGCGTCAAATGCGTGTGAAAATGGACCGTACTCGTTGAGTCGGTCCATTTCAAATCAGAAGCTCCCTCTTCAATTTTTGAAACTGCAAAAGTCTCCGCACAAGGCAAATCTTCACGCTTCAGAATTGGCGCTACAGTCACGCCCACCGGCGAAACGCACTACGAGATACGGGCGCCCGACATCGATGTAACGGTGAATCCGGCCGCCGGCGACAGTCTTGACACCGTCGCGCTTACGCTGCCGTATGCGGACACCGGCAAGCACGCCTATACGCCGGACTGGTCGAAGCTTCCCAGCGGGCAGACTTGAAACTACAGCAGCTCGCCCAACGTCAGTGAAGACTCGAACGCAAAGCTTACTACATTCTGCTGGCAGAAAGACGCTGGTGGACGCGGGGCTGCTGCCCTACGCGGTAACGGCGCTGATAAGCTACACCGGCACCGCAGCGCTGCTGCGCCGCCGCAAGCGTGAGACCTGACGCGGCACCGCAGAAAACAGGAAACACCACCCAATGGGTGGTGTTTTTTTCGGCGGAACAGGCACGCATCCCCAGGCAGGACCGCCTGGGGGTGTGTTTTATTGCTTTCGCGCGGTGATATAGTCGTCGCCGGGGCGCCAATAGGGACAGGATCGGGTATCGGCGGCCAGGAAGCGGGCCAGCTCGTCCTCGTCCAGATCCATGTCACAGATATAATCGTCGTAGTCCTCGTCATAGACATACCACACGCAGGTCTCACACTTGTCCATCACACGTCCTCCACCAGCCGGTGGCTGTCGAATTTACAGAAACGGTAGTAGATGAGCGTGGCCACGCTGCACACGAACCAGCCGGCGGGGTAGCTCATGGCGATGGGGATGATCTCGTTGGAGACATAGTGGGCCACGATGTAGAGGTATATCTGGCGGAAGACCACGAAGGAGCCCAGCATGATCCACATGGGCACCTGGCTGTTGCCCGCGCCGCGGAGGGCGGCGGAGTAGATCTGGTTGATGCAGAAGAAGAAATAGAAGGGCGACAGCAGCCGCAGCAGCAACGCGCCATAGGACACCACCTCGGCCTTGCTGTTGAAGAACGCCGTCAGGTCCGGGGCCAACAGCAGTACCGGCACCAACAGCACCGCCGTGACGGCGAAGGACAGGTACAGCGCCGTGCGGACGCCCTTCTTGGCCCGGGCCGTGTCGCCCACGCCCAGGTTCTGGCCCACAAAGGTGGTGCCGGCCATGGCGATGGACTGGACCGGCAGGATCACCAGCTGGTCCACCTTGGTATAGGCCGTCCAGCCGGACATACAATCCGGGCCGAAATAGTTGATATAGCCCTGGACGAACACGTTGGAGAAAGCGGTGATGGCCATTTGCAGGGCGGCGGGTATACCCACGGACACGATCTGACGGAGGACGGATCAGGTCATACGCAGGGCACGGAGCTCCACGCGGATACAGCCGGCGGCGCGCATGAGTACCCAGATGGTCAGCGCGGCGGACACCGCCTGAGCGATGATGGTGGCGTAGGCCACGCCCTCCACGCCCATGCCGAATTTCAGCACGAAGAGCAGGTCCAATCCCGTGTTCAGCACGGCGGACACCAGCAGGAAGTAAAATGGGCGGCGGGAATCGCCCACGGCGCGAAGGATACCGGAGCCCATGTTGTAGAGCAGCAGTCCCATGACGCCGGCGAAGTAGATGGTCAGGTAGGTGGTCTGCTCCGGTGCCACCTCGGCGGGGGTCTTCATCAGGCGGAGCATCAGGGGCGTCATGGCGATGCCGGCGGCGGTGAAGACCGCGCCCATCAGCAGCGTCAGCACCAGGGAAGTGTGGACCGCCTGGCGGACCTTATCCTCGCGGCCGGCACCGTAATACTGGCTGATGACCACGCCGGCACCGCTGGACAATCCCAGGAAAAAGCCGATAAGCGTGTTGATAATGGGCGTGACGGTACCCACGGCGGAAAAGGCCTCGTTGCTGACGTAGTTGCCCACCACCCAGGTATCCACCATGTTGTAGAGCTGCTGAAAAAGATTGCCCACCATCAGCGGCAGGGCAAAGTTGATCAAATGCTTTGTGATGCTGCCCTTGGTCATGTCCACGTCATAACGGGCGGCGCGGTGGTGGGTGTGGAAATGCAGATGCAGATGGCTGGAATGGCGCATGGAGGCTCTCCTTATAACATACTTCTTTACAGGAATTTTACCATAATACCAGCCGGGGCGCAACAGGGAGAATGCCGGTTTTTCGGCGCGGACAGTGCCGCAGAATGGGCGGGAATGGACGGAGGAAGCGCGTCACTCCGGGAATTCCGTCCGGTCCGCCGGACGCATGATGGATACCTCATAGGCGGTGCGGTCGGTGGTGACGCCGTTCTCCGTTTTGGAGTAGACACGACTCTGGACCCGACCCTCGGCGGTGAGCCGGGCACCGGTGTGCAGCAGGGACACCTGCTGAGCCACGGCGCCCCAGGCGATGCAGGGCAGATAGTCGGCGCGGCCGTAGCGGCGGTTCACCGCCAGGATCATGTCGCAGATCTCGCGGCCAAGGGGCGTGCGGCGGAGGGCCGGCTGCTTGCACAGCACGCCGCTGAGGAAAATGCGGTTCAGCGGTTCGTCGGCGTCATGGGTCAGCGTCTGGGCGAAGGTGGAGATGACCAGACGGCTGCCCTGGCCGCTTTTGTTATTGAAGGAACGCAGCTGGCCGGTGATATGTACGCCGTCGCCGGGGGACACCGGCGTCAGCAGCAGAAGCGGCCGGGGGACGATGACGGGCAGCTTGTCCGCCTGACCGGACAGGCGCAGGACGGACAGGGTAAAGCGGTAGAACGCACAGCCGTGGTTCACATGGGACAGCAACGGCGCGTCCTCGGCCACGCCCCGCAGCTCCACGCGGTTGTAATTCAGCTCCATAGTACACCTCGTTTGTTGAGATGTCACAGCCTATGTGGGGCGGGGCTGGAATATGCCCCCTTTTCAAAGCGCTTAAAGTATGGCATAATACAGCAAAAGGAGTGATGACCATGCGTTATAAGGGAAAGGTATACCGACCGCCCAGCGAGGCGTACAGCCTGATCGTGCAGGTGACCTACGGGTGCAGCCACAACAGGTGCGCCTTCTGTGATATGTACGACGACAAGCACTTTGCCATGCGGCCCATGGATGAGATACGGGAGGACTTTGAGCTGGCACGGCGGGTATACCGCCGGGTGGAGCGGGTCTTTCTAGCGGATGGGGACGCACTGATGCGGAGGACCGGCGACCTGGTGGAGATATTGGGGCTGGTCTATGGGCTGTTTCCGGAGTGCCAGCGGGTAACGTGCTACGCCTCCCCCACCAGCCTGCAGATCAAATCCGAGGACGATCTGCGCCTGCTGCGGAGCAAGGGCCTGCAGATGGTGTATATGGGATTGGAGTCCGGGTGCGACGCGGTGCTGGAGAAGATGCAGAAGGGCCACACGGCGGCGGAGATCGTGGCGGCGGGGCAGAAGGCCCGGCGGTGCGGGCTGGCGCTGTCGGTGACGGCCATCTCCGGGCTGGGGAGCGTGGCACACTGGCGGGAGCACGCCGCGGACACGGCCAGAGCCGTCAGCGAGATGAAGCCGGACTATCTGGGGCTGCTGACGCTGATGGTGGAGCCGGGAACGCCGCTGGAGGCCTGGGTGCGGGAGGGCAGCTTTACGCTGCTCAGCCCCCTGGAGGTACTGAAGGAAACAGAGCTGTTTTTACAGCACGTGGACAGCGAAGGAACCGTGTTCCGCGCCAACCATGCCAGCAACTATCTGACGCTGAAGGGCACACTGAACGGCGACCGGAAGGCGCTGCTGGCGCAGATCGCCGCGGCGCTGGACGGTCGCCGGGACCTGAAGCCGGAGTTTTTGCGGGCGCTGTAATGCACACGCGCATTCAAAAGGGCTTCCCACAGGGAAGCCCTTTTGCTGTCCAACCAGCCCCGCGCTCTGCGGAAAGGGGGGTATCCCAACTTTTGTGTGGGTTGGGCGGAAAAAAGCAGGGAGCTGAGAGCTAAATCGTTTCGTGTGGGAACGGTGCAAAAAAGTTGTCCTGAGTTTCTTTTCTCGTGTGCTACCAATTTAAGACCTCCTGTTATAGAATTTTCTGTAACAGGAGGTGATTTTTATGAGCAGAAAAGACCCGTATTTTTCCTTCAAAGACAGGGACAGCGTAGAGTACAAACCTCAGTATGGGACGGCGTACACGCCGCGTCAGGAGAAAATCCTGTCAGGCGAATTGCCCTTGGAGGACATCCGCCCCAACGAACTGAGCCTGCTGAAGCAGAAAGCAAAACACCTCGGCGATATGGAGGGCTACGAGATAGCGACCCTGCGCTACGAGGAGATACTGCATCCACTGGATGCCTACTACAATCACTACACCGCCGAGGAAGCGGCGGAAATCCTTCGGAAGCTGACGCCGCCGGGGTTTGAGTCGTAGGCGGCAGAGGGCAACTCCGATGGACACGAGTCACAGAAACAATGTTCCTCCGTGCGAGGACGACGATGACATTTGGTACTGGGGCTACTCCATATTCGTGCCGCATATTCCCAACACGCGGGCGTATCCCTATGTGTCCCGCATCGTGGGTCCAGACCCCAAGTACCGCTTTGCCCGCAAGTTCTTGCAATATCAGTGGCCGCCAAAGACACCGAAAGGCCGACGGTTCGATGTGGAGCTGCCGGGAGATGGCGTCTATGAGGTCGGCATCAAGCGATGGAACGCGGACAAGACCCTGCTGCTGGAGCGGCAGGTATACTGGCTGTTGCTGCTGGATGGCAACGAGTACACCATCCCCAAGTGGCAGGTGCTGCCGCTGGTGGAGGCACTACGCAGCGGTATGCTTGGTGCCTGAAAAAGAACCTCCTCGTGAAAATTGACCTCACGAGGGGGCTTATGTATGTAGCGTTATATGAGTAAGAATGTTTTGTTTGAAAATTGAGCGACATGAAACTCGACGCGCCATTCAATATCTTCCGCCACTGGTTCAAAATGCAGCGCGGAGCAGACAGCGTGTAGATGTCCCTGAGCGTTCTTTCCGAACACAACTGCGGCTTGGCCAACCGCGCCACCGATAACACCGACACAGACAATACCGTTTCTGGCCTCCGGCGCATAGCTGTCAGCACATGGGGCGATTTCCAAAGGCCTGTCGCCCTCAGCACAATCGCAGATTGAAATATCATCATCTGGTTCAGGAGAAATGGTATAGCTCATGGCAGTAAAATGTGTCGGGTAGCACCAACGATTCGAGTCAAACTGTTGTTGAGAAATCGCCTGTTCTTCCAACTCCTGCACAGTCAATGTGTATTCCGTTCCGCTGACCGGATGGGAGAAAGAAAACGAATCACCGGGAGCGTGCGTCTTGAAATGCGGGCCGGGTACGCGGCACGGCTGCTGCTCCATCGTAATGGAAAGTGATTTTATTTCAGGGCGGCGTTTTCTGCCCCACAGATAAGACTCCCTGTAAATCATCCAGCCGTAGGAGTCGACTAAGCCATAATGCGTGGCTGCCGCTTGCGCCACTTTCTCGTTTGCTACTCCATCCGGCAAGCATGGAATGATGCCTACTGCACAGCCGTGAGAAGATTGCAGTGTCTTTCCGTTCAGCTCTATTTTGGCGCTGAAATCAAGGTCAAGCGGATTTTCCAGCTCCATCTGCATCTGCTGTTCCTGCGTAAAGTTTTCCGCTGAATCATTCTCAGCAGTCAGGTTCCATTTTGCTATGAACCTGCGGATGTCCTCCGCTTCGGCACGCATACAGAAATCCACGACCAGCCCCTTGCTGCAAGAATACACCGCAGGGATAATCCAATGATGCCCCGCCCAATCAAAGTGTTTATTCAATTTGATTTCTACTCCGGCACGGTCTCTTCCCGAATGCCCCCAGAAATTTCCCTCAAAGTAGACTTTCCATTCCGGAGCAGTCGGTTCTGCCGCAGGGTTCATGTCAATATCGTAGTAGTCCTCTGTATACTTGATTTTCCCGTAATCAAAGGATGCTTGCAGCTCTTTGAGATACACCCACGGATGCTCCATCGGAGTCAATTTCAGCCGTGCAGCGACTTCAGACAACACCACCTGCTGTGCTTGTGTCGGCGGATTATTCCGCAAGAAGGCTTCAAATTGTGCTTCCTCCCACATCCAAGCCTGCTCCAGTGCCGCTACATCGCCGCAGGCAAGAAGCAGCCTCAAAAAGTCTGCAAAATCTTTCGACAAAGGGTGAACAAAATCAGGCGCGGAGTTCATGGGACTGACAGCAAAGACCATACCGCCGAATCCTCGTATAAAGCAAAAGTGGATACCATCCACGCCTGCCCAACCAAATATAGAGGCACCTTTCGGTGTGCAGAAGTAAGGGTTATTATCTTCACGACGTTCTACCCCCACAGGAGAAAGGTCAATTCCACTCCGCAAAAACTTCTGAAATGTTTTATCCATAATTGTCTCCCTGAATTCCCGTTTGCTAATCTTACAGCAATTATAAGCGAAAACACGTTGCAGCACAAGGGTTTCGAGATAAAAGATATGTTAAAAGCCTCGTGAGAACTTCTCTCACGAGGCTTTCACGTCATCTGGAATTGTATTCCCTCAGAATGTTTTGAGCAATAAAGTCGATTTTGTCCTCCACACTCATAGATGCATAGGGCTCAGGCACGGGAGGCGTTCCCATCCGCACGAACTCTTCGCAGAACCGTACCGCCATCGCCTCAACAGTGGTGCCAAATTTGGCGCACAGCGCGGCCATCTGCTCGTACAGGGTGGTCTCCATGTCAATCCGTACCTCTGCCATTGTCATGTTACTCCACCTCCTGCTCTTCTGCCGCAAAATCCTCATTCTGCAACGGGCATTCATCGTTGTCATCGTCCTCACGGACATAGTTGCTGAAGGCCAGCAGCGAGTCTTCCTGCGGCGCAAACTCCGGCTTCATAGAGTAGACCGTTTCCCAGTGTACCTTCGGCTTCGAGAACGAAAGGAACGACATATATCCCATCGCGTGAGGCGGCTTGTCGCAAGAAGGCTCCTCGGCAACAGGGACGCTCTCCGTCTGCATCGTGTAGACAACGAGAGCCGCAACCTTGTCGCTGTAAAGAGCCCGCGCACGCAGCCGTTCAAAGCTGTACCCGTTCCCCATGCGGCTCATGTCCTCCACCATCCGGTTCAAGCCCTCCGTTACGGCGTTGGTAAAGCGGCGGTTGGGTTCAAAGTAATTGAAGATTTCCTCGTGCCACTTCCTCGTGAGGGTGTTCTTGGCCGAACGAAGGTCGTCAAACAGCTCCGGCTCCACCTCGAACCGCTTCTTCCATGCCTCGATTTGACGGCAGCCGGAGGGCGGGATAAGCTCCGCCCATTCCTTGCAGTATGCCTCCGCCGTCCTGCGGTCAGGGGCGGTGTAGATGCGGTCAAAGCGTTCCTTGATAAGCCGCAGATGGTTGAACTCAGGGAAAGTCGCGCAGATATTTGCCATTGCGCTGATACGCCTCTCACTCTTGGCGAGATTCTTGGCGTTGAACTTGAACAGATAGGTGTTCGTCTGGGCGAGGTTCCTCACCGCAATCATCTGCTTCTTTGCGCCGCCCTCCGGCTCCGCTTGGATGAGGGCGCCGATATAGGCCATGATTTTGCTGCGGGCCTTGGCGATTTTCTCATAGACGGACTGGCAGACATGGAACTTGTCCACGACGATGGCGGCATTAGGCAAGCACTCCTGCACATAAGTACGGTAGCCACAGGACATATCCATCGTTACGACCTCGATATTGGTGTCGTAGCCGACCATGCTCTCAATGGTTGCAATGACGGTATCCTTCTTGTTGTCGGGACACATCTCCAGCAGAACACGGTTTTCAATGTCCGTAAAGATTGCCCGCATATTATGGACAATGTGCTTTTCATCAATGCCCAATACGCGGGGAGCGATAACAGGGCCATGGGCTGAATCCAACTCTTTGGAATACTCGTCAAAAATTTTGCCGATGATGGTGTCGGAATAGCCGTATTTCAGGGCGACTGTACTCAGCGGCTTGGTAAACGCCTCATGTCTGATTTCGTCATAAAGCCGCCTTGTCAAATGCCGGCTCTCCATAATGTCCGGCGATGGCGGGGAAAACGACCTTCCGCATTCGCTACAGATGTACCGCTGCACCGTCAGGTCTATATCGACCTTCGTGCGTCCGCTGTTGACATCGTGAATGCGGCGCGGAGCTCCTGTTTGGCCGTGTGCGTGAACGGCGGTACTGCCGCAGAAACGGCATTTTCGATTTCGGTAGTCCTCCACATGGCAGGAGAACAGTAAGTAAGGATGCCCAGCCTTGGGTCTATAGCAGGCATCTTCAATTATGCCGCACAGATTCAGGTGCGGAGTGGGGATGACTTTCTCCATATCATCCGGAGTCAGTCGAATGTGATTCACAGTCTTCATCGTGGTATACCTCTCAGATTCATCAAAAATAATGTGCCGGGGAAATGTATTCAAATAATTGATGAAGACTACGCTATTTACTTTTGGTATACCATGACCATAGAATAGCACAAATGTTCTGTTCGCGCAAGAGACTTTTTGCAATTTGTTGGATTTTTTTGAATAAAGCAAGGATACCAAAAAAGTAAAATAATCTTGCGATATTGTGAAAGACATGGTACGATTATGACATAGTAGGAACTTTTTGAAAAAGATATGAACAGATTCGTGTTTAGCAAAGGAGGTCGCTAATATGAAAAAAGCACTATCCTTAGTTTTCGTGCTAATCTTAATGCTTGGATTCGTTGCCTGCAAATCAAATGAAACGGGCGACATTGACACTTTCGCGCCAAACGAAAATAGTTCCGGCGTAGAAAGCATTGCTTTGGGGGTGCAAACTGTTGAGTTGTGCCTTGACGCAGTTTCCGATGATGCTCAACAGACAGAAGAATTTCTCAGTACAAACACGACAAAAATTGTTGTGTCTGCGAAGAACATGGAGCGGTCTGCGGAAGTAGAGTTGTTTCTGTATTCGAAGGAAAACACAACCGAGCCTATCTTATATGCGACTCTCACAAAAAGCGCCGCAACGGTTACATTTTCAAATCTGACCTCTGCCACAGCTTACAAGGTTGCTGGGAAAATCAATAACGGAACTACATCAGTCACCCTAACAATAACAGACTGATAAAATATACGAAAACGCCGCCCGGTGTCTTGTCGGGCGGCGCTGTTCTTGAGTTTGAAATAACCATTGGGACGAGAAAGGAGAACCAACTTTTATGTTACAAAGCCATTTTTCAACTATCCTCCTTATGCGACTTGGTTCTACAAAGCGTATTGAACAGTGCTTTAATACAAGGACGCTATCTTTTGGATGTGCTGCAAACTGGGTTGATTATTCAAAAACAGGCGACAAGGTAACTGGAGACCAATTAGAATGTGTTTTCGCCCACCTAAAGAATGGTGACTCTCGGATGAATGTTAAAGATTCACACGGTATCCCTATGGGAAATCACCTTGAAACCTTATATGACCCCAGAACGGATACATACTATCTGCGTTTCATTCCGACACTTTTGACACCAGCTATGTGCTTCTATTCATTCGACGCAGCGAAAGTAGCTGCTATAAATGATGGCAAGATGCCTATATTCCCTCATGTGGTGTCTTTTCTGCCTGATAGGTACTTGGATGAAATGTGCTACAAAAAAGATACTGCCAGTTTTTTATTCATAAATGACCCGAAAAAGTTTTTTGAGGAGTTGAAAGAACAAGTCCCAATAGCCATCAAGCAAAACGCAAGCATTCTAACTGCTGACCGATATTATCGTGCTAAAGGAAATGACGACTGTGAACTTTTTGTAGATAAAGTTGATTATGCTCGACATTCACCTGCAGACATCTATTACGATGAGCCAAGCCCATCAGCAGAACTCTTTTGGAAATACCCGCAATATCATTTTCAATCAGAGGTTCGAGTCGCCATTTTGAACACAAATTTCGTGTGGGACTATGACCCGCAGCACTTCAAGTACGAACAGCACAGGCTGGATGTGTATTTGCCGCACTTGCACGAATACGCAACCATTCGTGCAGCCAAGGACTTGCAGAATATTTGTTTCTTTTGCCGTAGTGAAGATGAACCTGTCATGTGCGCGGTCAACTTACCTTATCAAGAAGAAAAATGACTCATGTCAAACTGTAAGTTTAAGATTATACAAAATATCCTCGGAGGGTTGGAGAGAAGCTGGTGTCCTATTGGATGCCAGCTTCCTTTTTTATATACAATTCGTTTACTCGGAGGAAATCCCACACAAAAGTTGGAAGAAGTCGCTCGCCCGAAATCGGGGCTTAAAACTGAAATCCCACAGAAAAGTTGGAAGGAATCGCTCGGTCGAAATGGGGCTTAAATTAAAAAATCCCACACAAAACTTGGAATAACCGGAAAGGGGGCGGACTTGACAGGGTGGGTGGTTTTGTATATAATAGGCAGGATTTATATCAAAAGGAGGATACAGGGCGATATGGATACCGACAGCGGCGACCATCCCGGGAACTTGCCGGGCTGCCATCTGTTTTTTGCGGCATATCTGCGCCGCCCGACGCGGGGCAGACGTGCTTTTTTGCGCCTTTAGACCGGCGCGGATCACAGAAACAGATGACAGAAAAAGGAGCTATTGATCGTGTCAACGACTACATATATCATTATTATGGCGGTATGCCTGCTGCTGTCCGCCTATTTCTCAGCCACGGAGACGGCGTTCTCCTCGGCCAATGTCACACGGCTGAAAATGCTGGCGGAAAAGGGCAACAGCCGGGCCGCGCTGGCGTGCAGGCTGCTGGAGCGCTATGACAAGCTGCTGTCCACCATCCTGATCGGCAACAACATCGTGAACATTGCCATGGCATCCCTGGCCACGGCACTGTTCGTCAAAAGCTTCGGCGATGCCGGTGCTACGCTGTCCACCATCGTGGTAACGGTGGTGGTGCTGATCTTCGGCGAGATCTCCCCCAAGAGCATCGCCAAGGACTGCGCCGAGAACTGGGCCATGACAGCCGCACCGTTTCTGCGGTGCCTGATCTGGCTGCTGATGCCGCTGAACGCGCTGTTTTCCCTGTGGAAAAAGCTGCTGGCCAGGATGTTCCATCTGGATGGGGACAACAAAATGTCCCCGGAGGAGCTGCTGATGCTGGTGAACGAGGTGCAGCAGGAGGGCAGCATCGACAAGGACGAGGGCGACCTGCTGAAGAACGCCATCGGCTTTTCCGAGCAGGAGGCGCAGGACATCCTCATCCATCGGGTGGACCTGGCGGCACTGCCGGTGGACGCCACGAAGGAAGAGGTGGCGGACCTGTTCACCCAGACAAAGTATTCCCGGCTGCTGATCTATCGGGAGGACATCGACCACATCATCGGCACCATACACCAGAAGGACTTTTATGTGGGCTGCGGCGTAACGGACAAACCGCTGGAAGAGATACTCTCCCCGGTCATGTTCGTGCTGGAAAACGAGCCAATCAGCCTGCTGCTGAAAAAATTGCAGCTGGCCAAGACCCAGGTGGCTGTGGTGGTGGATGAGTACGGCGGCACCTGCGGCATCGTGACCATGGAGGACATTCTGGAGGAGCTGGTGGGCGAGATCTGGGATGAGCATGACGAGGAGGAGGTCTTTATCCACAAGGTGGACAAGGGCACCTATCTGGTGGACGCGGCCATGGACTTTGACGATTTTGCCGAGTTCTTCCATCTGAACGAGGAAACGGAGATGACGTCCGTCAGCGGCTGGGTGATGGAGCAGTGCGACCGGGTGCCGGAAGTAGGCGACCGGTTCAGCTGCCAGGATCTGGACGTGCTGGTGACGCGGGTGGACAATCACCGCACTTGCGAGATCAAGGTGGTCCGGCGGGAAGCGTCCGGCGACGAGATCACCGACGAGACATAAGCAGAAGCACCCGGAGGCATGAGCCTCCGGGTGCTTATTTTTTCCTGTGAGGAACCTCCCCTAAGGTGAGTCCAATACTACCATACCACCATCCGTCCGCCAATGCAAGAAGAACTTTCGCTTCTGCAACAATTTCTCCCTAATTCTATATATTATATGATAATTCCGATGAAATATCTGCGTTTTGCACCGTTGACAGCGGAGGTATGGGGGTGTACCATCGGAGCATATTTTTTACAGGGGAGATGGCGGGATGAAGTATATTTTTGTGACCGGCGGCGTGGTGTCCGGGCTGGGAAAGGGCATCTGCGCGGCATCGCTGGGCCGGCTGCTGAAGCAGTGCGGTCTGCGGGTGCGAAACCAGAAGTTCGATCCGTACCTGAATGTAGACCCGGGGACCATGAGCCCTTACCAGCACGGCGAGGTGTTCGTCACCGACGACGGCGCGGAGACGGATCTGGACCTGGGGCACTATGAGCGCTTCGTGGATGAGGCGCTGACCGGCGACAGCTCCGTTTCCTCCGGAAAGATCTTCTGGTCGGTGCTGAACCGGGAACGGCAGGGCGGCTATCTGGGCGGCACGGTGCAGATCATCCCCCATGTGACCGACGAGATCAAGCGGCGGTTGTACGCCATGGATGACGGACAGACGGACGTGGTCATCGCGGAGATCGGCGGCACGGTGGGTGACATCGAGAGCCAGCCGTATCTGGAGGCCATCCGTCAGGTGGCGGCGGAGCAGGGACGGGAAAACGTGCTGTATATCCACGTGCCGCTGGTGGTCTCCATCCCCGGCAGCGGCGAGCTGAAGAGCAAGCCCACACAGCACTCCGTGAAGGAGCTGCTGAGCGTGGGAATCCAGCCGGATATCCTGGTGTGCCGCACCGACAGCCCGCTGCCAGAGGACATGCGGAAGAAGATCGCACTGTTCTGCAATGTCAGTGAGGACTGCGTCATCCCCAACCTGACGGCGTCCACCCTGTATGAGGTGCCCCTGTTGCTGGAGCGGGAGGGGCTGTGCCGGGTGGTGTGCCACAAGCTGGGACTGGGCGCCGGCGAGCCGGATATGCGGCACTGGCAAGAGCTGGTGGCGCAGATACACGCGGCGGAGCAGCGTCATGTGACCATCGCGCTGGTGGGCAAATACACGGAGCTGCACGACGCCTATCTCAGCGTAGCGGAGTCGCTGTTCCACGCGGGGACCGCCTGCGGCGCACAGGTGGACATCCAGTGGGTGGACTCACAGCACCTGACGGCGGAAAACCTCACGGAAACGCTCTGCGGGTGCAGCGGCATATTGGTGCCCGGCGGCTTCGGTGACCGGGGCATTGAGGGGATGATTCTGGCGGCGCAGTACGCACGGGAGAAGGGTATCCCCTATCTGGGCATCTGCCTGGGGATGCAGATCGCGGTCATCGAATTTGCGCGGCACGCAGCCGGGTGGGCGGATGCCCACAGCGCAGAGTTCAGCGCCGTGACGGCACATCCGGTCATCGACCTGATGCCGGACCAGGTGAGCGTGACCGCCAAGGGCGGCACCATGCGGCTTGGCAAGTATCCCTGCGTGCTGGCGGAGGGAACAAAGGTCTGGGAGGCCTACGGCCAGCGGGAGATATGGGAACGCCACCGTCACCGGTATGAGTGCAGCAACGTGTTCCGGCCAGAGCTGGAGGCCGTGGGCCTGCGGGTGGCGGGTACGTCGCCGGATGGCCGTTTGGTAGAGATGGTGGAGATACCGGACCACCCATGGTTCGTGGGCTGCCAGTTCCACCCGGAGTTCAAGAGCCGGCCGGACCGGCCCCATCCCCTGTTCCGCGGCTTTGTGGCCGCAGCGCTGGCACAGCAATAAGGAGGCACAAAAAGGCCCGCCCCTGCGGGGCGGGCCTTTGCGCTCAGCGCATCAGGGCTGCATGGCGGCAGCGGTGGCCGGGTCAAGGTAATACTCCCCATCGCCGCCCCGGTAGTAGATATTCTGGATAAACCCGTGGAGGTCATACTCCACCTTGGTGTTGGGCTCCGCCGCTATGGTGTACATCTCCTCCGGGAAGATGTCCTCCCGGCTGTTGATCTCCTCCTCGGTCAGGTCGCCGCCGCTTTCCACAGTGCGGTTCAGGTGGGCGTCGTAGTACACCACGGAGTAGTCCTGCATCCACATGGGGATATAGACCACCTTCGTGCCGGTCTGCCCGTCCCCCTCGGGCTGGGAGATTCCCTCCACCGGCGGCACGTCGCCTTCATCGGTGGGCAGGGTCTGTGCGCCACAGGCACTCAGCGTCAGCAGCGCCAGCAGGCACGCGATAACGGTGATTTTTTTCATGGTCTTAACTCCTTTCGCTCTCATACATGCTCTCCGCCGTGGACACCAGCTCCTGCCGGGACTGACCGCCGATCAGCAGGAACAGGCAGTTGGCTCGCTCGTCCACCCACACCAGCGCCGCAGCGCCCTCCGGGATGGACACCTGATGGAAATGCACGGGGTCGCTTCCCCGATAGAACCACAGGCCGCAGCCGTGCTGCACCTGCGGAGAGGCGCCCTTTGCGGGTAATATGCGGTATAGCCGGGCGGACAGGCCATGTACGGTCACATTCTCCGTCTCGTAGTCCTCCGGCTCGCCCGCCCCGCCCGTGGGACGCTGCCCCGTCTCCGTGGAGGAGAGGCCGCCGGTGCTGTTGCTTCGCAGCTCCACGCTGATGGGCTCGTCGCCGGTCATGGGCACGGCCTCAAACAGCAGATCGCCGTGTGAGGACGTCCAGCGCATGACCCGGATGCCGTTCTCCCTGCCAGTAAAGTCGCCCGACAGGACATAGCCCAGCGGGGCGGTGGGGGTGTAGTCCTGCACCGTGCCCCCGGCGTCCGCCGGGGTGATGCGGTAGGCTGTCACCAGCTCCGTTATCTGCACGAACCAGCGGCTCACCGCCGCCCGCGCCACTGGACTGGCCGCCAGCACCGCGCCGAAGGTCAGCAGTGCCGTCAGAGCGGCCGCCGCCGCGCGTCGGCCCCATCGTCGGACCGCCTGCCGGCGGGTCACACAGCGCGTCAGCGCCGTCATGTCCGCCTGAAAGGCCGGGGAAAATCCATCCTCCGGCGCCGGCAGTGCCGCCGCCAGCTGCACCGCCAGTCGGCGCGCGCCGCAGCACAGCGCTTCATCATTGAGCAGAATGCTCATACAGATATGCCCTCCTTTTCCAGTTCTGTACGCAGGGCGGCCTTGGCCCGCTGCAGAAGCTTCTGGGCCGCGGCAAAGGACAGCTCCAGCAGGGACGCCGTCTCACGGGTGCTGTAGCC
>ENA-ORSK01000997-ORSK01000997.1-human-gut-metagenome-genome-assembly--contig:-NODE-997-length-25297-cov-50.743285_pt1 | contig 25297 bp, 19 predicted proteins | sample MGYA00242192_ERZ509159 | MGnify/ENA primary metagenome ERZ509159 (study PRJEB26280, sample SAMEA2338663) | human gut metagenome | biome: human gut; feature: human-associated habitat; material: faeces...
CCTAGCCAATGGCGCAAACAGTTTGCCTCCATCTAAATGCGTATTTTTGTAATTTTGCATTAAATAGCATTTAAAAAGTAGTAGTTTTCCTAGGAAAGCTACTACTTTTTTGTGGAAAGGCTACAACCATCATAGAAAAGCTACTATCACTTTCAAAAGGAAAAAACTATTTTTGCACTCGAATCAACAGATAATGAAGAAGGGGGATGGATGAAGAAGAGGGATGGATGAAGAAGGGGGATGGATGAAGGAGAGGGATGGATGAAGAAGAGGAATGGATGAAGGAGAGGGTGGCTTGATGCGGGAAAGGTGTCTTATTCAACGGGTTGATAATAAGTAAGTTGAGTAGCAGTGGTGCTGCCGCTTAGGATTCGGATCAGGTCGCGGAGGATTAGGTCGGGGCGGACCACGCCGCTTTCCCAGAAGTCGTTGCCGCCTTTGGCGTTTTGGCGGGAATTGTCGTTCCAGACCACTTGGGGCGAGGCTTGACCATCTGTATGGGAGGATTCATCTCCGGACGCGGATCCTCCCACGGACGCGGAACCTCCTGCGGAGACAAATCCATCCACTGAATCGGAACTGCCTGCTGAAGCGGAACCTTCCACGGAAGCAGAACTTTCTCCGGAAGTGTAACCTCCCACGGACGCGGAACCTCCTGCGGAGACAAATCCATTCACTGAAGCGGAACTGCCTGCTGAAGCGGAACCTCCCACGGAAGCAGAACCTTCTCCGGACGCGGATCCTCCCACGGACGCGGAACCTCCTGCGGAGACAAATCCATCCACTGAAGCGGAACTATCCACTGAATCGGAACTACCTGCGGAGCCGAAACCATTCGCGGCGGCGTTTTTCTGGATATTCATTAGAAAGTCACCGAAGAGGGGGTTGACGGACAGGAGTTGGTCTAGTGTGCGGCACCATCCGACGTTCAGCCAAAGGGAGGCTTCCTTGGATAATGAATATGCCCGCTCGACGGAGATTTGTCCGGAGATGGAAGTGCCTGGCTCTGAGCCGAGAATCTCTCCACCGGCGTCTCGCACCAGGTGAGAGAGGTAATTCTCCTGGCCGGGAATGAACCACTGATCCTTGTAGGGGATGTTGACCAGAATCTTTCTCGCACATATTCTTTGCTCGGCATCAGCGCTTTGTGGACCCTCGCCCGGAACGGTCATCATGGCTCTGACGGAGTCCCTCAGGGCTTGATAATTCTTTGAGACCACGGCCAGAACCGAGTCAGCCGCGGACATGTTTCCTGTCAGCGCTCCGAAAAGGCGGACATAGGAGGCGCGGGCGAGGGGGTGGCTTTCCAGATGCTCGTTGACGGTGAAAGTGCTGATCCCCAGGGACTCCAGCTTGGTGAGGAACTGTGATTTGACGGGTGACACTGAATATGTAAGGACTAGTTCCGGCTTCAGGGCCATGATCTTCTCATAGTCGGGGCTTGCGTCGTAGCCGATGTCAAGGATTCTGCCCTCGCCGATTCTTGCCCTCACGGTGGAGTCGAAAACATATTCAGCGCCCGAGACTCCGACAATGGCGTCTTCGCCGCCGATGGCGCGGAGGAAGCCGATGTGCGAGGTGCTCATCACGATCAGTCTGCTCAGCGGGCGGCTGATGATCAGCGTGTCGCGGGAACCGTCAAAAGGGGAGAGTGAGATCAGTGAATATCCTCCCTCGGGTAGCGGCCGAACAGCCAGAAACAACGGCTCGCTCTCGTCCGCAGCCGTTGCCACGGCGCTTTTTCTCGCGCATCCGCAGATGCAGACGAGAAGGATCGTGGCCGACAGAATATATTCATAAATCTTCATGGTTCGCAAATATAATTGTTTTTTGCTATCTTCGAGTATTAATTGTCCGGGAATAGGCAGAAATTGCCTTGCGCCGCGTTCCCGGAATCATTCCCCGCCTTTTGTTATGGCGGAAAGGAGAAGGTGGCAAGGCTTGTGATTGAGGGAAAATATACTTTTATTATGGGAAAATATAATTTTGATGAACTGACCCACAGGCGCGGAACCAACTGCGTGAAGTGGGATGCTGAGAGTCCGGTCGGGCCGATTGATGAGGATGTCATCCCTATGTGGGTGGCTGACATGGACTTCAAGGTTGCGCCGGAGATTGTGGAGGCTCTTAGGAACAGGGTCGATCAGGGGATTTTCGGCTACACGCATGTGCCGGATTCCTACTATGAGGCTGCCATCGACTGGTGGGAGCGTCGCAGGGGCTGGCACACCGAAAAGGACTGGTACCTTTACATTCCGGGAGTCGTTCCGGCGATGTCCGTGGTAGTCAAGGCTTTGACGCAGTACGAGATTGTCGGGGGCGAGGTTGTCGAGAAGCCGGATCATGGCCGCGGGCCCCACGGCGAACTGCCGAAGATGATCATCCAGAGTCCCGCCTACAACTGTTTCTTCTCCACTGCGAAGAACACTCTCTGCGAACTGTCCATCAATAAGCTCATCTACGACACCGAAGGCGATCAGGCCACCTGGTACATTGATTTCAAGGATCTTGAGAGGCGCGCCGCCGACCCTATGGCCAAGGTGCTGCTCTTCTGCAACCCTCACAATCCGTGCGGCCGCGTCTGGCCGAGGGAGGATCTGGAACGGGTGGCCGACATCTGCCGCCGCAACGGCGTGATCGTCATCAGCGACGAGATTCATTGCGAGCTGGAAATGCCTGGCTATCACTTCACTCCGATGGCATCGCTCTCGCAGGCATCGCAGGACAACACCGTCACGATGAACTCGCCGAGCAAGTCTTTCAACATCGCCGGCCTCGGAATCTCCAACATCATTACCAACAACCCTGACTGGAAGAAACTAATCGACCGGGTCATCAACATCAACGAACTCTGTGATGTCAATCCTTTCGGCGTTCTCGCCCTTCAGGCGGCCTACAACGCGGGTGAGCCGTGGCTTAAGGAGCTCAATGAATATCTTTACGGGAATTACCATACCTTACTGTCGTTCTTTGAGGAAAACCTTCCGGAGTTCCCGGTCACCAAACTTGAGGGCACCTACCTTGTCTGGGTGGATGTGAGAGCTTTGAATATGTCCGCGAACGACATCGAGAACAGTCTGTTGCTCAATGAGAAGGTCTGGATAAACTCAGGTGTGATGTACGGTCTCGACGGCTTCATGCGCATCAATATTGCCTGCCCTCGTGCCCGTCTCCAGCAAGGACTTGACCGCATCGCCAAAGGCTTCCGCCGCTTGATGGCAAAGTAGGCCCTTGATCTTCCTGATAAAATAACTGGTCGTCGATTTCCCTGAAGGAGTGACTGCACGCTGGACTTCCAGAAGGAAAAACTGGTCGCTGGGCTTGTCGAAGCGATAAATATCAATTTGCCATCGAAAAATAACCGCTGAAATCAGCCACCGAAAAAAGGCAAAAGTCAAATTTTGCACGTTACCAAAATTTGACTTTTGATTTTTCGGCGGCTTGCGTGCTTATGTTAGTTTATGCATAATTATATCATATTGCTATGCGATGACATACTTTATTTTGCTTTGTATTGCTTTATTTAGCCATCCAGGTTCAGTGAAGTGTCATCACGAACCTTAGCCACCCGCGGCTATAAGCGGGAGGAACCCAGCCGTAGGCCGGGAGGGACGGAGCGCGAAGCGCGGAGGGTTTGTGGTGACACTTCACTGAACCCTGTTCATCACGAAATGTCGTTTAGAATATTATCTGAAAATCAAGGACTTTGTCTTGACCGAAGGTGCCGGTGATGTTGGTGATGGCATTGTTGCGGGTCGTGAGCGGGGTTCGGGCGGACAACTCTACGGCGATGAGGTCGCCGGTGCGGATGTAGAGTAGCCTGGTAGCTTCCACGAGAGTGTCCTCGATCATATTCAAGGATGGGCGGTCGAAAGTGAAAAGCTCAACTTCATTTCTGAAGAGGCTGAATCGGCCATCTTCTTCCAGCCTTTGCGGCGAAAACATCGGCGTGGGCAGAAAGGATGTATGATCCAGACAGATGGCCTGGGCGTAACCTTCAGGGGTGCCGTCAATCATATTCTCCGGGTATAGGAGGACTCCGAAACCAACAGAGTCGTAGTATCTTGACGCGAATTTTCTGCCGACGCTTCGTCCCGGCTTCAGTACACGGGCGAAAAGTACCGGTGAGTATGTCAGCTCGTCCACGAACTCAGGAGGGTAGAAATCCTCATTGTCCTTCTCCCATGTCGTGTCCGGCCGCACGACGATCCTGCCGGTCGATGTCTTTACGATTATATTCATGAATCAATCTTACGCGCTTGGTTGTCGGCGAGAAGGGCGGGTCATTGTCGGGGCTTGCGACAAGCCCCCGGACGCCCTAGAAAAGCCTGCCGCCTCCGAATTTGCCCTTAAGACCGGCGATGGCGCTGTCGAACGCCTCACCCTCAAGAGGTTTGCTCATCTCTGCTTCACGAGCCTTCGCGGCCTCTTTCTTTTCCTTTTCGAATTTCTCTTTCAGACGCGCGAACTGCCGCTTGGTGTCCATAGTGAACTCACCGTTCTCTATCCATGCGAAGTAGGCCGGCTCTGTCTCATAGACCTCCCTTGCCGTGTGTCCCTTGTGCTTTCCGAAGCTGATTGTAGGCTCGTCATTTTTGCCGAGTATCAACCGGCCGGCATAGTCAACAGTACGTGGGCGTCCGGCTACTCCGGCCAGAAACTCTACATCGTTCTTGAGCACCTGCTCATGGTACTTTGTCGGCGTCTGGTACATATCGAGTTGCCCTTTCAGCACTTCGTAGGTGGCCATTGTGTCAGCCTCCGCGGAATGGGCGTTCTCGAAATCCTCCCCACCACAGTAGAATCTGTAAGCAGCCTTGAGGTTGCGCGGCTCCATGTAGTGGTAGATTGTCTGCACGTCTATCATCTGCTTGGAGTGTAGGTCAATGTCCGTGGCCTCAAGGGTCGCCTGTGCCTTGGCCTTGTTCTCCGGAGTGTTTCTCGGATCCGCAAGCCTGCGCATACAATAGGCACGCACTCTCTCAAGTTCCTCGGACAGCATAGGCAGGTCGAATTTGGTTGAGTTGTACCCGGCCAAATCGCTGTCCCTCAGCCAATCCACGACCTCTGCCGCAATCTCGATGAACTTCTTCTCGCCGGCGACATCCTCGTCCTTGATCCCGTTCACCTGACTGGCTTCGGGATTGATCGGATGCTGTTTGCGGAGAGTGTAGTCCCAAGGACAGACCCTCCAGGTCTTCACATCATGGTGTCCGTCAGGGAACACCTTGACAAAACTCAGTTCGACAATGCAGTCATTGACAATATTAAGCCCCGTGCTCTCAATGTCAAAGAAAAGCAGAGGCCTTTCAAGAGAAAGTTCCATAGCTTTGATTCTCCGAAGGTTAAACCATGATAGGCATCAGGATTCCGCAGATCTTTCCGCTCTCATCATCCTCTTCTGAAGGAATGATGAGGGCAGCCCTGCGCGCGTCGGCGAACTTCATCACGACTGTCTCGCAGCTCATGTTGGCGAGGATCTCCGTGAGGAATGTTGACTTGAATCCGATGGTCAACTCGTCACCGCTGTAGTCGCAGTTGATCTTCTCGTAGGCTGCGATGGCGAAACCGAGATCCTGTGCGGTGATCTCCATCTGTCCCGGCTTGAGATCCAGCTTGATGTGGTTGGAAGCCTTGTTGGCGCAGACGGCCACACGCCTTACCGTGTTCAGGAACATCGCCCTGTCGATCTTCAGCACGCTTGGGTTGTTCTGTGGGATGACGTCGCGGTACTTAGGGTACTTGCCGACAATCAGCCTGCACACCATGGTAGTCTTCCCGAAGGTGAAGAGGACGGTGCTGGAATCGAACGCGATCTCAACAGTTCCGTCGTCTTTCCCGAGGATGGACTTCAGGACGGCCGCCGGCTTCTTGTGAAGAATGAACGAGCATTTCTCCGGGGTCTTCACTTCCTTGGCCGTGTAGCAGATGAGCTTGTGCGAGTCTGAGGCCACGAGAGTGGTGGATTCCGGTCCGAAATCAAAGAATATTCCGTTCATCGCCGGCCTTATCTCGTCATCTGCCGTGGCGTAGATCGTGCTGTTTATGCCTTCTATCAGGCTTTCGGCCGGGAATTCAAGTTTCTCCGCGTCGTCGCTCGTCCCCTTGATCTCAGGATAGTCCTCGGCAGGAAAGAAAGGCAGCACGGAGTTGCCGCTGGCCCACTTGCACTCGATTGAGCTGTCGCTGGCGGTGCAGATCGCTACAGGCTGGTCAGGAAGTTCCTTGAGAAGGTCGATGATGTGCCTTGCGGGAACGGCGATCCTGCCTTCCTCTTCGGTGGTGTCCACTTCGATTTCAGTCCTGAGGGTGAGCTCCGAATCCGATGCGGTGACCTCAAGGATGTTGCCTTTGAGGTCAAACAGGAAGTTTTCCAGAATCGGAAGGGCGGACTTGGCCGGGATGGCCTTGGAGATGTCCATCAGTCCTTTCAGAAGCTCGGAGCTTGATACGTTGAGTTTCATATTCGTGTGTTTTTTAATTCATTGTTTTCCGGCCGCCGGAGGGTGGCCTCTGTAAAAGGCAAATATACGAATATTCCCTTAATATTATGGCATCATATTTGATTTTTTGCCTAAGGCTTCGGAAACACCATCCGAAGAGGTTTGGACATGAATATTTGTAAAATTCAATTAATATGTCAGAAATGAAAAAAGGTTTGTTAACAGTGGTGCTGTCAGTATTGTTCAGCGTGCTGGCGGCATACGGTGTCGTCAAGGCGGCCACCGTGAATGATGGAGACAATGTGACAAGTACAGAGAACGGAACGGTCACAAAGACTGTCAATCTGGCACAGTCGGACTATCCGGATCTGACTTACGCCGCGGAGGCTGCGGTTGATGCTGTTGTTTATGTGGAGGTGACGGTGACTCAGCAATATCAGATGACAGATCCGTTCTTCCGTTTCTTCTTTGGGGATGAAGGCCCTCAGACCAGGGAGCAGCAGGGTAGCGGCTCTGGCGTGATCATCCGTCCTGACGGCTATATCGTGACCAACAACCATGTGGTCGCCAATGCGACGAAGGTTCAGGTCACCCTGAACAACAACAAAGTCTATGACGCAAAGGTCATCGGTACTGATCCGGCCACGGATGTCGCATTGATAAAGATTGAAGCTCAGGGACTTCCTACGCTTCCGTTCGGAGATTCCGATCAGTTGAGGCTCGGTGAATGGGTTCTGGCCGTGGGCAGTCCTCTTGGCTATCAGCTCAGGTCCACCATCACAGCCGGCATAGTCAGCGCCAAGGGACGTTCGATGGCGCACGATCCTCGTGAGAGAAACAATGGCGGAATCCAGATCGAGTCGTTCATACAGACCGACGCGGCTGTCAACCCTGGCAACTCCGGTGGCGCCCTTGTCAACAAGACCGGTGAGCTTGTCGGCATCAACACCGCTATTGTTTCACAGACGGGAGCATATTCGGGATATTCATTCGCTGTGCCGGTGAATATTGTGAAGAAGGTTGTAGAAGACTTGATTGACTTTGGGTCAGTGAAGAGAGCCGTTCTTGGAATCGCTATGTCTGATCTCAGCGAAGGTCTTGCCAAGAATCTGAAATATGATTCTGTCGATGATATGTTGAAAAAATTGAAACTTTCTTCTCCGGAAGGCGTATATATCAGAGAGGTTGCGAAAGGCAGCTCCGCTGACAAGGCCGGAATGAAGGAAGGTGATGTGATTGTGGCCATTGACGGGACCGATGTGAAGAGTGGCTCCGCAGTTCAGGTCAAGGTCAATACCTTCCATCCTGGTGACAAGGCTAAGGTGAAGGTTGTCCGTGACGGCAAGGAAAAGGAACTTGAGGTCACATTCCAGGGCAGCAGCATCGAGAACGGTACTGTGGTCGGTGACGGAGAGATCGCTTTCTTCGGTACGACTCTGAAGGAGGCTTCCAAGGAGACTCTTGCGAAGTTCGGTCTGAAGAAAGGTGTCGAGGTCACATCTGTCGGAAGCGGCAAGATGCTTGAGGCCGGCGCTTCAGAAGGAATGATCATCACCTATGTCAACGATCAGCCGGTCGGCACACCTCAGGATGTTTTGAACATCGCCAAGTCCGCAAAGAGGGCGGTTTATATCGAAGGTGTCACAGCCAACGGTAGAAAAGCCTTCTTCGGATTCAGTAAAGAGTAGTTGATGAAGGTTATAGGATAGTGTTTCCCTGACGGAAACGGCTCCGCGCCTTCCGTCAGGGAAATTTGTGTATTACAAGATATGAGGCAATTAAAGATTACAAAGTCAATCACCAACCGCGAGAGCGCGTCCCTGGACAAGTACCTCCAGGAGATCGGCCGCGAGGAGTTGGTGTCTCCGGAGGAGGAGGTCGAGCTTTCACAGCGGATCCGCAAGGGGGATCAGAAGGCTCTGGAGAAACTTACAAGGGCCAACCTTAGATTTGTGGTTTCTGTTGCGAAACAGTACCAGAATCAAGGTCTTAGTCTTCCGGATTTGATCAATGAAGGCAATCTCGGCCTGATCAAGGCCGCCGAGAAGTTCGATGAGACCAGAGGTTTCAAGTTCATTTCATACGCCGTGTGGTGGATCCGCCAGTCAATCCTTCAGGCTCTTGCCGAGCAGTCCAGGATTGTCAGGCTTCCGCTCAACCAGGTCGGTTCCCTGAACAAGATCAACAAGGCTCTTTCACAGTTCGAGCAAAAGAACGAGAGAAGCCCTTCCAATGAGGAACTCTCCGAGATGATAGACATCCCGCAGGACAAGATCTCCGACACCCTCAGGGTGTCCGGAAGACACGTGTCCGTGGACGCCCCGTTCGTAGAGGGTGAGGACAACAGCCTTCTGGATGTGATTCCTAACGATGACTCGCCGATGGCCGACAGAGGACTTGTGAACGAGTCCCTCAGCACCGAGATCGAAAGGTCTCTCCAGATCCTGACGACCCGTGAGCGCGAGATCATCAAGTCTTTCTTCGGCATCGGCTGCCAGGAGATGACCCTTGAGGAGATCGGCGAGAGGCTTGACCTCACAAGAGAGAGAGTCCGCCAGATCAAGGAGAAGGCGATCCGCAAGCTAAAGAAACCATCCGCAAGCAAACTTCTTAAAACCTATCTTGGCTAATGACCCCGGAACTTTTTATCGCCTCTAAGGCTTCAGAAGCCATCAAGGCACTCTATAACGCCGACATTGAACCGTCGGCGCTTCAGGTCTCCGTCACAAGGAAGGAATTCACCGGAGACTTCACGCTCGTCGTCTTCCCGCTCCTGCGTCTGTCGCACTCCACTCCGGAGAACACGGGCAACGCCATCGGAGAATGGCTGAAGGCGAACGTACCGGAAATCTCTGAATATAACTGCGTCAAAGGTTTCCTTAACCTTCTGTTCTCCAATCTCTTCTGGAACGAACTTTTCGGAGAGATCGTGGCTGACAAGGACTTCGGTGACCTGCCGACGACCGGCAAGAACATCATGGTCGAGTTCTCGTCGCCGAACACCAACAAGCCTCTGCACCTCGGCCACATCAGGAACAACCTTCTGGGTGACTCGGTGTCAAGGCTTCTGAAGGCCAGCGGCAACAACGTGATCAAGACCACCCTTGTCAACGACAGGGGAGTGCACATCTGCAAGTCCATGCTTGCATGGCTGAAGGTCGGCAACGGCGCGACTCCGGAGTCCACGGGGATCAAGGGCGACCATCTTGTCGGGGATATGTACGTGGCTTTCAACGACATCTACAAGAAGGAAGTCGAGGAGTTGATTGCCGGGGGAATGGACGAGGAGACCGCCAAGAAGGAAGCCCCTTGCCTCAAGGAAGCCCATGAGATGCTCCAAAAATGGGAGGCCGGCGACAAGGAGGTCCGCGACCTTTGGGCCAGGATGAACGGCTGGGTGCTCAAGGGCTTCGACGAGTCCTACAAGGCTCTCGGAATCACTTTCGACAAGGTCTACTACGAGTCCCAGACCTATCTTCTTGGTAAGGAGTTGGTTCAGAAAGGACTGGATATGGGCGTGTTCGTGAAGGATCCGGACGGCTCCGTCTGGTGCGACCTCACGGCCGACGGACTTGACAGGAAACTGCTCATCCGTTCTGACGGAACGTCGGTTTACATCACCCAGGATCTGGGAACGGCCGAAAGGCGTTTCGCTGAATATCACCTTGACTCTCACGTCTATGTGGTCGGCAACGAGCAGAACTACCACTTCCAGGTGTTGAAACTGATCCTCAAGAAGTTGGGATTCGAATGGTCCGACAACATATTCCATCTTTCCTATGGCATGGTTGAGCTGCCGGAGGGCAAGATGAAGTCCCGCGAGGGAACAGTTGTGGATGCCGATGACCTTATCCAGAAGATGTACGAGGAGGCCCGCGCGACCTCTGACGAGTCCGGCAAGCTGGCCGACATGAGCGAGGAGGACAAGGCGAAGCTCTATCACATGATAGGTCTTGGTGCCCTTAAGTACTTCATCATCAAGGTTGATCCGAAGAAAACGATGCTCTTCAACCCGAAGGAGTCCATCGACTTCAACGGCAACACCGGTCCGTTCATCCAGTACACCCACGCCCGCATCCGCTCCATCCTGCGCAAGGCCGCGGAGAAGGGCATTGAATATGCCGCCTCTCCTCTGCCAAAGGTCGAGCTCAGAGCCAAGGAGATCAGACTCATAAAGTTGCTGAACGCCTTCCCGGCCAAGATAGCCGAAGGCGCGCAGGCATATTCACCGGCCGTCATCGCCAACTATGCCTACGACCTCGCCAAGGAGTTCAACCAGTACTACCACGACACGCCGATCCTGAAGGAGGAGAACGAGGATGTGCTCAAGATGCGTCTGGTGCTGATCGACACGCTTTCCGCCGTCCTACGCAAGGCGATGGGCATCCTTGGAATCGAACTTCCTGAGAGAATGTAGGAATATCCAGATGTCCGAAACGGATTATATGTTCCCGACCTCCAAAAAGGAGGTTGAAGCCTTAGGGTGGGACTACATTGACATCATCCTGTTCACGGGTGACGCCTTTGTGGACCACCCTTCTTTCGGCACGGCCTGCATCGCCCGCTGGCTCCAGCATTTCGGCTACAGGGTGGCCGTCGTGCCGCAGCCCAACTGGAGGGATGACCTAAGGGATTTCAAGAAGCTGGGCGCTCCGAGGCTTTATTTCGGAGTGAACGCCGGGGCGATGGATTCGATGGTGAACCACTACACCGCCGGCAAGCGTCTCCGTCACGACGACGCCTACACGCCGGAAGGCAAGGCCGGACAGAGGCCGGATTATGCGGTCAGTGTCTATACGAACATATTAAAGGATCTTTATCCCGATGTGCCGGTCGTCATCGGCGGTGTCGAGGCTTCGCTGCGCCGTCTTACTCACTATGACTACTGGAAGGATGAGCTCGTTCCATCGATCCTCAAATGGTGCAAGGCTGACTATCTCTGTTACGGGATGGGGGAGAAGCCGATGATCGAGCTGACGAGAGCCATAGAGGCACAGAGGAATATTCACGAAATCCATAGGATCCCGCAGATTGCTTTCCTTATGAGCGGAAAGTGGAAGGTCAAGGAGCCGTTGGTGCTTCATTCGTTCGAGGAGTGCAAGAAGGATAAGAAGGCGTTCGCCGAGAACTTTCATCTGATTGAGACTCATGCTAATATGATGCATCCTGCGACGATCATCGAACCTGTCGGAAACGGCTACGTGCAGATCAATCCGCCATATTCACCGTCCACGACCGAGGAGATGGACTCGTTTTGGGATCTGCCTTTCACCAAGTTGCCGCATCCGCGCTACAAGGGGAAGAGGATTCCGGCCTATGACATGATCAAGGATTCCATCATCACGCACCGTGGTTGCTTCGGAGGCTGCAATTTCTGCACCATCGCCGCGCATCAGGGCAAGTTCATCCAGTCCCGTTCGCAGGCTTCGATTCTGGCAGAGGTTAGGAAATTGGCCAGGATGCCGGGCTTTGCCGGGAATATCTCCGACCTTGGCGCCCCGACCGCCAACATGTACGGAATGAGGGGGAAAAATCCGGATCTCTGCGACAAATGCCGAAGGAAATCGTGCCTCTTTCCAGCTCCTTGTCCGAACATGAACCGGTCTCACAAACAAATACTTGAGCTTTATCGCAAGGTGGATGCGGTGCCGGGTATCCGTCATTCCTACATCGGCAGCGGCATCCGTTACGACCTCTTCCTCGATGAGAAGGGTTTTGTGGACGAGACATCCAAGCCTTATCTCAAGACTTTGATTCTTGACCACACATCCGGGCGTATGAAAGTCGCTCCGGAACACACGGAGGACAAGGTTCTTCAGTACATCGCCAAGCCTTCGTTCAAACTGTTCGAGAGACTCCGCTATGAGTTTGACAAGATCTGCGCGCAGAATGGCCGCCGCACCGGCATCGTTCCGTACTTCATCTCCTCCCACCCGGGCTGCACGATGAAGGACATGGAGAATCTGTCGAAGAATCCGGCTTTGAAAGGAATATACATGGATCAGGTGCAGGATTTCACCCCTACTCCGATGACCACATCTTCTGTCATGTACTACACCGGAATCGATCCCCGAAACATGAGACCGGTGTTCGTAGAGCGCGATCCGGAGAAGAAGAAGAGGCAGAAATCATTTTTTTTCAGAAAATAGTTTGCCGATTGCTTCTCAATTCGGAAAAATGTCTTAATATTGCACCCGAAAACGATGCGGTCGCTTAATTTCCGGTGTTTTGCGGGAAGACTGGCCGGATGGATGGGCAGTCATCAGTGGTTTTGATTGTTTTCGTGATGTGTGAGTAATTGCCTGCTCACGTAATTGATAAGAACTTTTTTATTTGGTTTATAAATGAGTATGGCTCCAGATCAGAAGAAAAGACACGTGGTAAGCTACGAGAACATGTCCGAAGCGCTTGCCGCCGCGTTCAATGAAAAATATCCAAGAGGGTTCAGTGACTATCTTCCTGACTTAATAAAGTATCCGAAACCAGACGGCACGTCGTTCTATGCCGTGACCGTGGAGACTGATGACTCCATCAATTTGGTGAAGATCAAAGTCAAGACAGACGACGCAGAGGCTCTTGAGCGCTGGCTTGAGGGAGAGGAGGATGCCGAGAATGAGGATGTGGCCGGATCTTCAGCTGACGCTCCTGCCGAGACAGCTCTTCCGGACGACAACATCTCCCAGTACGGTGGCGACGACGACTCCACCGAGTAACCCGATAACCCTTCCCCAGATTAACCCCTATCCCCCATAATGGCCTGAGTCCCTTCGGATTTCAGGCCATATTTTTTCCACCATCCCACCATCCCACCATCCCACCATCCCACCATCCCACCATCCCACCATCTCGCCATCTCACCATCTCGCCATCCCACCATCTCACCATCCCACCATCTCGCCATCCCACCATCTCGCCATCTCGCCATCTCGCCATCTCACCATCTCACCATCCCACCATCTCACCATCTCGCCATCTCGCCATCTCGCCATCTCGCCATCTCACCATTACACTATTCACACTATTCTCATTCCCATTTTATTCCGTCCATTCCCAATCCCAATTCTATTTCTATTTCTATTTCTATTTCTATTTCTATTTCTATTTCTATTTCTATTTCTATCCTCGTTCTCTAAACCTTACCTATACCTATACCTATACCTATACTCTTTTTTCTCCTCCTCCATCTCTTGTGTTTCTATATTTTTATTTCTTATCTCTTTTCTTCAGTACTCAACAATCATGATTTACCATTAAAACTTATCGCGAAAGCCCCTCGTTCCCGCCACAAGCATCTTTTAACCGCCTATCTCGCTTGTAGCATCTTGCTTAATCTTCCACAAGCGCCTTTCTCCATCAATCTCGCTCGTAGTGTATCTCTTAATCTTCCACAAGCGCCTTTCTCCATCAATCTCGCTCGTGGAGATCGTCTGTATGGAGAACAAGAACGGCCTTGGCCAGACGATTGATCACCCAAGGAACTTTTTTAATATGTCGTACTCTACGCGCACTTTCCTTGAAATCCGTTTTGTGTCAAGTCTGTACTTCTTTTTGAGCACAATGGCCAACCGACATCGATCATCCACCCCCAAGTCTAAAATGGAATCCGCCTTATAATCATCCTTAATTACTTTCTTGATAATCATATTCACTTCCTCCTCGGACAGATTGATACTCTCGCCAAGACCTTCCGCAATGTTAACGTAAGCATCAATGTCCCTTATTATCCTGTGGCAATAGTTCCACGAAGATTTCAGCACTTTATCCACTTTGCCTTTGACCACATACGACTCCGGAAGTATAAAACCCAGCTCCTTGTTAAAGTAGTATCGTTCAGGAAGTTTGATCCTCGTCTTGAAAGTCTCTCTACAGAACTTATCTGTAAGATCCTTTATCTGAACCTTGCCAAACAACCTGTTCACATCACTGAAAATCAAGTTACCGGATCCCCAAAGATACCCCGAAGCCGTCAAGTTCGAGCATGCCTTGAACGGGTTCCTTGCTATATAGATAATCGTGTCGGCAAGTTGTCTTTCATCTTCTATTCGTACAAGCTTGAATCCATAATCATCGGGAAGAGGCTTGTGACCATCTGCGACAAGCTTGGCGTTAATACGCTTTTTGGCGTACAAGAAGAAGTTGACAAGATCGTACCCTGTCGCAGATGCAAGAAGATGTCCATGATTGACCATCAGATTGAAGATCAGGATTGATATCTTGTGAATATACTGTCCTATCGCAATAATGTTCATTCCATTGGCGTACTCTTCCTCATCATTGAACAGCTGTCCTGTCTCGATGGCGTCGAACACCATGTGATAGTACCATTTGGGCCACGTGCGATACTCTTTCCAAAGTTCATTTCGTTGTCTCTTGTTCATACCTTTTTTTGCCTAAAATAGCACTTTATTCATTATCTAATGTTCAGAAACATAAATATTTACATAAAGAAACATAAATTTATGTTTCTTTGTATTCCCTCCTTTATAAATATTTTTTTTCACCACTGAATATCATTGATTTACGCATCAATCTTTCTAAATCAAGTTATCATCATTCAACCTTGGCTGAAAGGTAATCATGCGCTGTTCCCAATCTTTTCTCACGTCTTAACGTAATATTCTATTCTATTCTATTCTATTCTATTCTATTCTATTCTATTCTGTTCTATCCACACATCAATTCGCGTTGCCTTACCCTAAACCAATTTTCTGAGGTAAAGTATAACGGACTTATGCACTCTATGCTTGCCAGATCATGGTAAGGCAATGTAAGATGATGCCTATTATCAGGCACAAGCCTAAAGTACATAGTTACGATGTATAATATACCAAACTGAAATCGTAACTATGTTTATGTGCGAATTGAAGGTTGTAGCATTTTCTTACAGGCGTGATTTTGCTCAGATTACGCTTTTGGGCGGACGGTTGTTTCTACACGAGCGTGAATTCGCCAAGATTACGCTTTTGGGCGGGCGGTTGTTTCTACACGAGCGTGAATGCGCCGAGATTACGCTTTTGGGCGGACGGTTGTTTCTACACGAGCGTGAATGCGCCGAGATTACGCTTTTGGGCGGACGGTTGTTTCTACACGAGCGTGAATTCGCCGAGATTACGCTTTTGGGCGGGCGGTTGTTTCTACACGAGCGTGAATTCGCCGAAATGTCGCTTTTAGAGTGCGAAGTTTCTTTTGAGACGTGAATTTGCAGGATCATGGCTTATATGTGGGGTGTTTTCGTTACATTTGCATTCGTTTATACGAGTTGGCTATAAAATACTGTAGGGCATTAGAAACTGTTTAAATTTCAGTCGCATAATTTGTTATACATGAGTCGGCAGAAGGCGAGCTGAACCATCGCCTCGCCCGTATCGGAATAGAACTCGTGATCAATGGCAATTCTTCGAAAGTTTTCCAACCAGGAGAAAGAGCGCTCCACAATCCATCGGAGCGGCAGCACGGAGAATTTCTTCGAAGACTCGTCCGGACGGAGAACAACGGTAAGCTCCGCACAGAGCTTTTGGCGTACGGTATCGGACAATTTCTGCCCCTTGTATCCGCCATTCGCCAACATCTTTTTCAATCGGGGGAAGCAGCCCTTCATCTTGTCAATAACGCCATCTGCACCGACACTGTCATGGACATTCGCCTCGTGAACCACCACGCTCATAGAAAGCCCAAGTATGTCAAACACAATATGTTCCTTACGCCCTTTAATCCTCTTGTCGCCGTCGATCCCACGATCGGTGTCAACATGATGGGAGGACTTGACGCTTCTGGAATCAATGATGCCGAGACCGGGGGGGCCTCCCGCCCATCAGCTTGCGGACCATCCGATGGAGCGTATCCATCAGTTCCTCAAACACGCCTTCATGTTTCCACTTGCTGAAGTAGTAGAAGACGGTATTGTAGGGCGGAAAGTCCTTGGCAGCATACGCCACTGGCAGCCTGTCTTCAATATATACATGATGGCATTCATGATGTCTCTGAGGGGGTACTTTCGTTTCTCTGTTGCGGATCAAGAATATTTTCGGTAACTTGCCACTGTTTATCAGTAAGGTTGGTCGGATATTGGCTTGTGGCTCTAATTGATTGATGCTTATAAAGTTACGAACAATAATCCAATCAACCTACAGGTTTCAAATTATTTACGCGTTTATGTAGCAACTTTTTTCAATATATTTTAAACAGCTTCTTAGTAAGCGTTAAAAAAGTTGAACTAAATTTTGTGTCAGATTTATGAGGATAGATTTCTTTTGGAAGAAGGAGTGTGCCGGTGGTACACTACTGATGAGAAAAGACATATTGACCGAAAAGACAATCAAAGATCACCAAGATTTTTTTAAGGAATACTTAGAAGCTGTTTTGAATTGTTTGAAATGTTCTTTGAGGTGAAAAATCTTCATTTTCTTCCCGCTTCTTCAGTCAGATAGCACCGCTATCTTCCTTGGAAGAAGCGGTCGAAACTGAAGTTTTTCACTCTCAAACCTTCAAACAAACAATTCAAAACAGCTTCTTAGATTGCTAGAATGTAGTGATGATTAATTATATTCATAAGATATTGACAAAAGCGCTTCTTTTGGCGTTTTCCCTTGGCTTCGTCGGATGTTCTGGAGGCTTTACAATCAGGAACTTGAGGGATGGGGATCTGCTTTTTGTCGTCAATGGAAACGGAAGCAACATCACTAGTGTGACGGACGGTGTGGATGGCTTGGGAATAGATCATGTGGCGGTTTTCTCGCAAGGAAACGTCATTGAGGCTATTCCGAAATATGGCGTTGTGGAAAATCCGTTGGATAGTTTTTTGGTCAAGTTAAGTGACGGGGAGTTCGTGCTTGTTGGCAGGGTCGAAGGATTGGATGTTGAGACAAGTGTGACGAATGCGAGAAAGTTTCTCGGCAAACCCTACGATGACATATTCATGCCGAGTGACAGTGCGATATACTGTTCAGAGCTTGTGCAGAAGTCTTTTGTTTTCAAAGGGAAATGTGGCCTGAATATGAATGATAAAGTTGTCGGAACTCGGTCTGGCAGGGCTGATAAGTGTGCTATGGATGAGGTTAAGGATGAGGTTAAGGAAGAGGTTAAGGAAGAGGTTAAGGATGAAGTTAAGGATGAGGTCAAGCCTGGAGATGACGCTAAAGTAAGTACTTCAGGAATCGGTTCTAAACAATTAGTGTTCTGGACGATCCCGATGTCGTTTCATGACAGCACGGGTAAGGTGACCGAATTCTGGACGAAATTCTATGCTGCACGTGGCTTGACAGTTCCGGAAGGAGAGCCAGGCTCCAATCCTGGCCGGCTGTCCAGAGATCCGAATGTCAATATTTTGGGTAAGCTATCCTGCCATCGGTCACTTCGACAGGCTCACTGACGGCCTCAGACAGGTCTTGGAAAAAAAATCACGGGGCAATATCCTACCAAAGGTCACTTCGACAGGCTCACTGACCTGAAGAGCATCCTGCCAGTCGGTGTTGACTTCGGAGGTCTATCATGCCATCGGTCACTTGACAGGCTCACTGACGGCCTCAGACAGGTCTTGGAAAAAATTCACGGGGCAATATCCTACCAAAGGTCACTTCGATGGGCTCAGTGACCGAAGTGCAGTGACCGAAGTGCAGTGACCGAGGAGCGCTGACCGCTGACCGAAGTGCAGTGTCCTTCCCGACTGGACGCTGAGCCTGTCGAAGCGTCTAAAGTAACTTCGCCAGACTGTCGTAGTACTGCTTGCTGACCGGAATATGCCCGATCCCATCCCGGATGAACTCCGTGTAGATCACCCCGTCCTTGTCCCGACTCAGAACCTTGATGTGCCGAGGGTTGACATAGTATGACCTGTGGCAGCGCACAAACCCGTGCCTCGCCGCGTCTGACTCAAGGCTTTTCATCGAATTCCTCAACTGAAAGGTCCGCACCCTGTCATTCTCAAGATAATGAATGTTGATGTAGTTCGCATCAGCACTCACGTAAAGCACCGCCGAAGGATCAATCGTCAGCTTCAACCTCTTATGCTCGTCATAAAACTTTATTAACGATTCCTCGGGAGTTTGTCCGGCATTGGTCAGGTCGTAGTTCTTGTTCGATATTATCCTTAACAGGATGCTGAACAGATAAGGATATATCAGAGTCAGGCAGACAACCTCAAAGCAGTAGGGAAGTGCCGTGAAATATGGCATGCCTCCGTCCTTTTTATAGAATAGCGAGGTGTAGAGTGCGAAAAAGAACGCCGTGACCAGTACTTCTCCGAAGCACCAGAGTACATAATGCCACCATTTGAAAGGAATATACTTGTAAAGGAAAGTGAACACAAGCCGCGTCAGAGCCAGAACTCCAATCATGATGCACGACAGCATCAGCAGATGGAATGTCCACGATTTTCCTCCGACGTCGTAAAACTCCGACAGTGAGAACGGGTTATAGACAAAGCAAAACACGAAGAAGAACAGCGGCATCAGAACCGCATACTTCACTTGACTGGCATAGCCTTTAGAGACTCTCAATGGTGTGTTCATGGCCTGAAAATTTGTCCCATACTCTTCAAAACAGTCCCCGACTATACTGGGACGAAATTCGAAAGTCTGGATTTACGTCCCTAAATTACTGCAATTTTTCCGCCAATCAATGTTTTTATGACATTTTTCGCACCCATGAAAACACTTTCTTCATCACAAGATGCCTATTGCGTACTTTTGCATTGCGTCCAACGGAAATCGCTCAAGTGTCCGGAAGATATTCCGGCAGGCACCGTTTGGTCAAGCACGCCATCTTAGGCGAATCGGTCAAGCGAGTCACCTTAAATGTGCAACCATAGGAAGCGCTAAAAATGAAAAAAGATATGAACAAGATTGTGAACACTTTTGAATATTCCGTTGCCCCGGAGAGCATAGACTACCAGGGCCACGCCACCGTGCCGTCAATCTGCGGCAGCATCATCAACGCCATCGGACAGAACATCCGCAGGGAAGGATGCGGGATCGACGTGATGAGAAACGCCGGGCGTTCGTGGGTTCTGCTTCGCTCCGCTTTCGAGATAGATGAGCGTCCGACCCTTTACGACAACTACAACGTGAAGGTCTGGCCGGTTAAAGGCAAGGGATTGACATATAATAGATGCATCAAACTCACGGATTCGGAGGGTGAGGAGATCGGCCGTGGCACGACCGAGTGGTGTGTCATCGACATTGGCACCAGAAAGCCGATTTTCCCTGAGCTCGGGCTGACGGATGTGGATATTCCCATTCCGTGCAAGAGTCCAAGACGCATCACCGATTTCCTGCCTGACTTCATCAAGCACAAGGAGATCGGTTACAGTGAGTGTGACTTCAACGGGCATCTGAACAACACCCATTACATTGAGATGTTCTACAACCTTCTGCCTGAGAGCGTGCTGTCAAGCGGGCTTTTCACCAGAATCGACATCAATTTCCGTCGTGAGGTTCATCGTGGCGATGACGTTACGTTCGGAATCCGCAAGGCCAGTGACGAGGAGTACCTCTTTATAGCAAAAGCGGGAGACACGACCCTTTGCCACGCCTCCCTGCAAGCTGTCTGAAAACCACCCTTGGTTGTCCTTTGGGGTTATCCCTTGGTTGCTCCCTTGGGGTCATCACTTGGTTGTCCTTTGGGGTTATCCCCTGGTTGCTCCCTGTTGGCCGCCCTTTTAGTTGACCCTCTTAAGCGAGGCCGACCTGCCGAGTGACTTGATGTTCACGCCAAGGTCTTTCGGGGCCTTGTAGTTGATTGATGAGGCACCGGTGGCATCCTCGATCGTGATCGAACGCTCAACGTTCACGTTGCAGCTGCTCGCCCCGGAAGTCTCCAGTACGGCATTCTGGGCATTGAAGTTCAGCGCGTTGACCTTGCACGCCCCGGAAGCGTCCACCTCAAACCAGCCGGTTCTTCCCGTGAGCGTCACGTCGCAGGCTCCGGAAGCATCCACGCCGACCTTTCCGAACTCGCCGTTGACCTTGGTCTTCGTGGCCCCGCTGGCATCAATCTCAAGCTTGTCGGCATTGATCTCGAACCGCCCGTTGGACGCTCCGGCGAGATCCAGATCCGCTTCCCTGAAGTTGCCCGAAATCGAGCATGAGCAACCTCCGCTGATCTCAGCCTCCAGCTCTTCCGCATTGACTTTCAGCGAACTGATGCTGCTCGCCCCGCTCATCTCCAGCGAGAAGTCCCTGTGGCCGAGTTCGAATGTGTCCTCGCACGAAAGGCTTGTCGCCCCGGACATCTCCAACTTGCGAAGCTCCGGCATCGTGACCTCAGCCGTGCATGTCCGGTCGCCAAGTTTCCTCTGAATACTTGACGGAATGTTCTTGCTCCAACCGATTCTCAGGACACCCTCGCTGACATGGACATCAAGATACTCAGCAAGTTCCTCCGGCAGCGTCACCTTGACCTTGTAGAAGTCGGACTTGGCAAGCTTTACCTTCACGATCCCGCTCACATCCAGTCCGGTGAAGTCCCGGCAGTTGAACTTGCAGTCGACGTAGTCCGTCTTGGCCGAAGCCTCGGTTGTGCGGGCCGGCGACTCTGAAACGGGCTGTGCGGCAATCGCGGCAACCCCGGAAACCAACATGAGCGCGGCGGCTCCAATAATCATAAACTTTTTCATAACTCTTTGATTTTATTAATTTTATCCAATCCACTAAGAAGTTCTCCATAATATTCCTTCATGATGGCCGCCTTTGCAGCGTCATCAAGCTCGTCCGGCAGCTGGTCAATCATTGCGACCTTCTCGCCGGCAATGCTCCCGACCGTAGTCTCCCACCTCCCGTCCAGATCCCTGGAGAGTATCTCTTCGTAAAGAGCGGTAACTTTCTCTGAATATGTCAGATACACCTGCACGGGATCATCGGCCACGCCGGCGAACCAATCAACTTCTCTCGAAGGACGATTTGTGAATATGACAGCGGCGACAACAGCGGCCGCTACGGCAGTGATAGCACTGAATATCCTTGCGTACCTCCATCGCTTTCCTGCAGTCCCGCCAACCTCGACTTTGCGGTCAGACTCAAGCAGGGCATCCAGCTTTCCCTCAAACCTTGCCTCATGTCCGAAAGGTAGTTCCTGATCGTCAAACACATCAGGATTCCTGCTGATATATTCCTTAAGATCAATCATATTCTTATCCTCCTTAACTTTTCAACCAGTTTGGCTTTCGCCCTTGAGAACTGTGTCCTCAATGTGCCCTCCCGTTCTCCAGTCAGACTAGCTATCTCCTCATAGTCAAGTCCTTCCACCAACACGAGGTTCAGGATCAACCTGCATGACCCAGGAAGTCCGTCAATCGCCTTCCGCACGTCACTGATGCTCGCCTCCGGAACATCCTCCGAGGCCTCGCTTTCATATTCGGAAACCTCTCCGGCATATTCATCAAGGAAAAGCTTTTCCCTACGTTGCTTTCTTACAGCGTCGATGGATTTTCTGATGCAGGTCCTTCGCAGCCATGCCGCCACTTGCGCCGGATCGCCGGGAACGACATCAGAAGTGATGAATTTGAGGATGGTGTCCTGCATGATCTCCTCGGCCTCCCCGCTGTCGCGGACAATCCTCAGGCTGATGTTGTACATCCGTTTGGCGTGCGCCTTGTAGAACTTTATGGACTCTTCTCTTGTCATCTTTTTCTTGTCGTTTCACAATATAAACGAATATTTCCGTTGATTGTTACAGGAAACTCATAATATTTTGAAAAAGTTGAAGCGACCCTGCCGAAGCAGCCCTGCCGAGGCAGCCCTGCCGAGACGACCCTGCCGAGGCGACCATGCCGAAGCGACCCTGCCGAAGCAGCCCTGCCGAGGCGACCCTGCCGAGGCGGCATGATAAGACAAAAAAGCCCGGTGTCTCTCGACCGCGGGCTTCCACACATTTCATTTGGCTTAAAAGATTCTTGTTTGTGACGATAATCACTATCCACCCGCAAAGTTACCGCTCTGACCCATTCCGCACAATACCAACTTCTTGCGAATCATAGTGCGCATGTCGTGATTAGTAGGTATCACCCCGCTCGCCGTCTATGTCCGAGCGTCTGGTCGCAGACTTGTCAGCGAGCTGAATCCCGCCCTTGGGGTCTCATACGCTCCTCCACGAGCGGCTTTCGGGGCTTGTTGCTGAACTTGTCGGAGTAACGAAGCGGTAACGAAGCGGTAACGAAGCGGTATCGAAGTGGTAACGAAGCGGTTACGAAGTGGGTGTAGATCAGGCGGTGGGTCCTCGGCGGTAGTCCATCGGGGTGGTGCCGTACAGCTTCTTGAAGGCGCTGTAGAAATTCGGCGCATGATCGAAGCCGCAGCGCTCGGCGATTTCCTCGATTGTCAGTCCTGGTTTGGTCTCCAGAAGGTGTCGTGCCCGCTGCATCTTGACTCTCAGCATGTAGGTGGCGGGAGAGTCTCCCGTGATGGCCACAAGCTTCCGATGGAGCTGGCGAGGACTCATGCAGAGCTTCTCTGCCAGGGAGTTCACGTCCAGACAGTGTTTGTCCATAAGCTGATAGATGAGATCCACCGTCTTTGCCAGGAAGCGACGCTCGGCATCTGTGAGGCTCGACCCTTTGTCCGTGCCGCCGTCGCTGCCGCCGCCGAACTTGTCACGCAGACGGTGGTTGCGCTCCAGGAGTTTCTCCACCCTTGTGCGCAGCTCGTCGGTGTTGAACGGTTTGGCGAGATAGGCGTCCGCTCCGGCTTCCAGACCACGTATGCGCTCTTCTTCCGTGATCCTTGCCGTGACCACTATTATAGGAATATGGTCGGTGACCTCGTTGCCACGCAACTCCCGGCACACCTCAAGACCGTCCATGCCGGGCATCATCAGGTCGGTGATAATGAGATCCGGAACGAGGTCATAAGCCTTTTTCATTCCTTCGACGCCGTTGTCGGCATAGCTCACGGCGTAGCGGTCCATGAGGTGCGATCCGATGTAGGCGGCGATGTCGCTGTTGTCCTCGATGACCAGCACGCGGCACTGGTCGTCAGCTCCCTCATTGTCTGTAGGTGGATTCTCCGTTTCAGGCAGGAGTGGCGTATTGGCCGCACCTGCCGCCGCGGATTCCTCGGCAATCCGCCGCCGGCTGTCGTTGTGGATCGGTACACTGATCCGGAATCTCGTGCCTTTCCCCACTTCGCTTTCTACGGTTATGGTTCCCTCGACGGCATCCACAATCTGCTTCACAAGCGCCAGTCCCACGCCGGTGCCCACGTGCTGCGTCTCACCCTTGCCTTGGTAGAACGGCTCGAACACACGGGCAAGCGTCTCCTTGTCCATGCCGCAGCCCGTGTCAGCCACATCGATGTGCAGCCGGTCACCATCGCGCCATGACGACAATCTCACCCGGCCGTGCTCCGGCGTGAACTTAAGGGCGTTCGAGAGGAGGTTGTTGACGACCTTGTTCACGTAGTCCGGCACGAAGTCCATCACCACCTTATCCTTGGCGAAGAACTGAAGGTCGATGTTCCTGCTGCAGGCATAGTCTCGGTAGGTCTCGACGATCATAGTGAGCTGCGTCGTGATCTCGCCCTGGCACCAGTCGGCATCGCCCACCTCCGACTTGATCTTCGAGATGTCCAGAAGCTGGTTGATGAGCGTGAGCAGCCCATTTCCCTGCCGCTCGATGGTCCGCGCCTTGCTTCTCACGTCCTCGGAGTCGGATGCCTGCAGGTCGTGGCTCAGTCCGAGGATTACGGTGAGCGGCGTGCGGAACTCATGTGTGATGTTGGTGAAGAAATTCTCGCGCATGGCCGTGAGGCGCTTCAAGGCCAGATGGTTGCGCCGCTGCATGCGCTGGATGTAGAAGAAAGTCGCCAGCACACCTGTCAGCACGAACAGCACAAGGGCGAAGATGGCATAGCCGGTGTGACGCACCGACCGCTCCCGCTCCAGCCTCATCCGCGCCTCGTTCATATTCCTTTCCTGCTGCTTGCGCTCGATGTTCAGGCTCGTGTTCTGGATGCGGTTCACCTTCTCCATGTCAAGAATATTGTTCTTCTTGTCGATGGCCTGCTCGTAGGCGGAAAGTGCCGCGCGGTAGTCGCCGAGCCGCTTGTAGCGCTTATAGTATAAGGTGTGGATCTCCGCAAGATGCTCGTTCGACCTGATGCGCTCGGCCATCACCCTTGCCTTGCCGAGATATTCCATCGCCTTGGCGTCGTTGCCCGTCTCATTGTGGATGCCGGCCAGGGCGATGAGCGAGTTCAGCGCGTGCCAATCATCCTTGGAGGTCTTCATCATCCTGTAGGCTTCCTCGTACTCCGCCGTGGCCTTGCCATATTCCTTGGCCTTCTCGTAGAGTGAGCCGAAATAGGTGTGGCAGAGCGATATGCCGAGCGTGCTGCCCGCCTCCGTGTTCAGCTGCATCGAGCGGCGGTAATATGCCCATGCCGAGTCCGTCTGCCCCCGATGCTCGTAGATGGAGCCGAGGTTGGCGTAGTTGATGGCCTGTCCCAGAGCGCTATGCAGCTGTCTCTCGCCCTCCAGTGCCATCCGCAGCGCGCTGTCGGCACGCTCGTAGTTGCCGAGTGTCATGTAGATGTTGCCCAGTCCGTTGAGCGACACCACGCGGTTCTTTCGTGCGTCAGACGAGGTGTCGGCGCACTCCTCGCTGAGTTTCAAGGCGCGGTAGTGATATTCCTGAGCGACGTCCAGCACCCCCATCCGCCGGTAGTCGGTGCCGATGTTGTTCAGGGCCTGCACCCATTCCAGCGTGTCGCCGAGAGCTTCAGCCTGCCGCAGCCCCTTGCTGTGGGAGCCAAGCGCCTCCTCGAAGCGGCTCTCGTTGCGCAGTCTCCTGCCCAATTCCCTAAGCGCGACGACGCTGCCGAGCCTGTTCCCCTCACCCTCCAACCGCTTTTGCAGCACCGCAAGCG
>ENA-ORSK01001001-ORSK01001001.1-human-gut-metagenome-genome-assembly--contig:-NODE-1001-length-25257-cov-3.437465_pt1 | contig 25257 bp, 20 predicted proteins | sample MGYA00242192_ERZ509159 | MGnify/ENA primary metagenome ERZ509159 (study PRJEB26280, sample SAMEA2338663) | human gut metagenome | biome: human gut; feature: human-associated habitat; material: faeces...
CTTGAGCGTGAAGACTTTATCCAAAAGTCTGATTAAGCGAATAGAATCAAGCTTGTTCGAATTCTTGAGCGTGAAGACTTTATCCAAAATATTTAACGGTTGCAGGGATTTTTTCAGCATGCGACCAGACGCAATTTTCGTGCAAATGAGTGCAGAGCCAAACTTGTTTGAGCTATGCCGAGTGCAGCCGAAAATCATGAAATAAATTGGATTGCCAATATGCCAACATTTTCGATAAGTGAGTACAATGAAAGCTTGCTTTCAAATTGTCGAGCGAAGAAAATGTATGTAATAGTTAAAAAACAAGCGAAATTTTAATAACTCAATATATAGGCACTTCCAAAAGTGCCTATACAAAGGGCTATGCCCTAAATTGAGCACTAACTCCAGTCCCTGTTTATAAGGGATTGGAAGCAATTGAGTGCTTACGATATATATAAATAATTTAGAACGCTTACTTATTATGAGCATTGAAGACGCTATTAATCTAATTTTCAATGGCAATTGCGTACTGTTTCTTGGTGCAGGTTATTCGTACCAAGCCGAAAATGTTATGGGAAACGGTATTCCTATGGCAAGCGAATTGTCCAAATTACTTGATGAGGAAAGTGGTGAAGACTCAGATTGGGATCTGAGCCTTGCAGCACAATCGTATATTGAAATCAAAGGTGAATACCAGATTGTGGAATTTCTTAAGAATACATTTAGAGTAGTAGGCGTAAATGAATGCCAAGAAGAGTTGGGAAAATATTCATGGAAGAGAGTATACACGACCAACTATGACGATGTTTTTGAATTTTCAGCCTTAAAAAACAAAAAGCGCTCAACTTCAATTACCCTAACTGATAGGTTGAGAGATTTCAAAAATAAGAATGGACTTGTTGTCCATCTTAATGGTAGTATTGCGAATCTTACTACACCACAGCTTTCAGCGGAGTTTAAACTTACAGATTCAAGTTATCTTACAACCGAATTTATGCAAAGCGAATGGATAACGCTCTTCCGTAATGATCTCGCTGATGCAGACGCAGTGTTCTTTATTGGATTTTCAGGTAAGTCTGACCTTGATATAAAACGTATCCTAATTGAAAACGACCAATTAATAAATAAAACATTTTTCATCACTCAGAGTGGTGAAAAGAATGCGACAGTAAAAAGGTTGCAGCAATTTGGTTCTGTATGTCAGATTGGACGTGATTCTTTTGCTGACTTAATACGTCAACAAAAGATGTCATATGTGCCACCAGTTGTACAAATAGAGAGACCTCTGCTTTCTTTTAAGAAAGTAGTACTGCCTTCTTCGCGTCAGGAATTACATGATGAGAATATTAATCGGCTTTTTCTTTATGGTGAAGTTGATGATAAACTCTTATATTACAGCATTTATGAGCCAGAACAATACCTGTATTACATAAAAAGAGACAAACTTGCATCCACTGTTTCTGAAATAGAAAATGGTCGTAAACATATATTAATTCACAGCGATGCTGGTAATGGCAAGACCTTGTTTCTTGAAGGTTTAAGCATGTTATTAGCAAAAGAAGATTATGCTGTTTATAAGTTCAATAAGTATTCAGCCCGAATGAATGATGAAGTAGAACGTATTTGCAGTATTAAGAATAAAAAAGTGGTGATAATATTGGAAAACTATGCCACTTATCCTGACATTGTAGATGCCATTAAGCTATATAGTACAGATCAAATAGTTATATTTAGCGAGCGTAGTGTGCGTAATGATTTGAAATACATGTCATTAGTTTCTACATTTGGTGATGATTTCTATTCTGTAGACTTGAACTATTTGAGTGATGATGAAATTGGCTTAATTGTAGAAATCTTCAATCATTATGGGCTTTGGCAGAAACTGTCAACTAGGCGAGAAGATGATAAAAGAAGTTATTTCATAACTAAGTGTAGTAATAGTTTACGTGGCATTCTGTTAGCTTTGTTTCGTTCTCCATCTATCAAGAACAAACTGTCTGAAATTATACATAGTATAAAAATCGAAACGAATTATTATGAAGCTGTTGTTGTTGTTCTACTTAATATGGTATACAGTTTGGATCTTGATCTTGATATGTTGTCAGACGCATTAGGGGGAGGATACATGGGTGACTATTCATTTAGAAAAAGTCCTTTGATTAATGAATTTGTTGATTTCCAAAATCAGAATATAAAAGTCAAGTCTTCTATTTTGGCTGAAGTGTTGCTTTGGGATGTCCTTGATGTCATGTCTTCAAAAAGTGTTATGGTTAAGATGTTTAAGAATTTCGATAAGAAACGTAATTTAAATCAGTATCATCGGGCATTACAACAATTATTGTCATACACAGCATTGCAAGGGGTATTAAATAAACAAGATGATAACTTTAATCTTGCAATGAGGGGATTTTTTGAAGAAATTCGAGAAACAGGTTTTTGTAAGAACAATCCTCATTATTGGTTGCAATATGCTATTTGTAAACTTGATGAACATGAATACAATGCAGCAGGAATATATTTTGAGAATGCCTTTGCATATGCAAAAGCAAAAGATGGATTCGATTCTTATCAGATAAAGAACCATTACGCCCGATATTTGTTGGAGAATGCATCTAACAGCTCAGTTCTGTTAGATAATTATATGGAAATATTCAAAAATGCCCATTCTATTGTTATAGATCCTGTACATTTGCGTGAAAATAAATACTATCCGTTTAGAGTAGCTCGTAACTATCTTCCTTTCTATGAACAATATAAGTCACGTATGAATTCACGTGAAAAGAAGTTTGTTAAGGATGCATGTTTGAAAGTGTTGCAAATGATAGAGAATTTTTATAGAGCCAATCCAAGATACATGGGAAGAAAAGATGTCAAAGAAGCCAAAAGCAATCTTAACCAAATTATAGGTGAGATTTGAGGATAGAAGAGGTTGATGGCAAGACAATTCTTGTAATTAAAATCACGGCAGGAGAACGCCGACCGTATAAGGTGCCAGACCGTATAACGGCAAAACAGAAGGAGAACATATTTTTTGATTGACATTCCTTGTAAGTTGGATTGCTTAGGAATACAAGTAGGCAAAAATAACAAGAAAGAATGCAAGAAAGAGTGCAAGAAAGAATGCAAGAAAGAACTGTCTGATATTCAGGCTCTTATTTTAAAAATATTATCTAGGGAAAATAAGACTACTATAGCAGATTTAGCAAGAAAGACCGGTCTTTCTGCAAGAAAGATTTCAAGCGAACTAAAGGCTTTGCGAGAAGATTTTCACGTTCTTAAACGTGAAGGAGGACGTAAGGAGGGTCATTGGGTAATAGGCGACTTTTAATTCTTTAAATGATGATAGATAATAAGGAAACCATATGTGTGAGCAGTATAATATAAAGGAGTGTGCGTCTTTGGAAGAAGAGTTTCCCGTCAGATTCGTTTCATTGCCATTCCGCCTCTTGGTTCACACAATGGGGGGCTTGACTGGCTACGGGTTAAGCAAATGGTGGAGCAGGAACTTTCTACAGTGGACTGTGATGTGTATTTGTGCGAGCCTTCTGATGCCATCGTGGAAAGGATGAAAACGGAGCGTGTAAAGCTCACACCAGCCAGAGCCATGCTTTTGTTGATGTTCGCCGATATGAATAGCGAGGGTGAGTTTGCTTCTGTCTTTGCTGCCGAGAAACTGATATACTTTATGCAGCGATTCGGAGCGAAAAGATACTTTCGCATAGACTTTAAACCTTATTGTTATGGTCCTTATTCAGGTGGTAAGGTGGCTCATGTTCTTTACTATATGAATGGTAGCTATGTGAAAGGGATGGGTGGTATGAACGTGCGCCCATTTGACTATATCTGGCTGACTGATGACGCTGCGTCGGAGGCTCAGAAATACGTTGATAATTATAAAGATAGTAGTTTGCGAGATATTTGTAATAAGGCGATGCAGTTCTTGCGTGGCAATTATTCCAACTATTCGTTAGAACTCCTCTCTACGGTGGATTATCTGTTGGAGAGTAAACCCGAGATGAAGGGGTGGCAGGATGCTGATGAAAAGTCTGTTATCGATTTCCTAGTGCAAGAGATACAGAAATGGAGCAAGCGTAAGGAGAAATTGTTTAATGTGTCTTTCGTCACGATTGCTTTGCGGCAATTGAAAAAGTTTGCAATGTAAGGTTTGGGGAAGCGGTATTGAGAAATGGTTGATATGTTTTAGCATTTTCGCCCTGAATTGCTGACCTATTCTATGCTCAAATACGTGCTAGTAAGGGAAACAACTAGAACTACAAGTGCGATACGGCAAGAAATTTTGGGGAAAACTTGCAGGGAAGCAAAGGAAAGTGTATATTTGCAGACTTCATTTGACATTTGAGATATGAATGAACTGAAAGTAGAAAACTTTGGACCGATAGGCAAGGCTCATGTGGAGTTTGGTGATTTTACCATTCTTGTCGGCGCGCAAGCTTCGGGTAAAAGCCTGTTTCTTGAACTGCTGAAACTGTTGGAAGACAAGGAAGCCATTGTCGAGACGCTGAGGAAGTATAATTATATCATAAGCAAGAGTAACGTTTCCTATTTGTTGGAGGCGTACTTCGGCAATGGTATGGCTGGCATTTGGGGGGAGAACACCAAAATAGTTTATGATGGGCGAGAGGCTTCTGCTGTCATTTCGTTGATGAAGAATAAGGTGAAGGAGGCGGAGGAGAAGGTTTTCTACATACCTGCTCAAAGAGTGTTTAGCATTTCGGATGGGCGGCCCAAGGCGTTTTCTGAGTTTGACCCTACGGCTCCTTATGTGTTGCGCCAGTTTAGTGAGATTCTGCGTGTGTTTATGTCGATAGGTTTGGGAGGGAATACAACCTTGTTTCCCGTCAAAACTCGCCTGAAGAGTGCGCAGAAAAAGTCTTTTGACACTTCTATTTTTCATGGTGGAAGGGTGAAACTTGAAAATGAAAACGGACAGCGCAAAATGCGTATGAAGGTGGACGGGATGGATATGCCGTTTATGACGTGGAGCGCTGGACAGAAAGAGTTTATGCCTTTATTGATGGCTTTCTACTGTGTGTCGGGTCCTCCTATGCAGCTGCTCAATAAAGATCAATATGATTATATTGTGATCGAGGAGCCAGAGATGGGACTTCATCCCAAAGCGATCATGTCGGTGCTGTTGGAAATACTGGAGTTGGTACAGATGGGCAAAAAAGTCATCGTATCTACTCACTCTACCGTCCCTCTCGAGTTTGTGTGGGCTTTCAACATCCTAAAAAGATCGGCTAATAAAAACAAAGAGGCAGGATTGGCAAAACTCTTTGATGTATCGGGGAAAGGGGCTGGCATCTTTGCAGGAATCTTTGATAAGTCTATCAGAACCTACGCTTTTGAAAGAAAGGGTGAAAAGGTGGAGAGTATTGATATTTCCTCCCTTGATGCTTTGGATGAGCAACCCGTCGTGAGCGAATGGGGTGGCCTTTCTTCCTTTGCTACTCGGGCTTCTGAACTTGTAACGAAGTATTGTGATGAGTAAGGGTAAGAAGCAAAAGACAGCAGGAGCGGATAAAGCCAATTGCTCTTTTCGAAAGGCCATAGAGAATACGCCGGACGTACAGCATGGTTATCGTGAAGGATTGCAGGCAATAGTAAAGGCTGACAAGCGGGCAGTGATGGTGAAGGATGCCAGAAGGCTTGATGGTAGCCTGAATGTTGACGAAGAAACTAAGATGCTCTATCCCAATGAATCGCGGTGGGATTATGCGGTCGGCTATGATGGAAAGATCTATTATGTAGAGGTGCATCCTGCAAACACTTCAAACGTAGAGGAGGTCATAAAGAAGAAGTTGTGGTTGGACAAGTGGCTAAAAGAGAAAGCTCCTTTTATGAGTGCTTTGAAAGCTGGTAGCCCCAAATTTCAATGGGCTGCTACTGAAGCCGGTGTGCATGTTAGCCCTCAGTCAATGTATGCAAGAAGATTGAGTCAACGGGGAATAGAGAAACCAAAGCGCCCCGTGGTGTTAGAGTGATGTTGTTTTGTAAGTATGGACAACAATAAGGTGAAAGATATGTTCGAGCAGCAGCTAGATACAGGGGAAAGTGCGTCTTTGGAAGAAGAATATACCAAAGTGCAAGCGCAATTTCGATAAAAAGTGGTACATTTGCAGGCGAGTAGATTGACAAAGATACTATTGAAGGAATCGGATGATGAGGACTGTGGCACATAATAAGCGCATGGTAAGGCTGAGGGATTTCTCTACGGCCTTCTCTCGCTCTGCCTTTAACGATGTTCTCCTGTTTGATGATTTCTCCCGTTTTGATTGGCTTCGTGCTCAGTATCGTCTTAGGAACAAGACGTATGCGGGCTTGATTAGAGGGGCCTATGCTGCTATTTCCAAGGACTATCGCTGTGAATATGTTTACAAGAATGAGCTGGTGAACCTTCTGCTTCGTCGTTATGGAACGAGAAGCACGGTTTATTTTAGTGAGTTTCGGGTGGGCAGTTCGATTGCTGACATGGTGATGTTTAATGGTGAAAGCAAGGCCTTTGAAATCAAGACGGAATATGATTCCCCACGAAGGCTGGACAGGCAAATGGGGGATTACAAAGGGGTCTTTGACAAGTGCTACCTTGTAGTGCCGGAAAGTAAAGTCGGCGACTATTTGCAAGTGGTGGAGGAGGAGACTGGAATCATTGTCATGGCTAATGGCAGTGACGGGGGGGAACTCCGAGAATGGAGGGAGGCAAGGCAGAATGAGGCTTTCAATTCCTATGCCATGCTTTCTTGTCTGAGGGCTTGTGAGTATGAGCGTATGGCTGAAAACTTAGGGCATGACATCATGTCCGTGCCAGGGTATGAACGGTTTGATTACTGTAAGGATATCTTTGCCAGGGCTGCAGCGAAGGACTTGAAGAGGTTGTTTCTGCAGGAGGTGAAAAAGCGCCAAAACAACACGCGATTCTTGCGAAAATATCCTGTGGCTTTGAGACAAATGCTTCTGAGTTTGAATCTTCCTGAAAAGAAGGCGCTATTGCTTTTGGACAAATTAAAAACAACTATTCAATCATAGCTATGTATTATCCTTATCTTCGTGCTAAACAGTTTGAGTTGAAAGCTTTGCGGGAGTTCTCTGAGGAGCACTCTGAAAGCAACATCGTGCCTATATTGGAGCCTGTGAAGAAACAGTCTGTCGCCTTGGAACGTGCTGTCGAGGATATGATGAGGAACAAGATGCGATTTGCCTTGGTTCTGAACCCTACAGATGGCGACTTTAAGCATGATACGGTATCTTTTGGGGCGTGGTTGGAGGAGTCGAAGCTGCTTCTCAATGGTAGTCAGGGTAAAGATTGGGTTCCTGCTTTCATTTGTACAAGAAAACTTCTGGATGATATTCCTTCTTTGATAGAAAAATATCAATTGAACAATGTCATGCTTGTTTTCAAGTCGTGTATGGATATGGAAAATCCAAAGGTTAGCTGTTTGGTGAATGACCCAAGGGTCGAATTCGTCGTCAATGCCTTTGGTGCGGTTGGCTCACGGCGTCTTAATACAATCTTGAAAAGAACGGACAAAAAGATAATCCGTTTGGATGATTGTTTTAAAACCAGAACGCGCAATGCTGACTATGCGCTTGAAGATGATGAGCTGTTTAGCGAGGAGCCGTTCTATTATATGAACGACGGCTACGATGGCTTTTCAGACTATACCACTTTGCCTTCAGATTACGTAGAGGGAGGGATGATGCCTTATGCAGTAGCAATCCATCTGTCGTACAAGAAAGACGAAGACCGGCTGAATATTCATCATTTTGTTTCTGACAGTAATGAGAGCAATACCAATGTCAGGGGTAAATTTCAAGAGGCGGCCTGCAAGATAGGACCGTTCTTTGATGGCAAGAAGCAAACCTCGTCGGTGAAAGAACTTATAGCAAAGGCTGAAGATCCTGATGGTTATCCTGGGTTGGGTTATCTGAAGAAATTATCGGTCAAGAACCATTTGGAACTGATTGCTTCCATCATCTAATTCTACAGATTATGTTGATTTGTAAGCATTGCTTTTTAGATGCGGAAATGCAATCGGAGGTTGAGGCTAATGCTACCTCCGAGGGTGTTTGTAATGTTTGTCACAAACAGGGCAAGGTGATTGATTCGTCGGAGTTTGCTGATTTTTTTGAGGCTTTATTGTCTTTGTTCGAACGTTCTGACGCAGGTAAGCCTGTTGCGGAAATGGTGCAGGACGAATGGCATCTGTTTGCAGATAATCATGTGGCTGAGGTTTTGCTGGATGAGGCTCTGCAGGCATCGTCGTTAGGCTTTTCCATCAAAGAAAATGTGGCTTTTGCCGCTGATATTGTAGAGCGGATCGGAATTTGGGATCGATTGAAGTGTAGTGTGATGCAAAAAACCAGATTCTTTACGAATATGGATGAATTTGCTCAATATAACTATCTTGCCAAAGGGAAGCATAACCTTGGGGCTGGAACTACGCTTTATCGCTCTCGTATTACTCCTCAAGGAGTAGATTGCTTGGAGGTTAAACAAATGGGATGTCCGCCTTCGGATAAAGCTACTGCTGGGCGTGCTAACACCTTAGGAATCCCATATTTATATTTAAGTGATTCAGCTAAAACTACATACTATGAGGTGCGAGCAGTCTATCTGGATAGGTTGAGCGTGGGAACATTTACTATTCCAGAGTCTCTTAGTTTGGTGGATTTTTGTGATGTCATCAACCTGTATCATGCTTATGGGGACTCGGTAGAGCCTCTGAAAGAAATTGTCATCAAGAAAAAGGTGATTGATAGTATTAGCAAGGACCTTTCCAAGCCTCTCCGACGTTATGACTCGGAGATAGAGTATGTGCCAACCCAACTGATATGTGAGTTCTGTAAAGAGTATGTCCATGCTGATGGCATCTGCTTTAAGAGTTCGCTCTATCCTGGGGGCGTGAATTATGTGTTGTTTGATCCTAAGGCGGCTGATTGTGTCAGCGTCGAGAGTCACGAAATAGGAACAATAGACATAGACCGATAGAGTGGTCTGGCAAAAAACTTGGGGGAAAATTTGCAGGGAAGCAAAGGAAAGTGTATATTTGCAGACTTCATTTGACATTTGAGATATGAATGAACTGAAAGTAGAAAACTTTGGACCGATAGGCAAGGCTCATGTGGAGTTTGGTGATTTTACCATTCTTGTCGGCGCGCAAGCTTCGGGTAAAAGCCTGTTTCTTGAACTGCTGAAACTGTTGGAAGACAAGGAAGCCATTGTCGAGACGCTGAGGAAGTATAATTATATCATAAGCAAGAGTAACGTTTCCTATTTGTTGGAGGCGTACTTCGGCAATGGTATGGCTGGCATTTGGGGGGAGAACACCAAAATAGTTTATGATGGGCGAGAGGCTTCTGCTGTCATTTCGTTGATGAAGAATAAGGTGAAGGAGGCGGAGGAGAAGGTTTTCTACATACCTGCTCAAAGAGTGTTTAGCATTTCGGATGGGCGGCCCAAGGCGTTTTCTGAGTTTGACCCTACGGCTCCTTATGTGTTGCGCCAGTTTAGTGAGATTCTGCGTGTGTTTATGTCGATAGGTTTGGGAGGGAATACAACCTTGTTTCCCGTCAAAACTCGCCTGAAGAGTGCGCAGAAAAAGTCTTTTGACACTTCTATTTTTCATGGTGGAAGGGTGAAACTTGAAAATGAAAACGGACAGCGCAAAATGCGTATGAAGGTGGACGGGATGGATATGCCGTTTATGACGTGGAGCGCTGGACAGAAAGAGTTTATGCCTTTATTGATGGCTTTCTACTGTGTGTCGGGTCCTCCTATGCAGCTGCTCAATAAAGATCAATATGATTATATTGTGATCGAGGAGCCAGAGATGGGACTTCATCCCAAAGCGATCATGTCGGTGCTGTTGGAAATACTGGAGTTGGTACAGATGGGCAAAAAAGTCATCGTATCTACTCACTCTACCGTCCCTCTCGAGTTTGTGTGGGCTTTCAACATCCTAAAAAGATCGGCTAATAAAAACAAAGAGGCAGGATTGGCAAAACTCTTTGATGTATCGGGGAAAGGGGCTGGCATCTTTGCAGGAATCTTTGATAAGTCTATCAGAACCTACGCTTTTGAAAGAAAGGGTGAAAAGGTGGAGAGTATTGATATTTCCTCCCTTGATGCTTTGGATGAGCAACCCGTCGTGAGCGAATGGGGTGGCCTTTCTTCCTTTGCTACTCGGGCTTCTGAACTTGTAACGAAGTATTGTGATGAGTAAGGGTAAGAAGCAAAAGACAGCAGGAGCGGATAAAGCCAATTGCTCTTTTCGAAAGGCCATAGAGAATACGCCGGACGTACAGCATGGTTATCGTGAAGGATTGCAGGCAATAGTAAAGGCTGACAAGCGGGCAGTGATGGTGAAGGATGCCAGAAGGCTTGATGGTAGCCTGAATGTTGACGAAGAAACTAAGATGCTCTATCCCAATGAATCGCGGTGGGATTATGCGGTCGGCTATGATGGAAAGATCTATTATGTAGAGGTGCATCCTGCAAACACTTCAAACGTAGAGGAGGTCATAAAGAAGAAGTTGTGGTTGGACAAGTGGCTAAAAGAGAAAGCTCCTTTTATGAGTGCTTTGAAAGCTGGTAGCCCCAAATTTCAATGGGCTGCTACTGAAGCCGGTGTGCATGTTAGCCCTCAGTCAATGTATGCAAGAAGATTGAGTCAACGGGGAATAGAGAAACCAAAGCGCCCCGTGGTGTTGGGGTGATGTTGTTTTTCGCCTTAACGAAATAGGTACAATAGACATAGACCGATAGGGCAGTACGTTGGCGTTGTTGTAAATCTTATCCTCATCCGAGTGGCGGCAGGGCTTGGAGCGATACCATGATGAGGAACTTTGAATCCTAAAACTGTCTATAGTTTCCCATAAAGGGAAGCGTTTTTGTAACCATATTTTTGCTTAACCATACATGGGAAATCGTATTCCCTCGCTATTGTATGGTATCACTTTTTTGGTCAGCGTGCGTTGGTCAAAGCGGATGCTTTGTCCTTATTCGAACGGGGCGAGCTAAATGGTGTAGGCGTAGGAATCACAAAAAAACAATATGGTCATTTGCATAATGTCATATTTCAAATAGAGTGTTAATGATAAATGTGAAATTTTTAAGTAAGAAACCATGATTATCGTAATTGGAGCAACAAGTTTTATTGGTGTGCATACCGTCACGGAATTGGTAAACCAAGGGTGTGAAGTGTTGGTAACGGGAAGAAAGGACCGTTTTAAGGAACACTATGAAGCACTTGGAGTGAAATATGTGAACCTTGACCTTGATAAGGAGGAGGATTTCAATCAGTTGCCCACGCAAAATGTAGAGGGTGTTATATTATTGGCTGGTTTGCTCCCTGCCAATACGCCTGTCAATCTTGATGTGGATGAAAATGCCGCTGATTATTTTCGTATCAACACAATTGGCACGATTAATTGCTTAGAGTACTGTCGAAAGAATGGTATCAAGCGTGCTATTTCTACATGTTCGTATGGCGATGTTCGTGGGGCATGGAATGGTGAGCGTAGATTGACGGAGGAAGAACCACGCAATTTCTTCTTTACTGGTGATCACTCTGTTTACACAATCTCCAAGAATGCAGCTAACGATGTAATGGAATACTATAACCAACAGCATGGGATGAAAAATGCAGTGTTCCGTTTTCCAACTGTCTTTGGCGTGACACCGCACATGAGTCTTTATGTGAATGGAGAAATGAAGAAGTCGGGATTCCAAATATTTATGGAAAAGGCCGAAAAAGCCGAAGATATCACGATATTTGGAAATGCAAAGATGATTCGTGATGTGGGCTATGTGAAGGATATAGCTCATGCGTTTTATCTTGCCATCAAGAGCGAGAATACATACGGATTGTATAATATGACTGCGGGTGGTGGTGTTACTCTGCAGGAGCAAGCAGAGGTGATGAGAGATGTATTTGGTCCTGCTGACGGACGTCGATCGAAAATCATTTATAAGCCAGAGATTCCCAATAACACGACTTCTTATCTTTTTTCTATGGAAAAAGCCAAAAGGGATTTCGGGTTTGAACCCAAGTTTAAGACCTATCGCCAAATGATGGAGGACTTTAAGAAGGATTGGGATAATAATCTTTATCGTGACTTGTTCTGCTATTAATACAAATCGTAATGTACAAGAATTGTTTTAAGCGGCTTTTTGACTTCTGCATAGCACTTTGTGCGTTCCCTTTTGTATTGTTGGTATGTATTGCAGTTTGGATTGCTATCAAGTGTGATGATGGTGGACCGCTGTTCCACATGGCCTCACGCATCGGAAAGAACGGACGCATTTTCAAAATGTATAAATTTCGTTCTATGATTGTCAATGCTCCTGACCTTCGTATGGAGGATGGCAGCACTTACAACGCGGCTGATGATCCTCGTGTTACTAAGGTGGGTAGATTTTTGCGTAGAACAAGTATTGATGAGATTCCACAACTTCTGAACGTGTTGATTGGGGATATGGCTTTGATAGGGCCTCGTCCTGATTCGGCTTTCTATTTAGAGCATTATACTCCAGAGGAGCGTGTGATCTTAACGGTTCGTCCAGGCATTACAGGATGGAATCAAGCAATCAATAGAAATTCAGTTGGTACCAAAGAAAAGCTGCAAGCAGACATATATTATGTAGAACATTTAAGTTTTCTATTTGATATTAAAGTGCTTTGGCTGACAGTAATGGCTGTCTTGTCACATAAAGATGTGTATAGAGCATAAGATGAAGGACTGCATAGGGTTTGAATAATCTCTATGCTGTCCTTATTCCTCTTTTTCTTGCTCTGGGTGGCAAGACGATCCTTAGTGGAAACGCTTGCTTGTCTCTCTAGGGGGTATTTGTTAGTTTACTTATTGAAACGATTCGCTTTTTGACATGATGAAAAAAATAATGGTATTGGCCGCTGGATTATTGCAAATAGATGTAATTGAAAAGGCCAAAAGTATGGGCTATTATGTGCTCGCTGTAGATGGAAATCCTAAAGCTCCAGGATTTAACGTCGCCGACAAGGCTATATGTGCTGATATAGTCAATGAAGAGACTATGCTAAAAATTGCTCGCGATGAACATGTAGATGGGGTTATACATCCTTGTTCGGAGGTAAGTATGGCAGTTATGGGTCGAATTAACGATGAATTAGGACTGTCAGGTATTAGTCGCGAACAGGCTATTTGCGCCACTAATAAGCATCTAATGCGCAAGGCTTTTGAAAAAGGAAACGCGCCTTCTCCTAAAAGCATTTTAGCTCAAGATGCTGAGGATGCTTGGAGTCGTTTACAGAATGAGTTTGATACCAATGCGATATTGAAACCGTCGCGCAATTCGGGTTCAAGAGGTATTGCAAAGGTCTCTCGTAATATGGATAAGGGTGATTTCATCAGAGCTTATGATGAGTCTCTCAATGAAAGTCGGGATCATTCAGTATTGATAGAGCAGTTTATAGAGGGCCCCGAGTTTTCTATAGAGATGATCGTATGGCAAGGTGAAATTCATGTGCTGACCGTGACGGACAAGAAAACGACGGGTGCTCCGCATTTTGTGGAGCTGGGCCATAATCAACCATCGTGTTTCTCTGATGCTGATGTTGAAACGCTGAAAGCTGCTGCGATTGCTGGTGTGAAGGCTTTGGGAGTCAATAATTGCGCTTGTCATGCTGAGGCAAAGTTGATGAATGGTAAGGCGTATTTGATGGAGGTGGGTGCGCGCCTTGGCGGAGATTTTATTTCAACCGAGCTGACGCATCTGAGTACGGGTGTTGATATGGTGGCAGCGGCTATTGATGTGGCCTTGGGTGTGGATCCTGACTTAAGCGTCAAAGAAGAACCCAAGGGTGTGTGTATTCGCTATTTCTGCCCGAAACCTGGAAAGCTTGTGAGAATTTCTAATACGGAGGTATTGAATAATCCCCATGTGTATCTTTGGGAGATTTATCCAAAGGAGGGGGACGTGATACCTGCAGTGACAAGCAGTTTATGTCGATCAGGGCATGTCATTGTAACAGAAAAAACTCCGCAAAAGGCTATAGAACTCGCTGAGAGACTGATTGAAAGTGTGAAATTTGAAACCGTCTAAACCGAATGAAGGTATTACAATTAACTGGCTATTTCTTGCCAGAAAAAGCAGCTTCCATCTATCTTGTAGAGAATAGATTGGAGGCTTTTGCCAAAGAGAATTTTGATATGGTAATACATGCTTCTCGTCCTACCCGTGGACTTTCTGACGAGGAGTATGAGAAGTATAAGAATAAAAAGGAGGAATTGCTGTATGATGGCAAATTGCGTATTCACCGATTTGCCATGTATCGGGAGGGTAAGAATGCTTTGCTTCGGGCTTTGCGTTATTCTTTAAACTGGATAATTCAGCTATGGTATGGTCTGAAGGAGGATCATGTGGACTGTGTGTATTTGGAGTCAACACCTCCTATTCAGGGTATGCTTGGAGCATTTATAAAAATATTCAGAGGAATTCCTTTCGTGTACTGCCTGCAGGATATATTCCCAGACTCCCTTGCAGGTACAGGTCTTGCCAAGAAGGGTGGACTTCTTTGGAAGATAGGGCGAGTCATTGAGGACTTTACCTATAAGCATGCGGATAAGATTATTGTTATCTCGGAGGACTTCAAGAAGAATATCATGGCGAAGGGCGTGCCCGAGGATAAGATCGTGGTGGTCTATAACTGGGTGGACCAGAACGCCGTGGTGGATGTGCCGCGTGAGAAGAACAAGCTCTTTGATAAGTATCATTTGGACCGAGGGAAGTTCTACATCGAGTATTCGGGAAACATCGGACTGACGCAGAATATGGATATGCTGCTGGAGGTGATGAAGGAGCTGAAGGTGTCGCATCCGCAGATTGGCCTGGTGCTGGTGGGCGAAGGTGCCTATAAGAAGCAGGTGGAGGACATCGTGGCGCGCGACGGACTGACGAACGTGACGATGCTGCCGTTTCAGCCCTACGAGGACATCAGCTATGTATTCTCGCTGGGGGATGCGGGCCTTGTCATCTCGAAGCCTGGGGTGGGTGCCAATAGTGTGCCGAGCAAGACGTGGAGTATCATGTCGGCATCGCGGCCTGTGCTGGCCAACTTCGACGAGAATGAGTTGAAGGATATTTTGGCGGGCAACGAATGTGGCATCTTCACCAAGGCGGGGGACAAGGAGGCGTTCAAGCAGTCGATCATCTCGCTCTATGAGAACCGTGAGCTCTGCAGGAGGTATGGACGGAACGGACGACAGTTTGTGATGGACAACCTGACGCGCGAGGTGGGTACTCAGAAGTATGTGGAGGTCATCAAGAGCGTGTGTCGTGGGAAATAACGACCGGGCACTGCTGCTCCTGCTGCGGATGGCGGTGAGGGAGGAGGTCGTGGACCTGCCTGCCGACATCGACTGGCGGGAGATCAAGGAGCGGGCTTTCCGCCAAGGGGTGGGAGGTATCGTCTTTGACGTGGTCGAGAAACTTCCCGCCGGGCAGCGTCCGCCGAAGGAGGTGGTGCTGGAATGGATGGGAATGGTGATGCGCATGGAGCGGATGTATGAACACCACAGGCAGGTGATAGCGGGTCTTGCTGCTTTCTATGCCGAGATGGGGGTGCGTATGCTGCTTCTGAAGGGTTATGGGCTGTCGCTCGCATGGCCTGTGCCGAAGCATCGCCCGACGGGGGATATCGACATCTTTCTCTTCGGCAAACAGCAGGAGGCGGACGAGCGGTTGCAGGCGAGGTATGGGGTGGAGATAGACAACTCGCACCATAAGCACTCGGTGTTTCAACTGGGGCAGACGATGGTGGAGAATCACTATAGTTTCCTCAATGTGCATGCGCATCGATCGACGGCCGAGATAGAGGCTATCTTACAGGGGCAGCTTGACGAGGTGGAGCCATCGGGAATAGTGAACGTCTCCTTGCCTTCCGCACGCTTCAACTCGCTGTATCTGCTGCGCCATAGCGGGGAGCATTTTGCCTCGGTGGATATCAGCCTGCGTATCGTCTTGGACTGGGCATTCTATGTCAGGAGGCATCCCGTGGACTGGCCTTGGCTGTTGGCGCAGCTGGACAGGGTGGGGATGAGGCCGTATCTGGCGGTGCTGAATGCTATCTGTGTGCGGTATCTGGGCTTTGAGCCTTCTGTCTTTCCTGACTTGCCTGTTGACGAGGCGCTGGTGGATCGGAGCATACAGGATATATTGGTTCCCGAAGTGGAGCCGGAAGAACACAAGAACAGGATGAGGGAGGTGGTTTTTCGCTTTCGTCGGTGGTATGCGAACCGATGGAAGCACGACCTGGTGTATCGGGAGCGGGCGGCGGTCTCGCTGTGTACGCAACTGTGGAGCCATGTGCTGAAGCCCTCACTATGAGAAATATTCATCAACTAAATATTTTTGTTTATGACAATGAAACTGCGTAATGTGCCTTTCTCTCCGCCTGACATGACGGAGGCGGAGGCTGCGGAAGTACGCGACGCCATACTGTCTGGTTGGATTACCACTGGACCGCGTACGAAGAAACTGGAAAAGGAAGTGGCTGCGTTTGTAGGGGTAGATAAGGCAGTCTGCCTCGGATCACAGACGGCGTGTGGGGAAATGGCCCTGCGGCTACTGGGGATTGGCGCGGGTGACGAGGTGATCGTCCCGGCTTATACCTATACGGCGAGTGCGTCGGTGGTGACGCATGTGGGGGCTACCTTGGTCTTCGTGGATGTGCAGAAGGACTGCCTGGAGATGGACTATGAGGCCGTGGAGCGGGCTATCACGCCGCGGACGAAAGCGATTATCCCGGTAGATCTGGCGGGTATCCCGTGTGACTACGACCGACTGTTTGCGATCGTGGAGCGCAAGAGGGACCTCTTTGTTCCGAAGACGGACCTGCAGAGGATGCTGGGGCGCATAGCGATCTGTTGTGATGCGGCCCATGCCTTCGGTGCTTCGCGCAAGGGAAAGAAGGTGGGTTCGATCGCTGACTTCTCTTCCTTTAGTTTTCATGCCGTGAAGAACTTCACGACGGCGGAGGGTGGTGCGCTGACGTGGCATCTGCCTTTCGGCAACGAGCAGGTGGTGAAGGACTTGGACAAGCAGGTGGAGAACACGTTTAGCGGTGTGCCGGAGATAGCGGGCGAGACGTGGAACGAGAACCTGTATCGCAAGGCGCAGTTGCTGAGTCTGCACGGTCAGAACAAGGATGCGCTGGCGAAGACGAAGGTGGGTGCCTGGGAGTATGACATCATCGGAACGTGGTATAAGTGTAACATGACGGACGTGGCTGCGGCTATGGGTCTGGTGCAGATGGAGCGTTACCAGGGGATGCTGGAGCGTCGCCGCGAGATGATAGCGCGCTATGATGAGGCTTTCCGATCGCTGAATGTGGCGGTGCTGCATCACTATGGTGCGGACTATGCTTCTTCGGGGCATCTGTACCTGGTGCGCCTGCTGGGCAAGACGCGCGAGGAGGCGAATCGGGTGATAGAGCAGATGGCGGAGCGGGGCATTGCCACGAATGTCCACTATAAGCCGCTGCCGATGATGACGGCTTACAAGAAGTTGGGCTTCGACATCAAGGATTTCCCGAATGCTTATCATATGTTTGAGAACGAGATCACGTTGCCGTTGAATACCAAAATGACGGAAGAGGATCTGGAGTATGTGATCGAGAACTTCGTCGATATCGTTTCTCATTTGTAGTATATTGCTCTGAGGAAAAAATGATGGAGTTTGACAAGGATTTCTTAGGTGCCTTGTTTGAGCAAGCAGTGGGCAGTCCTCGTCGTCGGCAGGTGTGTGATCTACGCACATCGCCGCAGGATACTGGGCAGCGTGCGCTCTGCGCATTGCTGCCCGGTACGCAGGTGCCGATTCATCGGCATGAGGAGACGGCGGAGACGGTCCTCTGCTTGTGTGGCAAGTTGGACGTGGTGCTCTACGAGGAAATCGTGGGGTATGAGACGGCCGCTCCCCATGGGCTCCCGCAGGGGATGGATGGGCAGGACATAGTGCGCAGGGTCGATTACCGCGAGGTACGCCGCATCCGTCTGTGTCCTGCTGAGGCTCGGTATGGGTGCCAGATCCCGAAGGGGGTATGGCATAGCGTGGACGTGATAGAGCCGTGCGTGGTGTTTGAGGGGAGGGATGGAGCGTATGCTGAGGATGGAAGCAACATGTAGGGACAATATAAAGCAAATCGTTTTTGAAAATTCAGTTTAATAATACTCTGAATATCATTCTTGTTATATTATTCTTGCCAGTGTGAAGAGTATTCCGTAACTTTGCAGAGCGCTTTATAATCAAAAGGAAGAGCAAGAAAATGAGAAAACTGGTGATTCATCATATAGGCCCTGTAAAACATGTGGACTTGGTGCTGAAACGCATCAATGTGGTAATTGGCCCTCAGAGTGCTGGCAAGAGTTGTATTCTGAAGGTTGCTTGCTTTTGTGCCTGGGCTGAAAAAAGGATTCAGTTGGAGCAGGGGAAAAATGGCTTTGCAGATTTTGAATATGTGAGGGAGAATTTACTTGCGTTTCATAAACTAAAGGGGTTCTTGCACGAGGATAGCCGTATAGAGTACAGAAGTGATTATATGGCTTTCGTGATAGACTTTGCGAACGAGACATTTGATCTCCGCTGGGGTAACGCGAAAAAGCGATTCGACTACAAGCGACCGCGTGTCTCCTATATACCGGCAGAAAGGAATTTGGTCTCGTCCATTCCTAATTGGTTTGACGTGAAGATGGATTCCACCAATTTGAAGAGTTTTATTGCGGATTGGGCTTATGCGCATAAGTTGTGTGGGGATGATGCGGTGTTGCCGATCTTGAATCTTGGGGTGCGCTTCTTTTATGACAAGCAGACCGATAAAGACTATATTTTGCTGAATGATAAAAAGCGCATGGACTTAACGGATGCTTCGAGTGGCCTTCAGTCGGTGATTCCGATGTGGGTGTATTTGGACTATCTATTTAGGAAGCAATACTATCCTCAAGAAATGTCGAGTTCGAGGACTGAGACAGAGAACGAGGAGATAGCACAGCATATCTATGACTGCAAATATAAGAAAGCGGCAAAAAAAGCTGGGGAAGAGGGAAAAGTAGTCTTTGGCAAGGTTGGAGTGACGAAGCGAATGTTTGCCTCGGATGCGGATTTTGATGAATTCAAACAACTTGTATTGGCTTATACGCAAACATCGCATTCAGATATTTATCTAGAAGAGCCGGAGCAGAATTTGTTTCCTTTGACGCAGGTGGAATTGGTGTATGCGCTATTGAAGAATGCTGCACTGCATGAGGATCATCTGTTTATAGCTACGCATAGTCCGTATGTGCTCTATGCTCTCAACAACTGTATGCTTGGTTATAAAGTGAAGGATAAAATACCCAGCGAAATATCCGAGCTTAAGGCTAATGAGGATAGTTGGATTGATCCAAAGGAAGTTTCTGTCTGGGAAATCAAGGATGGAGAGTTTTCGTCGCAGGTTGACAAAATGAACTTAACGCTCCAGGATGCTGATGGTCTGATTCGTGGTAACTATTTTGACCGTATCATGAAGCTTATCATGACGGACTTCTCGAATTTTGCTACGTTCTATGACTAAGATTGAGAGTGCGTTCAGTGGCGTTATGGTTTGCCAGGGTGATATTTGGGTGGCAGACTATACGGAGCAAACAAAAGGATTTCCTAAGTGTGAGCGTAAAGGGGTCACAATACAGGAAATGCCTTTTGTAGATATTGCTGCTTTTCATTTGCAGAACCCAAGTCGTACGGAGATTCTTGCAGTTAATTTCGAGTGCAACAAGGGATTCTTTCCGGAAGGAGTGCAGGATTGTGAATGTATGTTTCGTCCAAAGAACGTTGGAAAGGGATGGCTTTTGCTTTGTGAGTTGAAATATTGCAAATATGACAATATAGCTGCTAACGCAGATAAGGCGTACAGTCAGCTTATAGATACATGGAAATTGCTTGATGGCAAGGGTTTCTATGATCGTAAACATTGCAAGGTGTTTTTGAACATTTCCGTGCCTGAGCATGAGTATGATTTGTCTCCATTTTTAGGTTTTGTAGGAAATCAAGATGAGCAGTTGACATATAGAAAGAAGTACAAATTGCATCTCTTAGGTGTTAATTCTGTGCTTGTTGTCAGCTCTGGCATTCTTATGACAGTAAGGCCGCAGATTTGATTTTTCTTCCGCTATGGCTCTTTGTTTTTTTGTGGCTATTGCTGCGTGGACACGATAGAGATATAGGTGCGCTTTTTTCTGCAAACTACTTGAACTGACTTTATCTACGTTTTTATTTGATCTTTTTGAAAAAATAGGGGAATAGTAAACAATTATCAAGTTCCTTGATTTTTTATCTGTCTAAGGTTGCATTGAAACATCAACGCAGCCTTGGCGCTTTTGGGTATGAATCTTCTTTTTCTGCGCATGAGCTGGATGCGCTAAAGCAGAATGGTATGAAGGAGAGACAGCTTTACGATTATCAGCTTGATATGAAACGGCGGGTGGATGAGACCTTTGGGTCGCACCGGTCCGTGATGGTGCAGATGCCGACGGGTACGGGAAAGACGTGCCTGCTGGTGGCGTGTGTGCGCGCGTGGTTGTCGCAGAACGAGGGGACGGTGTGGATCGTGGTGCACCGCAGGGAACTGGTTGAGCAGATCGTCGGGACGCTCCAGGCAGGAGAACTTTCGGGCGATTTGGACCATCGGGTGCGGGTATATAGTATCCAGTGGCTCTCTCGCCACGAAGGGGAAATGGCGGAGAGACCGGGCCTGCTGGTGATCGATGAGGCTCACCATGCCGTGGCGAAGACGTACAAGGCGGTGGTGGAGGCCTTTTCCGGGGCGAAGGTGCTGGGACTGACGGCCACGCCCTGCCGATTGACGCGTCGGGGATTCACGGACCTCTTCGAGGTGCTGCTGCAGTCGTGGCCTTACAATCGCTTTATCGCCGAGGGCCGTTTGTCGCTCTACGACTATATGTCGGTGAGGGCGGACAACGAGGACTGGCGGGTGGTGCGGTCGCTGGAGCGACGTGGGGCCGATGGAGACTTCTCGCTGCGGGAGATGAGCGAACGCCTGGACGTGAGGCCGAGTATCGGACGGCTCTGCGACACGGTGTTGCGCTATGCGCAGGAGAAAAAGGGCATCGTCTATGCGATTGACATTCGGCATGCGGAGCATATCGCGGCGTACTATCGGGAACACGGTATTGACGCGGTGGCGATCAGCGCGAAGACACCAGGGGAGGAACGTTGTCGGTTGATTGAACAGTTTAAGGCAGGAGAGACGCAGGTGCTGGTGAACGTGGACCTCTTCGGCGAGGGTTTCGACTGTCCCGACGTGGAGTTTATCCAGTTGGCGCGGCCTACACTCTCGTTGGCGAAATACTTGCAGCAGGTGGGACGTGGTATGCGTGTCTTTGACGGGAAGCGCTACTGTCTGATCCTGGACAACGTGGGGCTGTACCGCCTGTTTGGCCTGCCTTCGGAGGATCGGGACTGGCAGGCGATGTTTGAAGGGACGCTGGCTGGCAAGGCCCACCTCAAGCAGGCAGAGGAGCGGAGCGTGTATGCTGCCTTCTCGGTGTTGGGGGACTCGGGACGGACGGAGACGGCTGACGCACGGACGGAACTGGTGACGGTGATGACGCACGACGGACAGCGCAACGAACTGGAGGCGGCTTACGCCTATCGAGTGGTGAGGAATGAGACCGGAAGGATGGGTGTTGCCACGCTGGAGGGCGAGGAGGTGCTGCCGCCACGGTATGAGAAGGTGGAACTGCTGCCTTGTGGTTTTGCCCGCCTGACTTCGCGGCGGAAGGTGGACCGGGATCGTCCGTGGATGGACTTGCGCAATGGACTGCGGTTTGCCGTGATGCCAATGGTAAGGCGGTGTGGCTTCCTGTCGTTTAGTACGGCGGACGGGCTTCGCCTGTACCCACGGGTGGAGACGCGGCGGCTGCGGGAGTCGGACTTCGTGACGCCAGGGGCTTTGCGCCATGGACTGGAGGACGGTCTGCGCTTTCGTGACTACTATATCCCGCCGACGGAGGGGACGCCAAGGATCTATGTGGTGAAGGACCAGATGGACAATCGGGTGCTGCTGGAGGCTGAGGACGGGACGTTCTGTCTGCGGACAGGCTGGGGCGTGTGGTTGGAGGCCATCACGCTGGCGGCGTGGAAGAAGGAGAAGGAACTGTGGCGACGCACGTTGCGATCCTTTGACAGGCAGGCAAAACTGTGTGCGGACCGCAGGGTGTTTCCCTATACGGTGCGCGCGGAGATCACGTCTGGTTATCACTTGTCTGACTATAAGGAGTGTTCTGACGTGCGTATCACGCGGAGCGGGAAGGAAGGTTATAATGCTTTCGTCTATGACGTGATGGAGCAGCGGTGGAAACCGACGGGGTCTTATCGGGAGATATTTCCTCCGGCCTATGGATTGCGGGTGGTGCGCAACTGGGAGGGGAGGTATCTCCTGCGCACGCAGTATTTTGAGAAGATCGGTGTGGATGAGGACCTGCTGTTTGACTATGCGGAACTGCAGGACGACGCCTATCTATATATCAAGGAGAAGGGGCGTGCGTATTATGTGGATCTCGAGAGTGGGGTCTGCTTTGCCAGCAAGCCGCAACTGGTGCGGATCGGTTTTATGCAGTTTCAGAAAGATGGCGACCTCTATTTCCCCTTTGACCCTCGGTTGAGTGGACGCACACCTTATAGGCGGGGAGAGATCGTGGGGGGCGAGGAGATCTGCTTCGTGGGGGATAGTCTGGTGCTATTGAGGGATCATGCGGCGGTCTATTATATCCGCCAACGGTATAGCGATGGTTGTCGTTTTATCGTCAGCGAGCGGCGGCAGGAGCGTGCCTTCGATGCCACCTACGACTTGTACTATGATGGTAGAGGGCCGGTGGTGTTGCAGCGGCGGGAGGCGAAATAACAACAATGCTTCCTCATTATAGCCTGCTTATAGGGAAAACAACTGGAACAACTTTTACAACTAGTAACAACTCTTTCGGTAAGCCATGAGCAGAACTGAGCTTGCTCAAGTTATGCCATGTGGAGAACCGAGAATTGGGGGGGGAGTCAGAACAATGGTTTTGGCTCACCCCCAAGTTTTTTATTAGATATTGATGCGCTTGGCGATCACAGATTATTCTTTATAGATTATTGTTTGTCGCTACGCTTGACCACTACCTTGTTGTTTTCTACCGTCAGGGTGAGGGTCACGTCGGAGTTGGAGCGTCCCTGGGCGAACTCGGCAAGGTGCTTGCCCTGGATGCCGGAGTATTTGAAGGCGTGCTGGTAGCTGGCAAAGTTTTGGTTGGTGTTGGTGCTCACGCCATAGGCTTCGACGAGGGTGACGGTGTAGAAGTCGTTGTCCTGGGCCTGGTAGCCATCCTTCACCTTCCAGTTGAGTTTCACGTTGATGGTCATGGGAAACTCCGGCACGCGCAGGGGGACGGAATAAAAGACGTAGTCGTGGAGACGACCGGGCAGGACCATGGTGGAGGGGGCGAGCAAATACTTCTCGTACTCCAGCATCTCGTCCAGTTTGCGATTGAAAGGGTCGTTGAGCGAGGTGGTGAGGGGCGATCCCTTGCTCGGCGTGAGCGTAAGGGAGAAGTCGGACCACTGGAGGATGTCCTTGTTGAAGGCAAAGAGATAGGTGAACGTGCCCGAGGTGATAGGCTGCTGGGGCGTGTCGTCGTTGTCGTCGTCGCTGCAGGCGGTGAGCAGGCAGCAGAGGGAGGCCATGGCAAAGGCCATGATCAGGGTAAGGAATGATTTCTTTTTCATATTGATGATTCTAAATGATAGTTCGTTGTTGCTATGGTAAGCGGCCTCACTCGCTGATGCGGAGGACGCGGATGCCCGTATTGTGGGCCCGGGCGGCAAGGTAGGCGAAGAGCGTCTCCTTGGGTTCCACCACTTGGTGGCCGTTCTTCTTGAGGCTCGATGCGTTGAGAAGGTAGAGGCCGTCGTCGTGCCAGACGGCGATGCCAAGGTGGCTGGCGTCGAGTCCGGGTTTGTTGGTGACGAGTCCGATGATGTCGCCGTCGCGTACCACCTGTCTGAGCGCCGGGTCTTTGAGGCGGCCCTTGGGAATGTAGGTGACGGTCTTGCCAAGCCACGCCTTTTCCTGTTGGACGATGGTTTTCACCCGTTCGGGATGTTGGCGGAGCATATCGTAACTGTCGGCATGGGTGCTCATATAGTCGATGCGGAGGCGCTGGCGACCCGTGAAAAGGGTGGACGGGGCGTGTATCTCCTGGAGCAAGCCCTTGCGCTCGTTGTCGCTCACCCACCACTGGAAATAGTGTAAGCGACCACAGTAGTCCACCTTTCCGCTCATATAGCGAATGAGCTGGGCTTCGTGGCAGTAGTCGGCAAAGGAGGTCTTGCCCGCAAAGGTGCAGCGGGCCAGGGCGAGAACGGCCTCGACATAGGTGGTGCAGTCGAGCTCGTGGAGGTTGATGACCATCAGCTCGGTGTCGGACCGGTCGAGGGTATGGGCCACATAGGGCACGCCGATAAACTGGCGGGCGATCCAAAGGATGGTCTTCTCTTTGCCCCAGGCGGCATAGTGGTCGTGGGTGGTGCGGAGGATGCGCTCCACCAGCAGGCGGTCTTCTCGCGTGGCGTCGGGCAGCGGAGCGGCGATGGTGTCGTGGACCTGGTTGTTGCGGGCCACCGTGTCGGTAGCCTGGGTGGAGTCGGCAGGCTGAGGCGTAGGGGCGGCCTGTTCCTTTGCTCCCGAGGCATGGCCGCATCCGGTGAGCGAGAGCGTCAGGCAGAGGGTGGTGAGGAGGATTCTCATTTTTTCTTTCCTTTGTGGTTCTTTTTCTTGTATTTGTGGCCGAAATTGAACCCCACATAGATATTGAGCGTGCCAAAGAGGTTTTCGGTCTCGAAGTTTTCGCAGCGGTATTTGAAGGCGTGGGTGACGATGCTCATGCCCGAGTACCACCTCATGTTGTTATAGACCACGGCGAAACGGAAGGTACCGTCGAGGTTGAGGTTCTTGGCCGTGAAGTCGCGGAAGGACAGCCATTTGCCCTGCACGTCGCTTCGCGTCTTCTTGTAGGAGAGGCCGATGCAGAGCGAGGCGTCGAGGAGCCAGTTGCGGGCGAAGACCCAGTTGTAGGCATAGCCGCCCGAGATATTGATGTCGTCGTAGTGGAACGTGGAGCTCTCCCGCGTAGAGTCGTATTCCTCGGCAATGATACGGCGGCCGGTGCGGGAGGCGATGAGGT
>ENA-ORSK01001013-ORSK01001013.1-human-gut-metagenome-genome-assembly--contig:-NODE-1013-length-25117-cov-21.380536_pt1 | contig 25117 bp, 22 predicted proteins | sample MGYA00242192_ERZ509159 | MGnify/ENA primary metagenome ERZ509159 (study PRJEB26280, sample SAMEA2338663) | human gut metagenome | biome: human gut; feature: human-associated habitat; material: faeces...
CGGTCCAGCAGCCGGTCCAGCAGCCGGTCCAGCAGCCGGTTCAGCAGCCGCCCGTCGACCCTTACATGCTCATGGCCCAGCAGCAGCGCCAGGTTGCGCTTATGACGCAGCAGACGCAGCAGCTCGCGCAGGAACGCGATATTCTCGCCAACCAGTTGGCCGAGCTGCAGAAGCGCAATGCTGAGTTCGAAGTTGCCAACCAGCAGCAGGCCATGTTGGCGAGTCTCGACAACGCCGATGAGCTGAACGCTTTGGAGACGGTGGACCCTGCCGACGCCCGGCGTATCGCTGTTATGACAGCGCGTATGCTGAAGCAGCCCATTGATGGCGTTGCGGCTGAAGTCAAGGCCCAGCGTGAGACCATCGAACGCAATCGTGTCGAAGCGTTCAACGCTACGCAGCAGGCACAGATAGCGCGTTACGCTGGTGAAATCCTGCAAGTGCATCCTGATTTCTATAACCTGTTCAATGACCCGGCTTTCCTGCAATATCTCCAGGAACCTGACGGTCTGAGCAGCCGGAGTCGTGACCAGGCGGCTACGCAGGAGTTCTACGCCGGTAACACGCGCTATGTCATCGACATCGTGGACAAGTTCAAACAGAACCGTCCTGACAATGGCAAGGTCACTACTGTGCCGCCTGTGCAGGTGGCGGGTGGGGCCGCTACTCCGGCGACTTCTTCTGCCGACAAACCCACTCTTACCTTGGCTGAACTCAACAGCCTGTACCAAATGCGGCGGATTTCCCCGGATGAATACCGCACGCGGCTGAAAGAGCTGCGAGCCGCCGGATAACCTTCAAGGAGCTTTTCCATGCCTATTTTCCCCAGCGCAAGCGGGTACACCGGCATTGAGGCCACACCTCTCGCCCGTGTCGACTACAGCGACCACATTCTGTCCCGCGTGTACGAAAACGACTGGCTGCCGCGTATCACGGCGTCTGAACTTCTGGAACCTGTGACCAGATGTAACCAGACCATCCAGCTCATGTATGCCCCTGAAGTGGGCCCGCTGCGTTCGTACCAGAAGAACCAGCAGCTCGTGCCCAACACTGTCAGCACGCAGGCGCGTTGTCTGAGCATCTGCTACATGGGCTATCAGGACATCAAGTTCGACTCCACCGACATCAAGATGGCTTGCGAGCGCTGGCCCAGTTATGAAGAAAAACTTCTGGAATCCATGTACCAGTCGTATGTGGGCACCATGCGCACTTTCGTCCTGGGCCGCATGATGGCCGAAGTTTCTCCGCGCACGAGTCTCGACCTCGCTGGTATGAACCAGGACGTGAATCTGGGCAAGCCCGGCCAACCTGTGCATGTGACGCCGCAGAATCTTCCCAAGGTTCTGGCCGACCTCCAGCGTGTCCTCATCGAGTCCAAGCGCTGGGTCGACAATGAAATGTTCATCATCGTGCCGCCGCAGCTCCGCACCTATCTCGCCATGTCCAACTACAGCAACAGCCTGTACAGTTGTAACTGTGGCGGCATCGTGTCCGGTATGTGGGACCACCCGCTCATGGGCTTCACGGTCATCGAATCCATCCATGTGCCTGTGGTGCGCGACCAGTCCGGTAGCCTCTGTTTCTTCATCCTCGCGGGCCATAAGGAAGCCACCGCGTATGCTTCCAACATCATCGAGGCCCGACTCAACACCAGCGACCCCAACAGCTTCGGTGTGCGGTACCAGTACCTCGTGGCCTGGGGCGCCGAAGTCATCTACCCCGATGCCCTTGCGATGGGCTACTGGACTTTCGACCCTATCAACTAGGAGAACCAGACAATGGCTAACATCAATATGTTCCGAGGCGGTACGCCCGATTTCAAGGGTTGGTTCTGCCGGGGCGACTGGCCCGAGTTCAAGCCGCCTTTCAGCGCCCCTCATGCGGCCTTCACTCCCCCGTATGACTCCCATGCCGATGCTGCTTATGGGCAGGGTTATCTCAACCTCCATTTCCCCCTGGTGCCCAATCTGGCGGATACCTACGGCCACAACTGGATGCGCACTGCGCTGAAGAAAGTTGCCGCTGTCGGTGATACCATCATGCTCAACTGGGTCCCGCTGCGGGCCTGGGTCGAAGCCATCCATTACGAGGTGTCTGCTACGGACAAAAATCTGGATGGTGTGTACATCAAACCGTGCGCCATGCGTGTCTCGTGGGACTTCGCCACCGAAGACTGGAAGTATGAAGAAATCGCCGAGTTCGATACTGCTGTGACCAACAGCGGCATCACGCAGTTCCCGCTGGGTACCCCCGAAGAAGGCGACAAGCTGTGGGGTCTGGCCCGCCTCGGTCTGCCCGAAGTGTCTTCCACGTCCAAATCGACCGTGCAGGGTGATCCCGGCAATGTGACCGGTGTGGAAACCACCACCGAATCCAAGTCTCTGGGCGCTCTGCCTTGCACCTTCGGGCATAACATGGTGAAATACAACGAACAGGGCAATGCCACCGAAGGTCTTGACGAACACTACGGCGCGGTGCTGCTGGGCTACAAGTTCGTGGCCGGTGATGTGGAACGCCTCAAGACCGTGTGGAAGTCCAACATCGCCGTGTACATGTCGGCCAAGCTGTTCGCCTTCGAAGGCTCCACGCAGGTCGGCTAAGGAGGAATTTCCATGGCTAACGTCGCCAACACCAAGGCCACGGGTCCGGCGTCTAAGGACGCTGTTTCCGGCGGCAGTACCTTTACCCCTCGTTTCAAGGCGCAGACTGGCCCCATCAAGGAGCTGTCCAACAGTTCTGAAGATGCCCGTCGCACCATCATGGGGCTGCGGGTCGCCAGTACCGGCTTCGGTAACGACCCCGGCTCGGCTTTCCTGAAGAAGCCGTCTGCGTAGGTTCCATACCCTCCACCCATACAAAGGAGAACAGCACTATGTATCAGCCTCCCGTCGATGCCACCCCTGTCCCGCCCCAGGACTTGCATAACATCCTCGATGTCCGTGACACCACTGCGCGGCAGCAAGCCCTTTACGCAGCAGGTGCGAAGAACGCGGTTCCTCCGTTGCCGCGTTCTTCGCACCTGCGCAGCAAGAAGAATGGTATCGTCTTCCCTTGGGATGCGACACTGGCCGAGCAGCGTGACATCATGGAATGCTGCGATAGCAACGGCAACACGGACCCCAAGGCGTGGCTTGCCACCGTCAATCCGGCGGAATATACGCCTGCCGAGCGTGACGCTCTGCTGGCCGAAGCGCAGGCCACGGTCATCAAACAGGCCCAGACGTTTTCTGGTGAGCATAAGCCCACGATGGAAGAAATCACGACCTCGAAAAGTGTCGAAGAAGCTACCCGTATGCCCTACGCGGCCCAGCCTCTCGACACCTACTACCACGGTATCGAGGCCGACATAGCGGCCCTGCTCCAGTCTGCGGAGTAATCTTCCATGAAGGTATCTACCATCATCCTGGAAGTATCCCGGGACCTCAATGACCAGGAACCCGGGTATGCCTTCACGCATTGGGTGTATTCCCAGTTGCAGTCTTATCTGGCCGAAGCCCTGCTCATGGTGAGCGAACGCTTCAGCGACAGATTCATGCAGCACAAAATCGTGAAGCTGGTTCCTGGAGAAGTATGGCAGAAGACCTGCGATTGCGAGCGTATCGAACGTATCCTGGGCGAAGTCACACGGGACGGGCAGCAGATTCTCCGCAAGCTGTCCCGTGTGACCGATGATGAAGACAACACCTGGAGCGGCCCTGCTTCGAAGTGTCACAGCGGCGGGGTCCTTACCGGGTATTCCATCAGTGCCACGGTGGACAATATGTTTCGGGTATATCCCGGAGTATCGCGGTCTGACCGCGTCGACCACTATGTCCTCGTGGAGTGCTATGTCATCCCTGATGGGTATGATGACGACACCGATATCCCTGCTGCACTCGTGCCTATGGTCAAGCAGTGGATGCTGTACAGGGCCCTGAGCATGGACAGTGAGAATAACCCCACCATCACGCAGCTTGCGGCATCTCACAGAGATACCTATTTCAAGTTGGTCGAAGCTGAGACAGCCCGCAGACTGCTGGAGGAAAATGCTGATGGTCGTGTACGAGCCGTTTCCAACCACGCCGCTAAGTGAGTTCCATGCCGAACTGCGGTTCGAATGGAAAGACCTTCCGGCGGAGCTGTTCGACTATTACTTGCTCCGTACTGCCATCGAGATGTGCCGCAAGGCGCCCCTTGTGACGCGGACGGTGCGAATCAAATTGCAGCCTGGGGTCACTCGGTATGCAGTGAAATCGCCTGATGGGATGGAAATGACGGCCCTGACAGGCGTTTCGCATCATCCGACAAGCGGCGACAGTTGCCTCCATGATGTACGCAGAACTCTCGTAGCCACAGAAGAGTGGCCCCGTTTGCACGGGGACAAGGTCTGGTATGACCCTGACGAACAAGTTCTCCATGCGTGCATGTGCGACTGTGGCGGAGAACTTCGCGTGTCCATGGGTGTGGTCCCTGGGCGCAATAGCTGCGCTCTTCCGCGCCAGTTCGAGCATGAACTTTTTCCTGCCCTCATCATGGGGACGCGTGCTTCCATCATGCTCATCACAGGTCGTCCGTGGACCAATCTCAAAGTCGGCAGCGAATTGTATGCCGAGTTCCGGCGTATGCTGGGCAAACTGGCCCAGGACGCTGCCTTGCACGGACAACGCGGAATCATCAAGATGGGGTTCGGCAGAGCCCTTTAACCCCGGACAAAAACATGAAGGCCCCCGTTCCCATCAGGAAACGGGGGCCTTTCCGCAAGCTCATAACGCGCACATGGCCGAGCGTACCAAGAGATGTGTGACGCGGTGAGACCCGTAAGGAAAGCCTCACCGCGTCGGCGGAGAACAGCACCATGTTCATCAGCCCGTCCGGCATCTCTGTCGTCGAAGCCCATTTAACCGCAGCGCCTCCGTAAAGTCAAGCGCTCTTTTCTTTTAAGTACGGATGCGGTATCACTTTCAACAGAGGTGACACTGATGAAAGATAAATGTTCCCCCCGCATGGCATTCGATTGCGATGGAAGTATCCTTCAGGAATCGAAGGCCCCGTCTCGTTGCCCTGATTTTTCGTTGTGTCTCCCCTGGGGAGGACGTTTGTGGCAAGAGAACGGTTGCCTGAAGATGCAGCCCGGAACGCCGCCGCCTGATGGTGTCTACGACCGCATCATCATAGCCGACGGATGTATCGTTGGTCTGGAGAAAGCTGACGTGGCGCTGTATGTGCCTCCGTCCTGTACGGAAGTTCCTGCCGATTGTGCATCGTCCGGTGAAGACGTTTCCTTCTGTGATGCTTCTACGCTGGCCGGTAATCTCTACACCTGCGATGCTTCTGGGCGTCCGTTGGTGCGGTGCACCATCAAGGGTGAGGACGGCATCGTCGTCAGCGGCAGCGGCACCACTTCTGACCCATACCGTATCAAGGCCAACATCTCTGCGGAGACGTTGCGCATCGTAGCTGGTAACAACGGCGTTACCGTTTCCGGCGCCGGGACTGCTGACGATGCTCTGGTCATTGCGCACAAGACCGGTGGTCTCAACACTACCGTGAACGGTATGCGCTTCGACCAATACGGTCATTTGGTGGAATACACGGAACCGACTACGTCTGGCACGGTGAATGCCCTCGTTCCTGGTGACGGCATAGACGTATCCACTGACAACAAGACCGGAATCGCTACGGTCTCTCTGAGCAAACCGGCGAATGCGCTGGAAGGCATCTACCAGCTCGGTGGTTATGACATCCAGCTCGACCTCAAGAACCGTATTTTCAACCTGACGCAGAGTATCAACGTCCAAGCGCAGACGTATGCTTTTGGGCCTTTCAACGTGGAGCTGAACGCACTTGGCTCTGTGGTGGCTATCGAAGATACGCAACGCCCTGATGCCATCCATACTCTGCTCCCTGCCCCTGCTGGAGACATCGTGCGGCAGGTCATCGGTTTCACCTTGCGCACTGCCGTGCCCATCGTCATCGACATCTTGACCGTCGCGACCAGAGAATGGATTTCGCAGCTCCAGGTCCGGCTCGATGGTACGCCGCAATCCAACATCCTGCGGTGCAGCACCACGGCCACGGCTAAGACTACTGTGAGTGGGACCGATGCCCCGCATACAGCCGAAACCACGCTCGACTTTTCGTCCACCGTCCTTGCGCGTGTGCAGCCCGCCGGTGTGTGGATGGCAGGGGAGCATGAGCTCATCCTGCATTCGGATTCCGGGTTCCCTTCCGGGTATCCGGTGAGTCTTCATATACGCCCTGCTGGCGGCGTAGACTCTGTCAACAAGTACAAAGCTGAAGAACTCTGGGACTGACCCATGAATATCACCCTCTCCAGTTTCGGCGGTATCATCCCGCGATTGTCTGACCATTCGCTGGCGCCGACCCAGGCGACCATGGCCCACGACGCACTGCTGCGTAATGGTCGCCTGGAAGCGTGGCGTGAAAAGCTCCACCTGTATGATACTGTCGAGAATGCGCGGTCGTTCCATATGCACGGCTGTTGCATGGTGTCGTGGGCGGACAAAGTCATGGCCGCCGACCTCAATCCTGACCACCTGTCGTTCTATATCACAGGACGCGAAGGACATGGGCTCGAAGTCGTGGAACTCTCCAACTACCGTTCCTGCCAGCCTGTGTACTACTATGCTGGCGTACCGGCGCCGATGTATCCGCCTGTGGCCTCCGCACCGGAGCAGTGCAGCCGTGAAGCCGACGCCCGGGCCTATGTCTACACCTACGTCAATGCCCGGATGGAAGAGAGCGCTCCGTCCCCGGCCAGCAATATCGTGCGGGTCGAAGATGGTAGTGGTGTGACGGTTTCGGGGATAGTCAATCCGCCTGAAGGTTACGGCATCAAGTGGGTGTATCTCTACAGAGCCGCCACCGGTTTCAGACCGGCAGACGGTAAGGTGCAGAAGAAGCTGACCGCGTTCTTGTTCGTCGCTGCCCTGCCTGTCGGGATGTCTTCCTATATTGATACGACTGAGACAGCCTATCTCGGTGCCGCACTGGAGACCCAGGAAGACCGTATGCCGCCTGACAGGATGCAAGGTGTGGTCTCTGTCCGGGACAGCATCCGGCTTGCCGGATGGAGAAACAACAAGGTCTTCCTGTCGGAAGTTTTTCAGCCGCACAATTGGCCCGCGAAGTACGACCTTACTCTGGACCATAACATCATCCACATGGGAGAGCAGGATTTCAAGCTCTATGTCACCACCGATGGTTCCCCGTACATCATCGACATATCGAGCTGTGATGATACCAAATGCACCCCGGTCATCAGTATCGACACGCCGTTGCCTGACATCGGCTGTCGCTATGCCAATGCTGCTGTGATGACCCGTCACGGATTCATCTATGCCTCCACGATGGGTCTTGTCCTGCTCACCGGTACCGGCTCCTGGCATGTCATCACGAAGAAATGGTTTGGTGAACGCGACTGGCAACGCATCAAGCCCGATACCATCCGCATGGCGTACTGGGAAGGTTTCCTCTTTTTCGCTACGGATGTGGTGACGTTCATGCTGGATATTGACAGCGACCCCTTCGGCGATATGAAAGGTGCCGAGCTTGTCACATTGTCCGACAGACCGGTCGCATGTCTCACATCGAACACAGGTAAGCTCCTGCTGCTGGAAGATGACAAGGTATGGGGCTGGGACAGTGCGGCGTGGTACAGGCCGTACATGTGGCGCAGCAGACCGCTTACGTCCGGTGGCGATACCGTGGGCCAGAACAGTCTCGATAATGCCGGACCCGCCCGTGGCGTCGCCTGGGCCCCCGTATCCTGCAAGGTGGGTGGCGGCCCTGTGGATGTGACCATCAAAAACCCCCACGACGGCGCCATGTTGGACAGGATGGTCAGAGAAGAAAAACCTGTGCGCATCCAGCGTATGGGACGGCACCTTTGGTACACTGTGACGTTACGCGGAGTGGAGCCCGTACACTTCATCGACATCGGTACAGCACATTTCACCGTCAACGACGGGCGCTAACAGGAGAACGACACCATGGACTATCGCATCGACATTCTGGAACCTGACAAGGACATCAACATCGCCCTGGACGATTTGACGCGAGAGTTCGCCCCGCTTTACACGGCGTCCTGGGTCAACGAAAAGCAGCGCATCTACGGCAAGCCGTTCGACATGAACGTGCAGACATTCGCCCAGCTCTGGTTCACCAAGGCACTGAAGATTTTCATGGCCTGGGATGCGCAGGACAAGCCCGTCGGGTACCTCATTGGCATCCCGTTCCGCCCGCTGGCATACAACTCGCAGGTGTTCCAAATCGAAGACTGGTACGCTGGCGGGGACAAGCTGTGTGAAGGGGAACTGTTCCGCTACATGGAAAATGCCGTGCGTTTCATGGGTTGCGATGAAGTCTGGATTTCTCTGGGAGAACACGAACATGCCCCCAATCTGAGCATCCGTTGGCGCGAGGCTTCGCGCACCACGCAGATTCGCTACACCAACAGCTAGAAGAAGGTTTGACTTATGGTCATGGCAAACAATACCGAGTGTAACCCCAAACGAGGCGTAAACGATTCTGAACGTAGCCTTTTTGGGGAAATCTTGTCCGCTGCCGCTCTGGCTGCCGCGACCATAAGTGCCTACAAGGCTTATGACATCGCCATCCAAGAATGGGAAATGGCAAAGAAATACTGGCGGATAGCCCAGAACTGGATGGACTACTACCAGAATGCCTACGCTCCCGTCGAAGACCAGGAGATAGATGAAGCTCTGAACCTGGAAGTGGCGGAACCCTTGTATGATATAGCGCGGGGGCGGGCCAGAACGAGCGCATGGATAGAGTTCCAGGGCAAGCTGCGTAAACCCATGCGTTGCCTGAGCCGGTACTGCACCGGTCTGCGTGGAGACATACTCACACAGGTGATGATGGCCCAGGCCGATGCCGTGGCTATGGCGGATGGTCTGGGGTATCGTAACGAGCGCGCCTATGTCGAGACGCGCAACGACGTACGGTTCGAGAAGATGCTGAATACGGCGAAGCGCGGTCGTGACATCATCACAGATGTGGTGTCCCTCGGTGCCGCATCAGCGGGCATCTATGGAGACCTCCTTGACCAGACATGGCAGGGTCTTGTAGGCGCTGGCAAGTATCTTGGTTATGAACTGAACCGCAACCCGACGCATTATCCTACGACGTATCTCGCTGGTAATGTCGTTACGCAACAGCCTGCTCGCGAAGCGCCCAAAGGAGGGTAGTAACCTATGGCTGAATGCACTTGTGCCAACCCCCAAGCCGTAGCCAATGCCATCAATCAGGCGTCGAGCAAGGTCTCCAAAAGCATCGACGGCGCAGGCGACAAGATAGACAAGACATTACATGGGGCAGGCCATGGTGGTTCTTCTGGTGTTCTCGACACACTCAGGTTTTGCCACTGGGCCGCACCCGAATATGGTCCGGTGGGTGAGAATGCCTGGTCGAACTTCTTCAAGGCAGCGCAGATAGCCATTGCCACCCTGAACGCCACCATCCAGGGGCAGATAGCAGACAAGCAGCAGGACCTCGCTGAAGGCTACTATCAGCAGGCAAAATACAAGTGGGACAGGTTCGATAAAAGGTATCGTCCGCTTGAAGAGAAACTGCTGCAAGAAGTCTCCACCGCGCCCGTAGCGGAGATGGATTGTCTCGATGACCGGGCCCGGGCGGAAGATGCTGTCAACAGTGCCTATGATACTGTCGGGGCATTTCTCTCCCGCAGGGCCAAGGCCGAACGGTTGTGCATCGACCCGTCCATGATGGCGCGGATGTCTTTTGGTCGCAGTCTGATGCTGGTGGATACGGAAAATTACAACCTTCGTGATGACACCTGGTTCGTCGACTTCAAGCGTGACCAGCGCTGGAACCGTAGAGGTAATGTACTCAATCTGGGTCGAAACCTTGGTTCCATGGCGATGAAATATGGTGATGTGGCACGTTCTCTGATGAATGATGTGTCAGGTATCGCCAACAAAGCGTTTGGAAGTATCGGCATGGCGTTGGGGTATTACGGTGCCAGATTCGATACCGTATACCCTACGACCTATCTGGGTACTAACGGACAGGCCGGTAACGGAGGCATCGTCTCACTCGCTGCCGGTGCCACGAACCCCGCCGCCCCAGGTGGTGGTCTCGCTATATAGGAGCATGATGTATGGATTTCGGTAGCCTTTTCGCCGCCATTGGGCGAGCACTTCCTGGATTCGTCGAAGGCGAACGTATGGCCGTCCAGGATAACTGGACCGACTTGAACCAGTATAACAAGGTCCAAGCCGGACAGCTCGAAAATGCCTTCACTGAACAAACGTTCAACCCCCGGACGCAAATCGTCTACGACGCTGCGCGCAACTCTGGTCTTGGTGTACTGAACAATCGCATGACCACGGCACAGAACTGGATACTGCATCCGGCCCTCATGGCCCGCAACTACTACGCCAGTTTGTACGCGCCGCAAAACGCGCAGCTCGAACAGCAGTTGCTCGCCCACATGTACCGGCAGATGCCGGGTATGCTGGCCGGTGCCGGGGCTGCTGGCGGCAGGTTGAATCCTATGGACATCGCACTGTACCGTGCCCTGCTCGGTAGTGGTCTCGGCGGCGCGGTTCCCTCGCAGACTAATCCCTCTTCCATGTAAGGAGTTCTACCATGCCTACTGTTGACCCTGCGATTGCTCGCGCTCTGGCGGAAGCCCGTGCACAGGCCATCTCCGAAGAACATCTCAACAACGTCATGGGAGCGCAGGAATGGTATCTTCCTGTCGACCATACTGCTATGCAGCTCGCCAACAGCGTCGCACAAGCTGCGGCTGCGCCCCCTGCTGGTGGTTATGTTGCCGCCCCTGTCCCCGGCATGGTCGCCACTCAGGCATCCGGGGCGCACTACTCTGCCCCCGGCGCGCGTGCCGGATATGAGGCCGCCGGGATGCCCCCGGTGATGCATCAGAGTAACCCGTATGCCACGGCAGCTTTTCGCACCACCATGGACCCCTACGGCAATGTCGGTGTCCAACCGTTGGTCGGATTCCCGTCGCAGTATCCGCATGTGGTGAACGGTGCTGTCATCGACCCCATGGTGCGAGAGATGCCCGGCATCATGCCGTTCATGCAGGTGCCTGCCGGTCCCGCTCTCCAGCAGGCTACCACTCCGGTACGGCGTGCCGCGCCTGCTGCCCCTGCGCAGCGTTCTACTGCGACCACTGCCGCTGCGCCCGCAGCACGCCGGGGTCTCAAACTCTCCGGGGAAGGTCCCTTCCCGCTCAAGGAAGAAGTGCGCACCACGGCTCCGGCACCTGCCCAGCCTGCGCCTGTCGAGACGGTGGTGTATCCTGACCGTCCTATCGACATGTCCTATGATGAAGGTGAAATCATGTCGCAGGCTATGGCCCTTGCCAGAGACCCGCGCACGGCGCAGGTTCTTGGCGGCTTGCCTTCGGCCCGGGAGCTTGGTCAGCGGCTTGGGCCCACCTACGACCCCAATTCCACTGCTGCCACCCTGGGACGTGTGGCGGCTGACATCGACCAGCTCCCTGCCTACATGCAGTTGCCTGCCCTGCTCGCCGCTCTCCTGTCTGGTAAGGACTACATCCGGCAGCCGCAGCAGGCTGCGCCCACGGTGGCACAGTAAGGACTAGACCATGAGTATGCTTTTGGATACCATCAAGGGTGCTGAGTCCGGCGCGTCTATTGTCGATAAGACGCAGTTCATGGACGACGAACAGTACCACCAGAATATGTATATGCTCGAATCGGCTTTGCGTGAGCTTGGTCAAGACAGCACATCCAAAAGTGTCGTCTCTGGTGATGTCTCTCCTTATGATGCTGATTTGCGTCGCATCATCGAAGCCGTTACCCTGGAGTAAACATCATGCCGCAGTTTTCCCTCCCCACTGTCAACATACGTCCTTTCGAAGCCCCCGACTACACGAAGGACTTGAGGTCCTTGTCTATGCTGTATGCCGCAATGGCTCGCGGACAGCGTGGTGGCGGTGCGGGAGGGGGACGCGGCGCCGGTAAGGTGTATCATATTTACCGTGGTCTCGATGAACAGGGGAACCCCATCTATGAACCTGTCTATGGTGGCACAGAAAAACTGGCTACCCGAAACTTCGAGGCCATGACCAATGACAGGGCGAAGTTTGCTTTGTCGAACGACCCTGTCGTATCCAAGAAACTTGCCAATCTTCCTGAGCTGTCTACTGAAGGACAGGCAGAAGTCCTCGAATCCATCCGCAAAGAGGACATTCCTCGCCTTGAGAAGACGCTCAAAATTCCTGCTGCGGCACTCATACGCGAAGGTCTGGCCGAACACGAAGCGGCACGAAGACAGCAGTTGCGCGCTATCGAAGATAACGATTGGGGTTCGCTCTTCTCCCGTGTCAAGGAAGGTATCTCCACCTTCGGTGACAACCTCGATATGCTGGGGGCTTCTGCTGAAGAAAAAAAGCTCATCGCCAAACGCGGTGAAGAACGTAGGCAGCAAGCTATCGCTGCCAACCCTTACTGGCAGGAGCAGGAACGTTTACGCGCTGAAGGCCGTCTCGGTACGCTCACGCATGTCGTTACCAATCCTCTCGATACTATGGCCGATACCATCGGCGACCTGGGCGCCGGTCTTGCTGGTGCTGTCGTCGGCGCCAAGACTGGTAGCGCTCTGGGCGCCGCACTTGGTCTTCCCGGGGCCCTTGGCGGGGCCGTGGGTGGTGCTGTTCTTGGCGGCCTCGCCGGTGTGCCTTTTGGTGTCGGGAGCTACACGCGACGTGTGGTGAATGACCCCAACCTCAGCGACCAGCAGCAGACGCAGGCCATCGAGGCGGGCTCTGCCGGTGCCGGTCTGACCGGGTTTGCTGCGAATGCGCTGCCTGGTGGCGTCTTCGCCCGTAGCGCCTTGGCGCCTATCTCTCGCGGTGCGGCTGCTTTGGCCCAGCGAGGTATCGGCGGTGGCGCCATGCAACGGCTGGCTAACGTAGGTACGGATGCCGCATCGCAGGGGCTTTTGGCCCGTTCGGTGCGTGCCCTTCCTGCTTCCATGCTTGAAGGCGCCATGATGAATGCCGGGCAGCAGTTCGGCGAGAACGTGGTCTTCAACCAGAATACCGGTCTGGCTGCACCTTTGTCTGAGAACGTCCTGGATGCGGCTCTCGCCGGTGCTGTGACCGGCGTGCCGTTCGCCCCGTTCAACGCCGCTCCGGCCACATCACGGCGTCCCGTCGAACGAACGACGGCCACAACGCAGCCTCCTGCCGATGCTGCGGATTATGCCGCATCTCCTGTCGAACCCATCGGTCCGTCGGGTTCTGACGGTACAGGTGTATCCAATACAGCCGAAGCCGTATCCGCAGCGAAGACGACGGGTTCGTCCACGTTCAAACCTTACGAGGGACGGAACAAGCGTTACATCGGCATCAGTGACGATGCTGCCAATATGCTTCGAGCGATGTTCACCGATAAGCGTGCAGCGGCGGACAACTTCATCACGACACGTCCCCAGGACAACGCTGATGTGAAGGCCAACGCCAAACTTCTCAACGATATCTATATCGGGGAATACCTCAGCGGTATGTTGAAGTTCACCGGTATGTCTGTTGAACAGCTCAGGGCCGAAGTCAACAGCCGCATCTCGATGCCGGGCTTCAACAATATTTTCACGTCGCGGCGCGAACGTCAAATCGTTCAGGAAGTGGCGAAGCGCCTCAATGATGAAACATACCTCAGCGACCTTTTCAACGACCGTCTCATCACGCCCGAACATGTCGCTGCTGAACCCCCCAATGCAACGGGGCAACCCGCACCTGCGAAGGTACGCCAGACCGAAGCCGAGCCTGTGCAGCAGCAGCCCGTGGCCGAGCCTGCCCGTCAGGCATTGAAGGATTTCCTCCCCAATGCCGACATCAAGGCTATCCAGGACTATGTCGGACGGTTCGGAAACAGTCTGACGGAACCTGAACGCGTGCAGGTCTGGGCCCGTATTGATGAGCTGAATCCCGACAACTATGCGGAGCTTTCTCCCTGGTTCGAGCAGCAGCTTGGGGCGAATACGCTGCGAGACAGTGCTGCCAAACTGGCCGCAGAACTTTCCCAGGAGGACACCACCAATGGTGCAAAACCGACACGACCCGGTAAAAGAGGCAGCCGAAGCAAACAAGCTACCGTCGTGGGAAATGATGGACAAGACGCAACGAACCGACCTGTTGCAGAAAGTGTTGCTGCTGCTGTTGCAGGGGAACCCGGTACCGCGCCCGATGCTGGAACCGCTACCGCTGCCACTCCTGCACAAGCTGTTGCTGGTGGTTCGCAGGTTACAAGACGAGGGAATGATGGGGCCCCGGCACAGGTTGCCGGAACGGTTGCGCCGGATGCGGGAGTTGTTGTCCGCAAGAGGGCTCGAAAAGCCGCGCCAGCCGACGGAGAACGAAGTGTTGGCGATGCAGCCGCGCAGCCTGCAACAACAGGTGAGAGCACAGGAAGCTCTCGGACTGCGCGAAGCGCAGGGAAGAGCGATGGTAGGGATGCAGCAAACACTGGCGACAACAAACGCTCCAGGGCTGAGACTTCCTCGCGGAACCGAGTAAATCCTTACGGAAAGCTGGATTTCTCCCGGGTAGATTTGAATGCGACCTCCAGCGCTGCACTCTTCGACGACCTGATGTTGGGTAGAGCCTTGCAGGATTCCCTCGATGATGCGGAGAAAATCTTCGCCATCTCTACGGCGTCTGCTGCGTTGCATCCTCACGGTAACAGACACTCCACAGGTTTGTCCGCTCTCGGATGGTACGCGAGACAGAGAGGCGGGGAATCTCCTGTCATCAACGCTGACCTGGATGCTGTGTTGGGGACCATCGAGACACCTCCGGTGCCGGACTATTTCACACAGGCGTCGAAGGCTCTGAATGCTTCGACGACGAAGGAAGCCCGCGATGCTCTCCAGCCGCTTATCGAGCAGCACCCGAAGGAAGCCGCACAAGCCGGTATCCTGGATGCCTTGCAGCGGGCCGAGAAAGCTCAGGCCGTGGCCGCCAAGGAAGCAGCCAATCTGGAAGCCCTGGAGTCTGAACCGGTATCCCTGGGGGACATCACGGACTTCATCCGCGACATCTCCGAGCAGGTCATGCGTGATGCCTTCAACTCTCCCAAGCTCGACATCAACATGGGGTACGGCAAGGTCCTGCGCCTGTTGACCAAGGAAGCGAATCCCAGGCTCAAGCTGACAGAAAAAGAAGTCCAGGCCCTCAACTATCTGCGTAAAAATGCAGACCTGCCGTCCATCGACACGCGGGACTTTGCCGACATCCAGTCCAACTGGAAGTCCATGGCACATGATCTGGGCTTCAATGTCAACAAGACAGACAGTTCCCTGACCACGGCTGAAGCTGTCAAGAAAGTCACCAAACGCGCACGGAAGTGCTGAGGATAACCAACATGGCTGAATGTCCCAACGATACCGAGTTCCTGCGGGCCGGACTTGATAACCCCACGGGTTTCGGCCCGCAGCAGGCTTCCCGTATGGATAGTGCAGGGAACCCTGCTGGCGATGAAGCACTCCATGCGGCACGAGAGCAGCGTGAACGTGAAGACATTTATGCGTCTTTCGATGAGCTTTCTCGCGGCACCCAATACACGGCTGAAGAACCCAGCGCTTCCGACCAGGCGGCTGCCCGCAAAGCAGCCGCCCGCATGGCGCGCATGAAAGAGCTGGCTGATGAAGCCGTGTCCAGGCGTAACGAAGAATTTGATGAAGCCGTTCGCATGGCGACGAATACCAGTCTTGGTGCTGCTTCGTGGTGGTTGAACTTCCAGAATGGTATCTATACGAAGTTCGTGAACATTCGCGGTGGATTCGCCAAGTGGGCCAGACTCTTTGCTGACCAGGCCAACCGCCCGACGAACGAGAACACTCTCTGGCGCATCTTTGACCAGATGCCTCAGAAAGTTCGCGCACTGAATCTGCTCATGCGCGACCGTGTCGCGAGCTTCACACAATCGCTCGAACCTGTTGCCCGTCGTATCGGTTGGACGGGCAGCCTGGAAGACCTTGCGCGTGTTACGGGCCACTACGCTGTGTGCAGGCACATCCCGGAGACCAACGATTTGCTGCTCGGGCGCTGGATGGATGAAGCTGAAGACATCGTGAGCAAGGGCCCTGATATGGACGGCAGGGACAAGAAGCGTCTGATGGAGCTGGAGCGCAACATCGAACAGCTCGAAGACTTCATCGACGAAACTACCAACCTCCCCGAAGACCTCGTGTCCGCAGGTTACACCAACGGAGAGGCGCAGTTCGAGATGGACCGCATCCTGCGAGAGACCGGTCTTTCCAAAGAAGAAGCCGACACCATCGCTGATGTTATCTCCGGTCTTTTCGACATGGTGCTTGAAGAACGCGTCAAGGCTGGTGTCGTCTCGCGAGAAGTGTTGGACAGCTTCCCAGGGTTCGAGCATTACGTCGCTATCAGAACCCGTGAAAGCAACCTGCTCGGTGTATCGAACGACAGCACGGCATACAACCCCGGGTCGTACTACGCCATCCAGGGTCGGTCGTCCCGTCCTGACAGCGCGTATGACACGCTGTTCTTCTACATCAACCGGGCGGCGACCGAAGTCGGTTCCCGTGAGTTTGCTGTGAACATGTTCGCCGTTGCTGACCATCTGCTGGAGACAGGCGCTATCGACGCTTCTGGTATCAAGACCTACGATTACGCCTCCCTCATGCGGATGGCTCACAGCACGAACCCCAAGCAGCGCGCCATCGCTGACCAGCTCCTTACCGGGGGTGGTATCGTGGCAGATGTACCTACGCCTACTGCTGACGGTGAGACTGTCATCAAAAGGCGGTACCTTCGCTTCGACCCCAAGTGGTCCCATGTGGAATCCGGTCTCACCGGTGAAATGCTCAACAATGCCATGTCCAGTGATTACAAGCTGGGCAGCGCCGGGTTGCCGGTCGAAGCTGCCGGGCGTTTCACCAGTCTTGTCAGCCAGCTCAATACGCGGTTCTCGCTTCTATTCGCTCCGTTGTCCGGTTCTCGCGATGTGATGGAACGTGCATCCAACATGGTGAATCGTGACTATTATGCTGAAGACGGCACTCGCATCAAAGGCAGCTCTCTGGCAGCGAAAGTGCTGGCGAACACGCCGAGGACATCCAAAGCCTTGCTGGACATCATGCAGGGCAGGCTCGACGAATCGAATCCCATGTACCAATATCTGGATGAATACCGTCGCGGCGGTCTGTTCCAGAAATACATCCAGGGACAGCGGTCTCCGGTCGAAGAATCCGGGACCATCTCTGGACTGCCGGATGCTTCTTCCCGGCTGGAGAAGGCCATCGTCGGTTATGGGGGCCCCAGCGTAGCACGCTGGCTGAGAAGTCTCGGCACGTCGAAGAACCAAGTCATGCGTGTACTGGATGGCTGGAACGACTTCTTCCAGAATGCGGGTGCTTTTGCCCAGTTCGTCACCCTGCGCGAAGCCGGAGTACCGGCAAGCCGTGCGGCCCGTGGCGTGCTGGAAATGATGAACCTGAACCATCGTGGTGAACTGACGCCGTACCTTCGCGTCCTGTTTCCCTATGTCGTACCCACTGTGGAATCTGGTGTGGCCCTGGCCCGCACCTTGGGTCTCGGTGCGCGTACCCCAGGTGACATCATCAAACAGGGGATGCGTGGATACATGGGCCTGCTGGCTGCCTACGGAGCGTATTCCATGTTGTACCCGCTGGCCCGGGAATCCCTTGGCCGGGATGAGAATGGCAAGTATCGTATGGATGCCATGTCGCTGTCCGAGCTGGTGCGCGGTATACCCATCGGCATGGGGTCTGAGGGAGACTTCGTCCGCTTCCCTGTCGGTTTTGGTCTGCCGCAGATAGCGGCCATGCTGTCCGTTGGTCAGGAACGTGTGGCGAGCGGTCTCATGTCTCCGCAAGACCTGGCCTTCGATACGCTGTTCCTCACGGTCAAGAACACTATGCCGGGCAACTGGCCCGACTATCGCTTCACGGAACATCCTGCCGATTATCTGGCAGCGTTTCTCTGCCCGCCGCCCCTGCGCCCCTTTGTCGATGTCGCCATCAACCGGTCGTATTTCGGGCAAGAGATAACCCGCGAGTCTTCCCAGGGTACGACGGCGCTGTCGTCTACGGGCCGAACGAATACCCCGGTCATCTGGCACAACATGGCGAAACGCCTCAACAGCGAGACCGGCATCGACTTCGCTCCTGAACAACTGCGCTACATGGCGAAGAGCATCCTCACCGGTCCCCTGCGCATGGTCATGGGTGCCGTGGAAGACGAAGCCCTTTACAAAGGGTCGCAGAGCATGTCCGAATTTCGTGACATGCACCCGCTGCTGCGTGGACTTGGTACGTCCACATGGTTCGGGAATGCCGGGAAGTCGAGCCAGCTTTTGTACTACAACGCCAAGGATGAATATGAATCCCGCATCCGGCGTTCCGGTGTGAAGATAACGTCACCTGACCGCAGCGTCGACGCCAGAGCCTATCGTCAGGCCCAGCTCGAAAAAATCGGTTTCACCCCGGAAGAGATTTCCGACTACATGCTCATCTGGGAAACCGACAAAGCGCTTCGGAAGAACGGCATGGACTTCAACAAGGAATACAAGGACAGGTGGCTCGCGATGGAAGATTCGGAAGAACTGCGTACCGCATTCGCCAACCTTGAGCTTTCGTCCGGGAACCTATACGATGCAGCCGTAAGCGCGTTGAACTATTACCAGACGAGGGGTTAGGATGATTCTGTCGCTCACCGAAGATGTCACCCGCATCGGTATCCGTATCAAAGACTGGCGTAACAATCGCATCTTGCAGGACTGGCGCAACGTCATACTGACCATCATGCCCGGGCAAGTCGACAATGATTGCGCCTGCGGGTGTCACGTCGGCGGAAGTCCGTGGTATCTGCACGGCTGCTGGCCCGGGCATCGCGTCGATGTCGATGTGGCGAATCCTGCACCGCCTGACTTCGCCCCTATCGTATGCAGAGCATTCTCCTGGGGAGAAGATGGCACTGTGGAGTTCCGTATCCCCGACGTGTTCCATACACTGCCTTGGGGACGCTACACCGGTGTGTTGCAGTATCACCCGGCACTCAACAAGCCACTCGATTTCCGAATGCTCCGCACCCTCCGTGATACACCGCATCCTGTTGATTCTCCGTGTGTTCCTGACCTGAGTATCCATCCTCCGGTGCACCTGCCCCCCAAGCCGCTGTTTTGCGTTTTGGCGCGGTTCGATATAGACTACGGTCCTCGATGCAGTGAACACATTATCGACATGGCCCAGGTACAATTCATGCTTGGGACGTGTGACGAAGAGGTATAAATGGCACGGCACGACATCCCTTACGGTTGCGATGAAGGCTACCCTGTCAATCCCGTCATCGGTATCCCGCCCGGTGGCAAGGATGGACAAGCTCTCATCTTTGACAGTTCTTCGCCTTGCCTCCTGCGGTGGGGCGAACCGCTGAAGGGCGACAAGGGTAACACCGGCAACACCGGTAAGACTGGTCCCAAAGGGGAACCGGGTTCCCCCGGCAAGCAGGGTCTCACCGGTCCTCCCGGCAAGCAGGGCCCTCCCGGCCCTCCCGGCCCTCCTGGTGAAACCGGCAGACAAGGTATCCCTGGGAAGCACGGTCTGCGCGGAGTACCTGGCCCGAAGGGCATCCCCGGCCCGAAGGGCGACCCTGGCCCGCCCGGAAAGCAGGGCCCGGAAGGACGCCCGGGAGCTACCGGGAGAACCGGCTCCCCAGGCAAGCAGGGCCCTCCCGGCCCTCCCGGAACGAGTGACCACCGCGCACTGTCCAACCTCGACTACGCCAACAGCGGGCATACCGGATTCGCTTCTGAAGAAGCGCTTGCCAAACTCGAAAGGCGTGTAGTAGAACTTGAACACAGGCTTGCTGCAAGCAAGTAGACAGGAGACACAGTCGTGTTCAAAAACAAGTATTTCGCCACATTCCTGATACGCAAGCTCGAAGCCAGCGACCTCGACCTGCCTATTGTCGAGAAGGCCGAGGCTGACCTTCTCGACCTGCTCAGTGGTGAAGACGATTACACCTACCTGTCCATCGTCGGCGACACCGACATGGAGACCGTGAAGGTGCGGAATGACCACGGCACCCTGTTGCTGGAACGCGGTATCGGAGGCACCAAGCCCCAGACGTTCACATACGGCGCCTGTATCCGCACGGTTTCTCCCACTATCATCGCCGCCATCAAAGACCTTGTGTGCAATTACACCTGCTGCGAAGGTCCGTGTGAATGCGAACCTGTGGAAGTCGGGGGTTATGCGCTCCCGGATTGTACGAAGGGTCAGCCGTGGACGGGGCATGTGGCGTTCCAGGGTTCGATGCCTATGACCCTGGGGGCGAACGGCGCTCCTGACTGGATGCGGGTCGAGACCAAAGCCAACACGGTCACGTTGTCCGGCACACCGAACGTATCGGGACAGTTCTCCATGAGCGTGTGCGCCACGAACTGCAACGGAACGGCTGTGAGCAGTATCCCCATCAACATCGACATCGCCGAATAAACATTTCCGTCGTCCTGGTTTCACCTCCCGTTCCCCCAGGATGCCGGATACAAAAAAAAGCCCCCTCATGTCGACACTACGCCCGCATTGGTCGACATGAGGGGGCTTCACGTTTCTGTCTATGTCTGCACGAATTCCGAACGGTTTAGTTCATCTTACGATATTTCCCCAGCAGGTTGTGATCCTGCTTGAGAGCCAGCCGGAGCGCCTCGATGACTTCCACATGGTGGATCTTGATGGTGCCGTATTGGCTGTCTTCCTTGATGCGCGGGGCGAGGCCCATCCTTTCCCCAAGCTGCGAGAGCTTGCGGCCCACCTGCGAGTACATGCCCGCAGACTCGTGGAACACCTCCAGCAGCCACGGGATGGCCTTCACCTGCTTGTAGTGCTTTCCCTCACCAAGCTTGTCGGCCAGAGCGTCGCGCGGGCGAACGGCTGCGGACGCCGTGGCCATGCTGGTAGCTTCGCGTCGGCTGCCTATCTCGGCCTTGGTGCGCTTGTAGTAGTCCCGCTGCTCAAGGGCGAGCTGCTTTTCCTCTTCGATGTCGGCGATCATGCGCAGGGCGTCGGGGAAGGACTGCGGCACACGCGGCAGAGCATAGCCGCCGTACTGGCCCGTCCTGCGGATGCTGGGCAGGACCTCGTGCGTGATCCAGCGTTTGAAAGCCTTGGCCTCTGGTTTGCGGGAACGCAGGATCAGGGAATACAGGCCAGCCTCGGAAACGATGGACATTTCCTGCTGGCCGCCGGGGGTGTCCATAGTATGGACGCCCTTTTCATCCTCATCCAAAAGGGCAATGCTCGTGCGCGGATTGCCAAGTTCCAGACATTCGCACACGTCCTTGGCCACGAACCAGGGTTCACCGTTCCCATCCACGACGCGCACGGCGCCGAACTCGGAGTTCTCGAAAATCTTCATGTCGTTCATAGGCGGCCCTCCTTGGGAGCCCAACTGCATCCAATTTTGGATTGAGTAAATACACCGATTCAGTTGATAAGGACATCTTCCATGTGTTACAGGACTTTCACATTGGCTGTAGCCTCAAGGGCCGGGGCATCCTTGATGTCGAAGCCGAGCCGCTTCACGCTCGTGGCGTCAAGCCTGTAGCAGCGTGTATTGGGGAGCTGCATCCAGCCGATGTTCTCACCAAAATTCTTGGTCGTATCTTTGGCTGTGATGCCTCTGTCTTCGAGACGCTTCCAGAGATTGGAAGGCGAATGCTTCTGGGCCTTGAGCCATTTGTGCAGGTCGGAACGCGAGATATACAATTCCTGCGTCGCCAGCACGGCCCGCATGGTGATGTCCCTATTGTTGGGCAGACTCACGATGTACTTGTCCGGTACCCCATGCGGCTGCTCGGGCATGGTCTTATCGCGATGATTGGCCCTGACCACCAGCATATTGAGCTGGCGCTCCATGAGGTACGTCGTCAGCATATGCACGGGGTCAGACGTATTCGCTTCGGTGCTGCGACGGTTATGCGGAACGAAGACATTGATGACCCAGTTCTCCAGCGCATCCATGTCATAGTCCAACAGACCATACTCCACAGCCCAGCGCCCGGCCTTCATCGCCATCGCCAAGGGATAGCTCAGGAAGCGTTCCGAGTTGTCGAAGCCGTATTTACGACACCACGTCTCTACCTGCTGCGTGAGCGTCGCCAGCCGGTCTCTGTGCTTCAAGACCTGATAGATAAACTCGGGCCCGGCGAGGCCATAGTTCGTCTTGCAGGCGTCCATGCACGCGTGGATATATTCCTGCACTTCCGGCTTGTCGGCATACGAGGGGAAGTCACATTCATACTCCATCACGCGCACAATACTGGCCTCCGAATCCCCGGCATGGCGGGCAACAGCTTCCTTGATGCACTTGTTCGACGTGATGAACGTGACCGTAGACCACGAACCGGTGTCGACCATCTCAGCGCCATTACTCTTGAGCTTCTGCTTCTCCTGATTGCCCATGAGGCTGTAGGCGAGGGCATAGAGGTCTTCGTCTTTCATGTCCGAAAGTTCGTCCATGTAGACGGGCAGATTGTTCAGCACGGCCATTTTCCGCATCCGCATGACGGCAGAAGAATTGCGCTGCACGAACTGCTCTTCAGGATGCCCCCAGATGGATGCAGCAGAGCACAACACCTGCGACTTGCCTTTGCCGGATGTGGTGCTCCACAAAGAGTAGGCAGCGGAACGCACGACACCAGGACCATAGTGCATGAGCGGAGCCGCGAAGGACAGGCAGATAGCGAGCTGGGCAGCAGGCTGGTTGAGGATGCGGTACATCTGCGGGACGTACTTCCATTTGTCGAGGTCGCCCTTGATGGACAGTTCCTTCTTCGCCAGCTTTTCAGCCGAGCCTTTGTACACCATGTCGTGGATGCCGGTATCTGTGATGACACCATGGCCCACGCCAAAACCCAACGTGGGCTGGTTCGTCACGGGGTCGGTAATGTCCGTCCACCCGAACACATCCCGCGTCTGAATCTCTGTACTGTACCCGTTTTCCAAAACACTGCGAAGGTAGCTGTTCATAAAACTTGCAAATATTTTAGGGGTGTACATGTCAAGGTTACACGAGAGGATGTTGGAAGAATTGAGCGCGGCCATAAGGCTCTGATTGCTTGCCAGCGTGGAAGCAGGCAAGCGCATCAGTTCGACAGCCCCATGCTTGTGGCGCACTTCGAACCAATGCGAACGCTCAGAAACACCATTCGTGTATGTCCATTCCGACTTGATGTAATAGACTTGGGATGTGGTGAGGATATGGTCTGTCGTCACCCACGAACCGTCGTCCTGTTTCTCCGACTTGTGCCAGATGCATCCTCTGTCATCCACGCTGTAGCGCTTGCTGCGGAACCCGATGCGCGGGTGGTCGAAGACTTCCGGGATGATGAGGCGTTGCACCGGCTGGGCCGCAGGCTGCGGCATGGTCTGCACCGGCTGAGGCGCAGGCTGGGCCATGTGCTGCTGCACAGGCTGGGCCACAGGCTGCTGCACGAACGTTTCACCGGCATTCTGCGACTTCCGCCACAACTGCACAGGGGATGTGATTTTGCCCCAGTGCGGACATGTAGGACATACCCCGGGATTCAAGCTGTCGAAACGGTCGCACCGGGCAGGAGCGTCATCAGGGGCATGGTCGAACTTCGCGTCACAGTCGGCAGGGTTGTAGCGTTCCTTATCCAAAGCCGACACAGCATGGGCCCACTCCCTGCCATCCACACAGCGCTTGAACACGGACATGGCGGCATACCAGTGCGGCTCTTGCCCCTTACCGGAGAAGAGCATCTGACGGCAGCCACGCACTATGGGTTCGGACTTCGCCACTGGTGCGGAAGATGTGAACCCCATGCCGTCGGAGAACAGAGCATTGCCGGTCAATGCCACAGGCTGCGGCGTCTGCGCGATGTTCTGAGGAACCGTAGGCTTGAGCTCCGCCTTGAGCTTGATGATGGCATCGGGATGTTTCTCCGCCATCGAAGTCAGCATGACTTCTACGAACTTATGCGACTCCCATACCCAGCCGGTCTCCCGCACCACGGATACGGTGTTTCCAGTGCCTTGATGGAGGGTTCCGGGAAGACGTAAGACACGCGCCGGGTCTTTGGTGCAAGCGGGGTCAGCCCACAGGTCGAAAGCGGCGCATTCCTTTTCCAGCATGAAAGCGACGCGGCGCCACCAGGAGACCGGCACAGGTTCAGACAGGGCCCAATATACATGCAGGCCCTTACCGGAATGGATAATCCACGACGGATTGAGACCCGTCTCGCGCACGAAACGGTTCAGGCAAAAGGCTGCGAACTGGATGGTAGGGTAGGAGATGCCTTGCTTGCCGACATCGAGGTCAACCCAGAAGGCTTTGAGGGTACGCGCATTCACCTGCTTGCGACCTGCCGCACCATCAGCGAAAGAAGCGAGGGCGAAGTAGGCGTTGTAGCCCTGTGACGACAGGGAAAATCCTTCGGAGATTATGTCGTCGATACTGGGGCAAGGGCTCTGCCGACGGGAACCGTCTTTGATACCCAGAGAAAAATATGTGGGGAAGCTGAAAGAGTCTTCACGGGGAGGGAGCGGGGGGAGCAGACTCGAAAGGAAACGTCTTGTTTGCTGAAGCATACGCTGTGTCCTATGAAAAGAAGGTTTTCAGGGAGGAGGGAATCTCAGTAGAACCACCATTCAGTCTGGGCGGACACGAGGGTGCTTCAAGCCCTCATAAATCCAGACTTCCCTCGATTCCCGCCTCCGTGAAAACCTTCTTGTTCAGGTTGAGGCTCCATGAAGTGGTTGGTCGACCACCTCATGGAGCATATATAGCCGTCTACAAGTTGTCTGTCAACTAGTAACCGGCAACATCAGTCAGAATTCCCGTGAGAGCATCAGAGGCTTCCTTGCTCACATTGGCCTGGATAGGAGCAGGCTGGGCAGCGGGAGCCGGGGCCGGAGCAGGCTGGGCAGCGGGAGCCGGAGCCGGAGCAGGCTGGGCAGCGGGAGCCGGGGCCGGAGCCGGAGCAGGCTGGGCAGCGGGAGCAGGCTGGGCAGCGGGAGCAGGCTGGGCCACGGGGGCCGGAGCAGGCTGGGCAGCGGGGGCCGG
>ENA-ORSK01001028-ORSK01001028.1-human-gut-metagenome-genome-assembly--contig:-NODE-1028-length-24842-cov-6.381853_pt1 | contig 24842 bp, 27 predicted proteins | sample MGYA00242192_ERZ509159 | MGnify/ENA primary metagenome ERZ509159 (study PRJEB26280, sample SAMEA2338663) | human gut metagenome | biome: human gut; feature: human-associated habitat; material: faeces...
AGCTTTCAGAGGATGAACTTTATGATTTCCTTTACAACTGGGCGTCAGAAAATGCACCTGAAAAGAAGGATATGTGGTTTGCCGATAAAGAAAAAATGCTTGCAATATTAAGACTCTACATGGGTATTGGCATGAAGAGAAGAAGAAAAGATTTTATGTATGCAAAGCAGATATTTAACATGATTTCATATTTCTTTGACGGGGAAAGCACTGACGAAAAAGATGAGTTCAGACTTGATATGTCAGAGGTTAAGAATATTCTTAATGATTATATGGCAGCATATAACCATGATGATGATAATTCAGCATGGTTTAACAAGCTTAAAGAAATTGCTGACAAGCACGGCTATGCATCAGATATGAAAGCTTATAAGGCTTCACCTGAGAGTTTCAAGGGTAATGTGTCTGATATAGCTGAAGTTGTAAGAATTGCTGTTACAGGACGTGCCAATACACCTGATTTGTGGTCAATTGTTCATATAATGGGTGAAGAGCAGATGAAACAGAGAATTGAAAAAGTTTTTTCTGCTCCGATTTGCTTTTCGCCACCCGCGTGGTCTTTTTGTCGTTTTTCTTTTCAGCCATAAGTTTCTCCTTGTCTTACTTTGCGCCGAGCATAAGCTTTATTACCGGCATCTGCTCCAACGCCGCGCGATAGCCTTCCTCTATCATTTCGTCAACGCCCTCCAATTTTGTGGATTTGAACCTTTTAAGGTCAGGCTCTATCATGACGTCCGTATTCATAATCCCCTTGTAGGCGGTGCTTTTCATAGCTATGTTGAACGTAGCCCAAAATACGCTGAGCAAACGGCGCGACGAAGTGCCCTCTCCTCTTGTCGGGTTGAGGTCGACAGCCACCACGTAATCTGCTCCCATACCGCGCGCGATGTCGGAGGGTATCGTGTTGAGCAAGCCGCCGTCCACGTAATGCTCGCCCTCTATGTCAACTCCCGAAAAAATGACGGGAACCGAACAGCTCGCACTGATTGCCTTGGCAAGATTGCCGCGCGTAAAAATCCTTTCCTCGCCCGTCGCCAAATTGACGGCGTTGCAGGCGAAGGGTGTTTTCAGCTCGTTGAAATTTTTGCCGCCGAGCAGCCTGTAAGCCAATCTTTCTATGTTGCGGGATTCGGACGGAAAAAAAACGGAGCGGCTGTTTCTTATTTCCTTTTCTTTTACCGACCGGCAAAACTCCGCCATTTCCTCCCATGAAATTCCCGCGCAGTAAGCCGCGCCCACAAGACTGCCCACGCTCGTGCCCGCCACAAAATCGAAGTCAAGTCCCGTTTCCTCAAAGGCTCTGATTACGCCGACGTGAGCTATGCCTTTGGCGCCGCCTCCGCTTAAAGCAAGCCCGACCTTGTATCTGTGTCTGAGCTTTGGCGCCGTCTTTTCGGGAAGCTCCTCTTTTTTTCTGCCCCAAAACCTCATAGCTTTTCTCCTGAATTTTAATTATACACCAACGCGGCGCGAAAATCAATCAAGCTCGGCTTTTTGTCCGCAAAAAGTTGAACTGCACCGATTTTTCTGATATTATTGAACCATGGAACTGCAAACGCTGCTTGCGCCTTTCAGACGCGCCGTAAATCAATTTTCCTTAATCGACGACGGGGACAAAATCGCCGTCGGAGTTTCGGGCGGCAAGGACAGTCTTGTGCTGCTCGCGCTGCTCAACGCTTACCGAAGATTTTCGCCGCAGCGGTTTGAACTTGCCGCAGTCACCGTAGACATGGGCTTCGAAGCGGACGCATACGCGCCCGTGCGCAAATTTTGCGAACAGCTTGACGTGGACTACACCGTCGAAAAAACCGACATTGCGCAGATTCTTTTTGAAATCCGCAAGGAATCAAATCCCTGCAGCCTGTGCTCCAAAATGAGACGGGGCGCGCTCAACGGCGTTCTTAAACAAAAGGGATTCGGCAAGCTTGCGTTGGGACATCATGCCGACGACGTTGTGGAAACCTTTTTGCTTTCCATGTGCTTTGAGGGCAGGCTCAATACCTTTGCGCCCAAGTCGTTTATGAGCCGCACGGGAATTGCGGTAATCAGACCTATGGTTTTTATCGACGAAAGAGATATTGCCGCTTACGCCAAAAATCTGCCCGTCGTTCACAATCCCTGTCCCGCCGACAAGCATACGCAAAGAGAATATATGAAAACGCTTTTGAAAAAGATTCAGGAGGACATACCCTTTGCAAAAGACAGAATCACCGCCGCAGTCATGCATCCCGAAAGGTACAACCTGTGGGACAAGGCAGAAGAAAAATTTATTGCCGACAAAAGCTACGGGGAGCCCGACTGACGGACTCCCCCTTTTTCATTGCGCGTTTTCCGATTTGTATTTTTCCTTGGTAGCAGTTCCGCCCCTGATGTGCCGCTCGTTGAGATTGACGTCAAGCACGGCTTTCACCTTTTTGCGCAAGTCGGCGTCGATTTTGTCCAATCGCTCCGTAAGGTCCTTGTGAACCGTCGATTTGGACACATCGAATTTCAAAGCGCAGGCGCGTACCGTCGCTTTGTTTGCAATTACGTATGCCGCCGACTGCAAAACCCTTTCCACAATATAATCTTTCATAACCTTTCCCGTCCCTCAGTATTAAAAGTTTATTGCTTTTCTCCCGCGGAAATGACAAATTATTTCTTTTTTTGCGTATCAAGACAAACATAAAGGTGCATAATTTTTTTCGGAGGTTTAAACCATGAAATTAAAGGAATCCACAACTTTCGTAAATCTTGCGCGCGCGTTTGCGGGAGAGTGTCAGGACGGAGCAAGATATCAGTTTCTCAAAGACAAAGCGGAACGGGAAGGACTTGCCTACGTCGGTCAGATATGCACCGAGCACGCGACAAACGAAATGAAGCACGCCAAAGTTTTTTACGACTTTATTACCGACAACGGCACGGAGAGAGTGCCCAACATAGAGTTCACCGCCGGATACCCCTTCAAAGCGGGAACGCTCAACGAGGAAATAAAATCCGTAGCGCAGGACGAACTCAATCAGGCAACCACAATTTATCCCGATTTCGCGCAGGTGGCAAAGGATGAAGGCTTTCACGACGTCGCGCAGGCTTTCGAGCTGATTGCAGAGGTGGAGCGCTCACACTATCTCGTACTCGAACAGATTTACGCCAAGCTCGAAAAGGACAAGCTGTACAACAGCGAAAAAGCAATTCAATGGAAATGCACGGAGTGCGGTCACGAGGATACGCGCAGAGCCGCCTGGACGGAATGTCCGCTGTGCCACAGCGCGCAGGGAGAAGTAAAAATTCCTCTCGAATTTTAAAACTTAAAAACGCGGTCGGGGCAACAACCCTTTTGAACGCGTTTTTTTTATGCCTTTTAAGCGCGCAGAGTTAAAATTTTTTTAAATCGGGGTTTACAATTGACTTTTTTTCGAGATTGTAATAAAATTTCTTTTGAGGTTTTTTTATGGACAGCAAGGTAACAATGGACAAGCTAGTTAATCTCTGCAAGGGCAGAGGCTTTGTATATGCCGGCAGCGAAATTTACGGAGGACTTGCAAACGCATGGGACTACGGTCCGCTTGGAGTCGAACTTAAAAACAACATCAAAAGAGCATGGTGGCTTAAATTCGTGCAGGAGCCGCCCACAAACGTGGGGCTTGACTCCGCCATTCTCATGAATCCCGCAACCTGGAGGGCGAGCGGACATCTCGGCGGCAAATTCGACGACCCTCTGATGGACTGCAAAAGCTGCAAAAGCCGTCACCGCGCGGATAACCTTATCGAAAACTACGCCGCGAAAAAAAAGCTTTCAATAAACATCGCAGGCTGGTCAAACGATCAGATGGAAAGCTTTATCGAGGAACACGAAATTGCCTGCCCCGTGTGCGGCAGCCGTGATTTCACAAAAATAAGGCAGTTCAACCTGATGTTCAAAACCTTTCAGGGAGTAACCGAGGACAGCGCCAACACGCTGTACCTCAGACCGGAAACGGCTCAGGGTATTTTCGTCAACTTCAAAAACATCTGCCGCACCACCCGCAAAAGAATACCTTTCGGCGTGGGACAGATAGGCAAAAGCTTCCGCAACGAAATCACTCCCGGAAACTTTATCTTCCGCATAAGGGAATTCGAGCAGATGGAGCTTGAATTTTTCTGCAAGCCGGGCACAGACCTCGAATGGTTTGAATACTGGAAAAACCGCTGCCGCGATTGGCTCAAATCGTTGGGGATTTCCGACGACAGGCTGAGAATGCGCGAGCACAAAAAAGAAGAGCTTTCCCACTACTCCAAGGCAACCACCGACTTTGAATTTTTGTTTCCTTTCGGGTGGGGCGAGCTGTGGGGCATAGCCGACAGAACGGATTTCGACCTCATGTGTCATCAGAACGCAAGCGGCGAAAGCATGGAATACACCGACCCCGTGAGCAACGAAAAATACGTGCCCTATTGCATAGAGCCTTCTTTGGGCGCCGACCGTGTAGTGCTCGCCTTTTTGTCCAACGCATACGACGAGGAAACGCTTGAAAACAACGAAACGCGCGTCGTGCTAAGACTCCACCCCGCGCTTGCCCCCTTCAAGGCGGCTGTGCTGCCGTTGCAAAAAAAGCTGGGAGAAAACGCAGCGCAAATCTGCGACAGGCTGGCAAAAAGCTTTAACGTGGACTATGACGAGACGGGAAGCATCGGCAAACGATACCGCAGACAGGACGAAATAGGCACGCCTTTTTGCATAACGGTGGATTTTCAGACCTTGGAGGACGACACCGTGACGGTAAGAATGCGCGACAGCATGGAGCAAATCCGAATCAAGACGGAAGAGCTGGAAGGCTATATTTCTCAGGCATTGAAATTTTAAAAAATAAAAACAAGGAGCATATAAATGTTAAGCAACGAAAAACAAAAACAATTCGCACGTCTGGCAGTCGAAATAGGCGTAAACCTGCAAAAGGGTCAGATTCTCATCATCAACTCCCCCATAGAATGCGGCGAGTTCGCCCGCATAATTGCCGAAACCGCTTTTGAAGCCGGAGCCAAAGACGTTTTCGTCTATTGGAAGGACGAAAAGCTTTCCAAAATCAGATACCAACACGCCGATACGGAAACGCTTGTGGACATTCCCGAATGGATGGTCGCGCAAAAACTTTACGGCGTGACGCAAAAAGCCGCGCATATTTCCATAACCTCGGACGACCCCGATATTTTCGAAGGAATCGACGCGGGAAAAATCAAGGCTTATTCCACGGCGTCGAGCAAGAAATTCATAGAATTCAGAAAAGCCACCATGTCAAACGCGGTCCGTTGGTGTATCGTACCCGTACCGTCGGTAAACTGGGCGAAAAAGATTTTCCCGAATTGCTCCGACGAGCAGGCTGTGGACAAGCTTTGGGACGCAATAGCGGTGACAATGCGCCTCAACGAAAAAGACCCCGTCAAAGCATGGAAGGAACACAACGAAAAACTCGAACACAGAGCAAAATTCCTCAACGAGCACAACTTCGAGTACATACGCATGACAAACTCCAAAGGCACCGACCTAAAAGTCGGTCTTGCCGAGGGACACATCTGGACGGGCGCAGGCGAAAAAGCGCTGGACGGAATAAACTTCACCGCAAATATGCCCACCGAAGAGGTTTTCACCGCTCCACACAAGTACAAGGTAAACGGTATCGTGAAAAGCGCGCTTCCCCTTGTTGAAAACGGAACGGTCATCGACGATTTCTTCATCGAATTCAAGGACGGTCGCGTTTGCAACTTCGGCGCGGCAAAGGGCTACGAAACGCTTAAAAATCTCGTGGAAACGGACGAGGGCAGCCATTATCTCGGAGAAATCGCGTTAATCGGCAAACACTCCCCCATTTCCGAATTGGGCATTCTTTTCTACAACACCCTTTTCGACGAAAACGCCAGCTGCCACCTTGCTCTCGGAAAGGGCTATCCCTCAACCGTCAAAAACGGCGACAAGCTGACCGTCGAGCAGCTTGACAAGCTCGGCGTAAACGACTCGATCGAGCACTGCGACTTCATGGTAGGCACAAAGGATTTGCACGTCGAAGGTATAGGCTACGACGGCAAAGTCGTAGCTCTGTTCGAGGACGGCGAATGGGTTATCTGAAAAAGTTTTAATAGCAAAAGCCCCCGTGCGCACTGTTTCGCACGGAGGCTTATTTTATTTGTCGAGAAATTCCTTTACGTTCAATATTTCGCAATCGAAGCCGTTTTTGCGCAGTTCCGACAGATATTTCTCCCTCATGGCGTCGGTTTCGGACGGCTCGCCCTCCTCTTTGACATATATACTGCCCTTGCTGACCTTGGCGGTATATTGTCCGCCGCAGGCGTAAATTTTTTTAATCACGCTGTGCAAAACCTCGCCTCCCGAGCATTCCAACGCGCGGGAAAGACTGACAAGTTTCCCTTTAAGCGCGCCGCAGGGGGCGCTTCTCAGTCTGTTGGAACGTATATATTCGGAAATGGCTTTTATTGCCTCCGAAGTAACGCGTTTTTTGCTTATTTGTCCGGACAGAGAAACCGTGCGCGTTACAACGAAATTTCTGTTGCTGCCGATACGCACGTTGAATTTTTCCAAAAGACCTTCTACCGAAAGAGCGCTGTCCTCGCAAAGATATTTTAAAGTAAGCATGCTTGCAAGCGCGTCCTCGTCGGAGGCGTGGTGGGCAAAGCTTATCCCCAGCTCGTCGGCGATTTTGTCAAGCCCCCTCACGTCCTTGTCGCCCCGATAAAGCTTGAAAAGCAGCTGCGAACAGATAAAATCGAAATTGATGCACGGAAGTCTGTTGTGCCTGCACGCGCTGTTGAGCATACTTACGTCGCTTTCCACCGCGTGCCCCACCACACGCACGGTCGGGTCCGTCAACAGATCTTTGAGTCTGTCGTAAACCTGCCCGAATGCAGGCGCATGCTCAATCACGTCTTTGTCGAGATGCAAATCTATGCCGACGTTTTTGCGCGTGCCGTTCAGGTTATATTTCGTTTTGGGGTTTATCCAAATATTTTCCTTGTGTAGAATATTGAAGCTCTCGTCCGCGATAACGTAACCCACGCTGCAAATGCTGTAAGGCTTGTAACCGTTTGCCGCTTCGATATCAAATGCCAAAAAATTCATTTCAAGTCCGAAAAAGGCTCCGCCTGAAAAATGCGGAGCCGTTTGATTTTATTCCCACTCGATTGTCGCGGGAGGCTTGCTTGTGACGTCGTAGACGACTCTGTTTACGTGCTCCACATTGTTGACGATTTTGTTGGATATGCGCTCCAAAACGTCAAACGGTATCCGCGCCCAATCCGCCGTCATACCGTCCACGCTTGTCACCGCCCGCAACGCAACAGTGTAGCTGTACGTTCTGAAATCTCCCATAACCCCCACCGATTTGGCGTTGGTCAAAACAACGAAATACTGCCATATGTCGCGGTTGAGTCCCGCGTTTTCAAGCTCGGTGCGGAAAATGTAGTCGGCTTCGCGCAAAATACCGAGTTTTTCGGGAGTTATTTCTCCAAGCACCCTGATTGCAAGTCCCGGACCGGGGAAGGGCTGACGCATAACTATGCTGTCGGGCAATCCCAATGCGACGCCCACCTTTCTCACCTCGTCCTTGAACAAATCCCTCAACGGTTCGAGTATTTCCTTGAAATCCACGACAGACGGCAAACCGCCCACGTTGTGGTGGCTCTTTATGACCGCGCTCGTAGGACTGCCGCTTTCTATAACGTCGGGATATATGGTGCCCTGCACAAGAAAGTCCACCGCACCTATTTTTTTAGCTTCCTTTTCAAAGACCCGGATAAACTCCTCGCCTATGATTTTTCTCTTGCGCTCGGGGTCGGTTACGCCTGACAGCTTGTTAAGAAAATGCTCTCCCGCATCCACCGCTATCAGATTGAATCCCCTTTCGTCGCGGAAAACTCTGATAATTTCCTCCGTTTCGTTTTTCCGCATCAATCCGTGATCAACGTAAACGCAGGTCAGGCGGTCTCCGACCGCCTTTTGAACCAACGCCGCCGCAACAGCGCTGTCCACGCCGCCCGACAAAGCGCAAAGCACCTTTCCGTCCCCGACCCTTTTGCGGATTTTTTCCACGCTTTCGGTGACAAAATTGCCTATCGACCAGCGTTCCTCGATTTTGCAAACGGAATACAAAAAGTTTTTGAGTATTTGCCTGCCGTATTCCGTATGATTGACCTCGGGATGAAACTGTACGCCGTAAATTTTCTTTTCGACGCACTCCAACGCGGCTACAGGACAAGTAGGCGTAGTCGCCGTCCTGCGGAAGCCTGCGGGAATTTCGCTTATGTAGTCGCAGTGACTCATCCAGACGACGCTGTTCTGCTTGACGGAGGAAAACAGCTCGGACTGATTCACGTTGAGATACTGCTTTCCGTATTCGCTGACGGGCGCGGTGCGCACAACGCCGCCGAGCCTGTGCGCAATGTACTGCATACCGTAGCATATGCCGAGAACGGGCACTCCGAGACTGAAAATTTCGTCTGAAATCTGAGGCGCGTTTTCCTCGTAGACACTGTGCGGTCCGCCGCTTAAAATAATGCCCTTGGCTCCGTAAGCCCTGATTTTGTCCATACCCGCGCGCCAAGGCATGATTTCGCAATAAACATTCTGTTCTCTGACTGCGCGCGCTATCAGTTGAATATACTGACCGCCGAAATCGATAACTAATATTTTGTCCATATTTTTCGTTTTATATCTTGGTAGAATAGTTGGGCGACTCTTTTGTTATCGAAATGTCGTGAGGATGACTTTCAATCAGACCCGCGTTGGTTATCCGCGTAAACCGCGCGTTTTTGCGCATACCGTCTATTGTCTGCTGTCCCGCGTAGCCCATGCCGCTTCTCAAACCGCCCATGAGTTGGAACACCATTTCTCCGAGAGCGCCCCTGTAAGGAACCCTGCCCTCGACGCCCTCAGGCACGAACTTGGTCGCCGACTCCTGAAAATATCTGTCCTTGGAGCCTGCCTCCATAGCTGCGAGCGAACCCATGCCGCGATAGACCTTGAAGCTTCTGCCTTGGAAAATTTCCATAGCGCCGGGGCTTTCGAGCGTCCCCGCAAACAGACTGCCTATCATAACGGCGCTTGCGCCTGCCGCAATGGCTTTGGCTATGTCGCCGGAATACTTGATGCCTCCGTCGCCTATTATGCGTTTGCCCAATTTGTCCGCCGCCTCGGCGCAATCCATAATTGCCGTTATCTGCGGCACGCCGATACCCGCCACAACGCGCGTCGTGCATATGGAGCCGGGTCCCATGCCTACCTTGACTACGTCAGCGCCCGCTTTGATGAGCGCCTCGGTTGCCGCAGCCGTAGCCACGTTGCCGGCAATCACAGGCAGGTCGGGAAATTTTTCTTTGATTGCAGTCACCATTTCACCGACGAAACGGGAGTGACCGTGGGCAGTGTCTATGGCAACAACGTCGACTCCCGCGTCAACCAGAGCGGCAACGCGCTCCATCGTTCCTTTTGCTATGCCTACCGCGGCGCCCGCCAAAAGCCGTCCCTTGGAGTCTTTTGCTGAGTTGGGATACTGAATTGATTTTTCTATGTCCTTGATTGTAATCAAGCCTTTTAGCTTGAAGTTTTTGTCTACTATCGGGAGCTTTTCGATACGGTGTTTGCCGAGTATTTCCTGAGCCTGTTTGAGAGTGGTGCCCACAGGCGCCGTCACGAGATTTTCTTTGGTCATGACGTTGTTTATCGGCTGATTGAAATTGGTTTCAAAGCGCAGGTCGCGGTTAGTGAGTATGCCCACAAGCCTGTCCGTGTCGTCTACAATGGGAACGCCCGAAATTTTGTAGCGCGCCATAAGCTCCAACGCCTCGGTGACCATATTTTCGGGATGCAGCGAAAACGGGTCGGTAATCACGCCGTGCTCGCTTCTCTTTACCTTGTCAACCTGACTTGCCTGCTCGTCTATCGACATATTTTTGTGAATAAGCCCCAGCCCGCCCTCGCGCGCCATGGCAATCGCAAGCTTGTATTCGGTGACGGTGTCCATTGCCGCGCTCATCAACGGAATGTTAAGCTTGATTTTGTCGCACAGCTTTACCGACAAATCAGCCTGACTCGGCTGAAAATCCGAAGCCTGAGGTATAATAAGAACGTCGTCGAAGGTCAAGCCTTCTTTAACAATCTTTTCCATGTTGTATCTTGCTCTCCTGAAAATTAGGTAATTTTAATTTAATTTATCCTTCCAAAAATCGTGGACTTCGTTGCCTTCTTCCCAAACGACGGTGATGTTTCCCTGCTTATCCTTTTCGCCCATTCTCGCCTCGACCAGCCGTTTTAAGTCCTGACGCATATATCTCTGCGCGGTGGCATGGTCTCCGCCGATTTCGTCGCGCCACGAATAACTTTGATAATAATCCATAAATTCGTCAAGAATCATGTTCGGCTCGAGTTTTTTGTTTTTCACCGCCGCGTCTATATAGGCTTTGAGCGGATTGTAGCCCGCATAATAATAGCTGCTGCCGCTGTTGATATAGCTTTTTGCGAGATTGAAAATGTTTTCGTCGTTTTCGTCAAGCCTGACAGCTATGCTGTAAATATAATTGTACTGCACGTAGGTCTTTGTGCTGAAATCACGCTCGGACAAAATTTCGTTGTCGTCAAGCTCGTCGCAGAAATCCGTAAAATCGGAAGATGTGAATTTAGTTCCGTCCACCTCGGCAGGCACAAGCAAAGCCCTGCCCGACCGCTCGACTATCGACCAATTCTTTGCGTCAACGGCGCGCAAAAAGGCAGTGTAATAGTCGTCCACCTCGCCGCTCTTTTTTGCGGCGCGGGACGCAAGCCAAGCGGAGGTGTTTTTCATCCCCACCGTATAGCAAAAGCTGCCCGACGACGCGGGAAAAACCAGAATATAAAAAGCGAAAATCACAATCAGCGCGGCTACAAGTACAACCAGCGTCCTGACTGCGGTTTTGGTAACAACCTGCGTTGTTTCGCTCCGCTGTTTTCCCGACGGCCGCTTTGCCGCGTTTTTCGTTTTCTTTTCCTGCCTTTGCGCAGGCTTTTCCGTGACAACGTCAAACTCGCGGGCCTCCGCCTCGGACTCGACGCTTTGAGCGTTGCCGTCCGACAACTGTTTGACCGATTCGTTGGCGTTTATTTCACCGTTTGCGTTTTTCTCATCCATTTCTGCCTCCGTTCAAGGCTTGTCCGCCTCAAATTTCGTTATTGATTATTTTACCACAACCGCAGGCAATTTGCAAGACCATTTCGGAGATTGCCTCAATATAAAACGATAAATTTTTAAGAAAAACCCGCGACGTTCAATCGCAGGCGTTTTCTTCTATTCTCGTAATTTTGTCAAGACGGCGTCTGTGGCGTCCGCCCTCAAACTCCGTGGTAAGAAAAATGTCCGTCAACAGCTTGGCTTTGGGCGCGTCGATTACGCGTGCTCCCAAAGCAAGCACGTTGGAATCGTTGTGCTGTCTCGTCGCCCTCGCGGAAAACTCCTCGGTGCACAGGGCGCAGCGTATGCCCTTGACTTTGTTGGCAACTATGCTCATACCTATACCCGTGCCGCATACAAGCACGCCGCGCTCGCATTCTCCCGACGCCACGCTCTTGGCTGCCTTGTAAGCATAGTCGGGATAATCGCAGGATTCGGCGCTGAAGGTGCCGAAGTCCTTGCACTCGTACCCCTCTTGCAAAAGATGGGTTTTGATTTCTTCTTTCAATGCGTAACCCGCATGGTCGCAAGCTAATGCTATGGTCATATTATATCACTTCCTTTTTCACAAATTAAAAAATGTTGTTGCCCGCCGACCTTTTGAGACGGTTCAAAACGCTGTCTGCCACCTCGCCTTTTCTCGTCCAGACGGCTATGATGCAGTCGTGTTTTTTTTCAAGCGCTCTCAACGCGCCGAAAAGATTGCGCGCGCACTCCTCGTCGGTGCTTCCGAGACAGACCGTCTCGGCGTCCTCAAAATTTTCCTCCCGCTCCATACCGCACAGCAAAACGGGATTTTTCCCAGCCTGCACGGCTTCTCTGTAACGCGCAAAAATCTTTTCCCTGTCTCCGTCGAGATTGAGCGCCATTTCGCAGCAAGGCGCGTAATGTCTGTAACGAAGTCCGGGCGAATTGAGCTTTGCCGAGGGCGCGTCCTCTTTGAGATAAACAACCCTTTTAGACAATACCCTTTCTATCGACGCGGCGGAAACTATGCCGGGACGCAGAACGACAGGCGCTTCTCCCGTCAAATCCAAAACCGTCGACTCTATCCCGACGCGACAATTTCTGCCCGACAAAATGACGGGCAGCCTGCCGTCCATGTCCTCCGCAACCTGCAAAACAGACGTCGGACTCGGACGCCCCGATTTGTTTGCCGAAGGAGCGGCAAGAGGCACGCCGCACGCACGTATAAAACCGCGCGCTTCGCGGCTTGCGGGCATCCTGACCGCAACGGTGTCAAGCCCAGCCGTGACGTTGGGCGGGAGCGAGTCGCGCTTTTTGAGCACAATCGTCAAGCTGTCAGGCCAAAGCTTGTCAATGATTTTCCTCGCGTCGGCGCTGATTTCGCAGGCGACCTCCTCTATCTGACTTTTTTTGCAGACGTGCACGATGAGCGGATTGTCTCCGGGACGCCCCTTCGCCGCAAAAATTTTGTCAACCGCGCGCGCGTCGAATGCGTTTGCCCCAAGACCGTAAACGGTTTCGGTGGGAAAGGCGACAATTCCGCCGTTTTTTATTACCTCCGCCGCAACGGCGACGTTCTTTTTGTTATAGGGCAAAAGTTGAGTTTTCATTTCAAGCTTATGGATTATTTTAACAAATTTTTAGAGATATGTCAAATAACTTAATCAATTACATCGCGTTATCTTTAACCGCAGTCGAACCGAAAAAACGCCGTAATGTTGTTTTGAGACGACACTGCGGTAAACAAAACTGCTATAATTTTTGTGAAAACTTTTAAGAAAATGACCGTGTTCCGGAAAAACACGGTCATTTTTTAGGTTTTTTGGCTCCCCCTGTTGGACTCGAACCAACGACCCTGCGGTTAACAGTTTTCTTCTTAAAAATCTATTTTAAAATGGGGTATTTTGGTTTTTATTTTTTAATTTGTTCACATTTTTAAGATTGTTTAAAAAATATTTTTAATATGACAGGCTGTTGTCATATATTTTTTGTTAAAATGGCTGTGCGATTGACGGCGTTATGTAATTTTTGCACATTTGCGGATTTGTGTTAAATTATGTTGATTTTTGTCGTAACTCGTGTTAAAATTAAATTAAGCTATTGAGGGGTGATTTTTATGACAAATAATGATTTTTTTGAGTTGGTCAATTATTTATTGGAGAATGTTTCGGATTGTGATTTTTTGGATTTGGTTTCGGAATATGAAAAATTCTTAAACGATTTAAAATTAAAGGAAAGGCAAGAATGATTTGCCTTCCTTTAATTTTCTTTTGGTTCTTTTTTATAAGCATGAATGCAAATTATAGATAGTCTTTGAATTAACATCAGGATTATAGTTACAAATATTATTGTAGTTACGAAAATCAATAAAAATGCGTTTGTCCCTGCGTCTATTAAATCTGAAAAGTTTATTATTTCTGTATTGTCAATAATTGCTAATGCAGCTAATATTGCGGTAGTAAATTTAAATGCCGAGCTTAAAAAGTCTGTGCAGATCAATAATAAAATTGATAGGATAATGCTTATTATAAGCCTTTTTATGTACTTCATTGTTTTTTCTCCTTTTTGTATTTTGAATTATTTTTTGATATATTTGTTTTTTAGATAATCGAAAAAGTTTTCAAGCTGCTTTTTCCCTTCTTCGTCTAAGCTTCTGTAATCTTCTATTATTTTTTGTTCGGTCAAGGATTTAAGTTCTTTTATATTTTCGTTTTCGTTGCCTGTTATTAAATATTCGGGTGTTGTCCCTATGTATTCTGCTATTAGTTTTAATTTTTCGTATTTGGGCTGGGATTTTCCTCTTTTCCAATCTGAAAAAACTGAATGTGCTAAGTTTAAATCTGTTGCTATTTTGTAACTAGTTATATTTTTTTCTTTTTTTATTTTATCAAATCTTTCATACGAAATAAACACGAACTTTTCTCCTAAAATATTAAGGAAATTACTAATATTTGATTGACATTATTAGTGATTTCCTTTATATTGTACTTGTAAAACATGACAGTGATTTAAATTGCGTTGTCAGTTAGAACTAAAATAACACAAATAAAAATAAAAGTCAAGCCGTAGAACGGCAAAGGAGAAAAGAAAAATGAAATTACAGGAAAGAGAATGTTTGGTAAATTTGCTATATTCGCTTAGTCGTGAGTTGAGAGAGTATGGCGGACAATGTGACATTGATTTTTACGGAGATGTTGATGAGGCAATTAGAATACTTATTTGCTTTTTAGATTGAGAGGTTAGAAAAAATGAAAGGTGAATTTATTCCTTATAAGAATATGGTTCAAGCTGAGTGCGGTGAGTACATCGCGCTCGGAGACGATAGCAAAGAATATTCGGCAACTTTGGTTAATGTCGGCGAAGAAAGGGTTATGTTTTATTGCATTCCTTCCGATGTTAAAATATTGGGATATTACAAAGTTGTCGAATGAATAAAAGTCAAAGCGTGGGTATAAATCCCCCGCAAGAAAAAAATAACAAAGTATTCCCCTATCGCTTGTCACGGCAGATTATCCTTTTAGATTGCAAGAGGCAAAAAAAGTCGGGACGAGCAGGAAACAAACGAGCGGTTTTGCGTTATAAAATCGCAAAGCCGAAAGCGACTGAAAAATGGGATTATCCTTTTGAGTTGCTTTCGGCAAGGCGAAAGGATAGCGCAAAATGGGCTTAGTCAACAGGACGTGGAATAAAAAGCGTAGCGGTTTATGCCGCGAAAGCCTGTTTACAAAGCCCAAGCGAGTGGAGATAGAAACGAGAAAAAAAAATATTAAGAGGAAAATAAAATGAAAAGATATTATTCGGTTATGACAAAATATTATTTTGACGGCGATGTAAGTGCATTTTTTAATAAAAGCTGTCTTTTGGACGAATGCCCTATTTCTATGAAAATAGAGAAAGCGGATTATTACTTATATATAGATTGGTTTGGAAGTCTTGACGAGGTCGAGCGTTATATAAATAACTTAAAAAATGCGTTTGACATGAAATTTGTATCTTAAATTGAAACAACTTGCAAGTGTTTATAAAAATATTTAAAGGAGGTTGTATGTATAGGACAACGAATAGGGACGGTAAGATTGTAACTTTGTACAATTCTTATGAAAAGCGGCAATATTATGGAAATTAGCTTAAAACAGGTAAGGACAAAGACGGCAAGCCGTTGACTAAAAGACAGAAAGCGTTTCGCTCCGGATTTATTAAATCATGGAAAGACAGTAGAGACGCTAGTGCAGCTAAGTACGGTTTTAAAACACGTAAAAAATAAATCAAAATTAAATTAAAAAAAAAATATAAAAAGAGAGGTTTTTTAAAATGAGAAAAGGAATTTATATCGGCAAAAGAATTGAGGAAATCAAAGACGAGAATACGGGCGTAGTGACTACATTTGACGTTCATTCGATTTGTGAACTTTCGGAAAAGAAAAAGGACGGCAGATATACGAGACCGCTTCTTTGGGAAAAGTGGGACAAGGATAAGGTAGTTCCCGAAATGAAAATAGGTCAGCTTTGCGAATTGGAAATCGGCTATAAGAATACGAAAGATGGATTAAAGCCCTGTATCGAAATGATATATACGTCGAAAGGCTGACTGAAAATATTGAATATTTAAAGGGGGTAAAAAATTATGAATTATAAGACAAGGCGTTTAATCCTTGCAATCGTAATTCTTGCGCTTATAGCGTGCGTGGTTGCTTTGGGTATTTCCGTTTGGAAGCCCGAAAAGGAGCCTGAAAAGGAAGTAATGGAAGAAACGGTAACGACAATTTCCGAAACGCTTTCTTCTCCGATTGCTTATGCCGTAGACTTTGTAAGAGTTGCTTAAATACTTAGGGATTGACAGTAGCCCACAAATTACTGTCTCCATTGGGGGGACGACAGCGTTGTGTTAAGGTTGGGGGTACAAATTTAAATATTATGCTTTTTAGCTGTCGCTCCCCTATTGTTATTTTCTCCTTTTTGTTTGTGGGGATTGATAGTAGCCCCTTATAATTACTATCCCATTATTTAAGAGAGGTGTTTTATGAAAAAAATATTGAGTTGTATGGTTTTAATCTTGTTTGTGTCTATTGCTTTTGTCGGTATCGGTTTAATGCCTGTTTTAGCCGCAGAAAGCTACACCGTGCGTTTTTATACGACTGAAAGCAATTTCACCACACAGACGGTTGTGGCAGGCGATAATGTCATTATTCCCGCCACACCGACAAAAACAGGTCATGCGTTTAAGGGTTGGACTTTGGATAATTCCGTTGAAAATCCTGCAATTGTGAATGTATCAAGTTTCAGAGTTTATGCAGATACAGACTTTTATGTCGTGTTTACTCCGAATAGATACAAAATAACATTCAAATTTTATTCTTCAAACGGACTTTTGAATGAAAAGACAGTTGACGTTTATTATAACGAAATGCCCGAAGTCCCCACTGTTTCCAATACCGTAAACGGTTCGTCCTTTATAGGTTGGGACAAAGAGATTTCGGTAGCTACCGAAAATGTAACTTATACGGCTCAATATTCCGAAAAGCAATTTGTAGTTCAATATTACGGTATAGACGGAGAGGTTATAAACTCCGTGTATAAAAACGGAATGTCTGATTTGACTTCTTACGAGCCTGAAAAGATTGACGGCAAGAATTTTAAAGGTTGGTCGCTGTCGGAAGACAGTAAAAAAGTGATTGACGAAAATTATAGAATAAATTCAGACGTTAATCTTTATGCCGTGTATACGGAAGATTTGTGGGCGCAGTATAAGTCGCTTTCAATGGGTTGGCAGATTGGAATACCTGTTATTTTGCTTGTCGCCGTTGTATTTATATTCTGTCTTTTAAAAAGGATTATTGGGGGTAGATAAAAATGAAAAAGTCTTTAAGTCTTAAAATAATACTTTTGCTTGCTGTGCTTATACTTGCGATTGGTTGTTTAAGTGGCGTGGCGTTTGCGTTGGATATAGAGCTTACATATTTGGATATATCTTCATATATAGGTAAGGAAATAAAAGCTATATATTTTCCTACTAGTAATGGTATGGACAGTTCTTTATTTGGGCGTAATATTAAAACTGACGAATATGGCGATTATATCCAAGCTTTTAATTTTGAATTAAATCCTGACGGTCATATTTTGGAAATGCGTTTTTATTTTGAATTGAACGGCGTTTCTTTGGTGTCGTCTGACGGCTCTTTTAATACCGAAACTGTTTTTTATTCAGGCAGTGAGGATTATATATATTTTTCTTTTGCGAACACTGCTTTGAATTGGGGTTATGACGAAAATGCTTTTGTTCTTAACTCTTGTACTTCAAAAATGACGGAAGTATTAAGTAGTCACATGAAGTCTTATATAGAGCTGTTCCCCTCCGAATTTATAGTGTCTTTTGATGTTGGAGACAGCGAAACCGTTATTGCAAATCAGGTGGTATCTTACGGCGGTTATGCGACTATTCCCGAGCCGCCTGTGTTGGAAGGATACACATTTTCTCATTGGCTTCCTGAAATAGAGACTACTCCAATAATTGAGAATACTGTATTTGAGGCTGTTTATACGATTAACAAATATACGGTTACTTTTGATACGGATGGCGGTACTGATGTAAACAGTCAAGAGGTAACTCACGGTCAATTTGCCACCGTTCCCGATAATCCCGAAAAAGTAGGTTATTATTTTGACGGTTGGTCGCCCTCTATTGAAACGACTAAAATAACGCAGGACACTACTTTTACTGCTCAATGGATTGAAAAGCCCGCTTTTGATTATATTGATTTAAAAGAAAATTATGGGCGCGGTGTTTGTAGCTTTGTCTTGGACATGGAAAAGCTGCAAGAGTTTCACAACTCTGCAAGGACTGCCGTCGGTGCTACTGTAAATCTTTTCTATTTTGCTTATACACCGCGTTTGTCTATGGGTGTTTACACTTGGTATTTCCGCAGTACTGACGACGGTTTAGTGATGAACGGCGACGGCGGTAAAAATTGTTTATGGTTTTATTCGGATTATAAGTATATAGAAATTGACATTGACGAGACTTTGCCCGATTATTCTTATGCATTGTACGGTCGTGAGTTATTGGAAATTCGACCTTATGACGGTTTTGCTGAGTACGCGAAAAATAATAAGGTTTTAATTATAGAATGGGCGGAGCGTTTTACGGTTACTTTTGACAGTGCGGGCGGCAGTCCTGTCGCTTCTCAAACTGTTGAGAAATTAAGTTATGCCGTTTCGCCTGAAAGTCCTGAAAAGGAGGGATATTATTTCGGCGGTTGGTCTCCGGATATAAGTACGACTGAAATAACGCAGGACACCACTTTTACGGCTCAATGGTCGCTTCAAACTTTTACTGTCACCTTTGAATTGAATGGCGGTGAAAGAATTGGCGGCGGCGAATTGGTGCAAACGGTTGGATATAATCAGGCGGCTGAATTGCCCGAGGTTAAAAAGCTCGGTTACTTTTTAAGCACGTGGAACGGCAATTACAGCAACATAACGTCGGATATTACTATCTATGCCAATTGGCTTGAAAAGTATTATACGGTTACTTTTAAGCATGTCGGCGGTACTTATGTAAGCGGTCAACTTACGCAGCAGGTTCAAGAGGGGCAAGCGGCGGTAGCTCCTGTAATTGAATGGAAAGGATATGCTCTTTCGTGGGATAAGTCTTTTGACTGTGTAATGTCGGATATGGAAGTAAATGCCGTTTGGACTGGTATCCCTGTGACCGTTACCGTAGATTTGAACGGCGGTGAACGTGTTGGCGGCGGCGAACTGGTACAGACAGGTTTTTACGGAGATAATTATAATTCCCCTATTGTCGAACGCGACGGTTATAATTTTGTCGGTTGGTCGCCTAAGTGTTCGAGTTTCCCGCTTGAAAGCGTGACGATTGTGGCTCAATGGGAAATTAAAACATATTATGTTCACTTTTTTACTGGCGGCGGGACTGATATCGATTATCAAATAGTCGAGCACGGTAAGTTTGCGACAGTCCCCTTAAATCCTGTAAGAGACGGTTATAAATTCGTCGGTTGGTCGCCTGCTATTGAGAGCACTGTAATAACGGAAGATACCGATTTTATTGCTCAATGGGAAATAAAAAAATATACGGTTGTTTTTATTACTGACGGCGGCAGTGATATTGAAAATCAGACAGTCGAGCATGGCTCTTATGTAGTATTGCCCGATACTCCTGTCAAAGAGGGATACACATTTGTAGGTTGGTCGCCCGATATAACTTTGCCTATTACGGAGAGTGTCATTTTCACTGCTCAATGGGAAATAAATACATATAGAGTTAAGTTCATTCTTTACGATAATATCACTTATGACGAGCAGATTGTCGAACACGGTAAGGATTTTGTAATTCCCGAAAATCCTGTAAGGGGCGGTTATACCTTTGTCGGTTGGTCGCCTGCCATTGAGACCACTGTTGTAATGCAGGATATGACCTTTGTGGCTCAATGGAATGAATTTCATTCTGTTTATTTTGATAGTGACGGCGGAAATTATAATGAAACTCAAAATGTCGAGCATGGCAAGTATGCGACCGTTCCCGAAAATCCTGTCAAGGAAGGACATACGTTTATAGGTTGGTTGCCTGCTATTGAAACGACTGTAATAACCGAAGATACTACTTTTGTTGCTCAATGGAAAAAGAACGTCTATAAGGTCACCTTTGATTTAAACGGCGGTGTCTATAATGGCGATATAGACTTAATTCAGTATGTCGAGTATGGCGGTCGTCCTGATTATCCCGAAAATCCCGAAAAAGAGGGCTATGTATTTAAGTTTTGGGATAATGATACTGACTATCAGATAACGCAGGACACTACTTTTGTGGCTCAGTGGGAAAGAAAGATATTTGCAGTCGCTTTTGATTTTGGTGACGACGAGCCGCAAATTTATAAAGTTGCTTACGGCGAAAACGTGGCTGATTTGAATATCGGGCAACCTGTTAAGGACGGATTTATCTTTATGGGTTGGTCGCCCGACATTTCACAGCCTGTGTATTCGGATATGTACTTTACGCCTGTTTGGGGCAAAGAAGTGACTTTTGTCGTCGTCTCCTCTGGACTTTCGGAGTATTGGCAGGTGCCCGAGCTTGTTGAGACTGTCGTAATGGAATACGGTAAGCCGTTGAATTATATTTCTTCGTTTGAAATTCCAAATTCCGATTTCGAGTTCTTTTGTTGGTGCAGTTACGAAAATCTTGACGTTATCTTTGACGACGATTTGGAATTGGGTACCTATGACGAATATTTCCTGACCGATTATATAGTTCGAGAGGAAATGACCGTTTATGCGCTTTATAAGCAGCGTTTGTATACTGTTACAATTGATTTTAACGGCGGTGAATGGTTGGGAGATGTTGACGGCGATAGGTCGATATATGACGGTCAAGTATTTACATATACTGGTAGTGAAGATATTGATTATATCGTATTTAGACAATTTGCCTCTGCTTATTATTCGGGTAGTAAGTATTTTTTAACTAAGTTTTATAGAGACGGTTATTGTGTAACGGGTTGGAGCTATGATTTGGATTATAAGCCTTATGGTGAAGATATAGTTTTGTCCCCTATTTGGGCAGAGGGATATTATATTAAATGGGAATTGGGCGATTTTGGTCTTGATGAGTATAATTTAGGCATTCAAAAAGAATATCCGTATTGTTTGTATACTGGTGCTCTTTGGGGTTTTCCTGTCGGCTATGAATTTAGTAATTCTTTGATAAGCTCATTAAAAAAAGGTTTAAAGGCTTACGATATTTTGGGTTTGGGTAGCATTTTAAGTCCTGATTATTTTGCAGTTAAGGATAGTGACGGTAATTATTCTGAATATGATTTGTTGCAACCTTTAAACTCTGATATAACTATTCGTCCTTTTTCAGGGGCTGTTGATTTTATTGAAGACCCTGTTACTTCTGTCGGCGATTTCATTGGTAATGCTATTTCTTCAATTAAGGATTTTATCGATGATGTTTTTGGCTCTGACGAATGGGAAATATTGAAATGGGTATTGATTGGCGTTGCTGTTTTGGTAGCTTTGTACTTGATTGTCAGTATTTTTAGAAAGAAATAATGAATATTTTGTACATTTTGTTGTCTGTCATTGCGGGTATTTTAATAATTCGTTATGCGGACTGTTGGGTAAATTTTATAATATTCGTTTTTCGGTGTATTTGGTTTTGCATTAAATATTACGTAATAGGTTTTTACGAAAGTATTTGGCTTGGCGTTTGTTTTTCGGCTAAATATGCTAAATGGTGGCAAGCGGTTATATATTTTTTAATTTTGCCGTTGGTTATAGCCTTGTTTCCTCTTTGTATTTTTGTCGGGTATTTAATAACTAAGATTAAGTATGATAGACAGTATATTTTGAATGTTTTCGCTTCGGGAAACGTCATTGCGGAGGGCACGAAAGGCACGGGCAAAGACTTATTGTTTTCATTTGTAGCAGGCACAAAGCCGCATTACGCTAATATTATTTACAACGAAAATACGGAATTAAGGCAAATTTCAGATTTTAATTGCAATCCGAATACTTATGAAAATCTGCTTGACGGCGAATATTTGTTGTGTGGAAAGTTAAATTCTGAGGGCTACGACTACTTTATTAGCGACGGCGGAATATCTCTTGCATGCCATTTAGATACTGTTTTAAAAAAGCGTTATCCCTCTTTTCCCATTTATTATGCCCTTGTTAGGCATTTGACAAATAGTTCAATTCATGTGAATGCGCAGTCTTTTATGCGTATTTGGAAACCGCTTAGAGAACAGGCGGAGAGCTTTTTCCATTGCAATTATACCCGAATACGGCGCATTTTTGGGGTTAAGATTGCTCAAACGGAGCTTATTTATTATTCAACTCCCAAAGGCGCAGAGGCTCATGTATTGCCTGTTCGTGTAGGTCTTTTTTCGACTGAGGCGGAAAAGGCTTATGCTGCCGAACATTCTGCCCGATATGGCGAAGTTCGTTTGCTGACGCTTTGGCAAGTGTTGCCGAAAAAGACTTATGACAGCAGGATTTATCATGAATATATTTACGACGAAAAAAGTCCGACAAGTAATCCGAAAGAGGTTTTTTGAAAGTGTATTTTCAAAAAAGCGAGGTTATTTTCCCCCATTCCCGCCGTCTTTCTTCAATTAGGAACGTACAGCAAGCTGTCGGAATGCGCTTCACGCGCATATTGCAAGCGTAAGCGCGCAGAGCCGAGCACTCGGTATGTCTGGGGCTACTCGGCAAGCTACGTGTAGAGCCGAGCACTCGGTAAGGCTAGTAGCTCTCGCCCTGCTCTGCGTAACGCCGCGCTATATATATTTTGGCGCCTAAATCCATGCACTGCTAATGGGTTAGGAGTATTCGCCCCGCCGAGCGTAACGCCGTATAGTGTGGCTACGCACATACGGACGCGTGAGCGGGTGCGCACGGCAGTGCGCACCGACACCGCCGTATGGCGGGGTGGGCTAAAAGGTTAGTATTACCTTTTAGCCCACCCTGTGATTTTGTGACTATGATTGAAAGGTGAAAAATGACAAATCTCGAAAATGAAAAATCCCCTATTTACCAAAAAGACATTCGCCGTCGTAATTGGATATTCGTTGAAAACAATCCCACTATGTCCGAGCAGGAATTTTACGACATGTTGAAAAGTTGGACGAACGTAAAATATTTTATTTTCCGTCGTGAGAAAGGCGAAAAAGGTACGGAGCACTTTCAGGGCTATATTGAATTTTCGCAACCTGTCGGCTTAATGACTTTGCACAATAGGTTGCCGAGGACACATTTTGAACAACGGCGCGGTTCAAAAACGGAAGCTCGTGACTATGTATTAAAAGTTGGCAAGTATGCAGATAAAGCCGATACCGTTATAGGCGAGTTGATGGAATTCGGCGAATTTGTTGAAAGCGGAGAACGCTCGGATTTAACCGCCATGATGGACGCTATAAAAGACGGAGCTTCATTTACCGAATTATCCGAACGCTTTCAGTCAAAGTATGCTGCGCATATGGCTTGGGCGGAAAAGTATCGTCAAGAGTTGTTGGCTGAGGAGTTTAGCAATAAAATCCGAGATTTAGAGGTGACTTATCTTTGGGGCGATGCAGGTTCGGGAAAAAGTTTGCACGTAGTAAATAAGTATGGTTTGAAAAATATATTTCGTATGACGAATTACGGCAAAAACGGACGCGGCGAATTGTTTGACGGATATAAAGGTCAGGACGTAATAGTTTTTGAGGAGTTTAGAAGTAGTATTGCTCTTGCGTCAATGTTAAATTATTTAGATATTTATCCCTTGGAATTGCCTGCAAGGTATCAAAATAAAGTAGCTTGTTATACGAAAGTTTATATTATTTCAAATATTCCGATAGAAGAACAGTATTCGCAAATTCGTGAAAAACAGTTTGGAGATTGGAGAGCTTTTAGGCGGCGTATACATCATGTTATGAAAATAAATACTAATGTTCAACAAAGTATTGACGATTCGCCTAGGCTTAATGATAATACGGCATTGCCGTTTTAATTATGACAAAGGTTAGACAGAAAGGACGTTTATATTATATATTGTTTCGTTCGGACAGTGAGTTTTTTAAAAAATATTCGATTATTCGTTCAGATTGTTTAGATACCGCCTTATATCTTGCTTTGAGAAAATATAATCACTTAAATGTTTTTAATGTTATTACGGAAAAAGAATTTAATAGACGTTCTTATTTAGTTATGGGTTTTACATTTTTAGAGGATATTACAAATTAAAATGATTACTGCGGAAGATATTATTTTGAGATTGGATAAGATTATACAGTTATTACAAAATGGAAACATTGTTTCGTCTGTTGTAGTAAATGAAAATAAAGGTGAATGTCCTCTCCTCTTTGATTATTTAGATTTTTGGGTTAAAAATTTTAAGGTTGGAAAAGTAAAAGAATCTACTTTAATTCAAATAAAATCTGTAATTAAAAATCATATTAAAAAGAATTTTGAAAATAAAAGATTAAGTGAATATAGTTTAATGGACATTCAAAATAGTTTAATGTCTGTGTCTTTTAGCAGAATGCGGGAATATGCTTACAGTGTGTTAAATGACGCATTTAAAAAGGCTTGTCAATTAAAGTATATAACTGAAAATTTTGTTAGTCTTGTTGAGATACCTGCGCATAAGCGACAAGAAGGTAGAGCTTTAACAAGGGAGCAGGAAAAGTTGTTTTTTGAAAAAGCTAAAAGCAGTAAATTTTATAAGGCGTTTTTATTTATGCGATTTACTGGTTGTCGTCCGTCTGAAACTTTTAGAGTAAAGTGGTCTGACGTTGATTTTGAGAAAAAGAGTATATGGCTTGACGGTACTAAAACAGATTTGTCTGCAAGGCTTGTTCCGTTAGTTCCTGCTTTGAATAAAGTATTGAATACAATAGAAAGGAAAGGCGACTATATTTTTGACGGAATGACGGCGGATGGTGCAAAACATGCTATAAGTAGAGTGGTTGTTCCTTTTGAAATATCTTGTAAGGATTTTCGTACAACATTTGCAACGTGGTGTTCTCATAATGGCGTTCAACCTCATACATTGCAAAAATGGTTAGGTCATACCACATATAATACTACAAGTAAATATTATGTTAAGGTTTTGAGTGAATTTGAAAAAAGTGAGGTCGCTAAAATTGGCGGAAATAGGTTGTTTTGAGACGACACTGCGGTAAACAAAACTGCTATAATTTTTGTGAAAACT